>OLRF01002435.1_pt1 | contig 16541 bp, 12 predicted proteins | sample 1672061 | NCBI WGS metagenome assembly OLRF01 (sample SAMEA3136641, study PRJEB25190) | human gut metagenome | reverse complement strand
AGATAAAATAAAATTAAAATCGGTAAAATTCGATTCAAATTTATGGCGTCCGCTTCAGACCTCAAAGAAGATTTCTAATCAGCTAATTTACAGCGATTAAGAAACCCTCTTTTATCTATAAGGGCGCAGATTCTCTCAATGATTAACTTCTAAAGAATCAGAATACTACTAAAATTTTACCGTCAATAGAGAGATTCCGCCAAGATTCTTTACTAAATTTCTTTTCGGATTTTTTCATCAAAATATCCCGCGCCATCGGAAACAGCGGCGTTATCACTTCGAATTTAGTTTCTTCCGGATCAACTCGTTCTCGAAGTCTACATCCCGCCAACGCAGGTCCATCGCGTCGGAAAACCGCAGACCGCAAAAACACGAGAACTGATACATCTTCAAGATCAGGTACTCTTTCGAATTTTTCGCCAAGCGTTCGGTATAGTCGATAAGACGCAATAGTTCCTCTTTTTCCAAATAGACCTCCTTAACCGGGGAGTTCGGCATCTTAAACCATTTATAGGGGTTCTCCACGGGGATATTCCGCTTTATTATATCCAAAATCAGGTTCGCAGGTTCTTATGCTTCGGGTTCCGGCCTCCGGGAGAGTTTCCGTTCACTTCGTGCATATAGTTATCGAAATCTTCAATCAGGGTCAGCGAAATATCCGAGATTCGGAACTCGGGCTTAAACTCCTTCAAGACGTGAAAGGTCGTCATATAGACTCGTATCGTTTCGGGATTCAGGCCCTCTTTCCGCTTTCGTTCAACAAAGTCGAGGTAATAATCATAGAAGGAGCCGTTTTCGGGTTTTAATCTCCGCTTCCCGGCATAAAAGCCTTTTACAAGGTCCATCGTCAACTCCGTTCCGTCGGCCAACAGTCGGTTAATATAGAGGTCAAGCTCCATTATTTTCCGGTTTAGCTGGATGGCAAGGGGTTTATCCTTCGGTTCCATCCGTTTAGTGTCCCAGCGTTCGTTCCAAACTTCCAGCCCCGTCGGTATCTTCGTATTCCGGGAGCCGACCCGCACCCGAAGGTATACGGGATATTTCCCGTTTCGCTTCAAAGGCTTATCATTTCGGATACATTTACAGATCGAGTAATCCGCCATTCTATTTTAGGATACAATTTAACTTGCAGGGACTAAGTTAGTTACAAGTTAGCGGTGATCAAAACATTTTACGAAATTTTTCATATCTTTACATAAATTAATCTTTAATAAGACATGACATCGAATCCGAAAATTATAACCCAAAAAGTTACAGAGGGAGTTATCCGCACTATTCTTGGAACACTACCATGCGGACCCGTTTTTATCGAAATTTTCGAAATAGGAGGGCGTATTAAGCAACAAAGGCTCAATTCTTTTTTAGAGGAATTAGCCAAATTTTTAACAGAAAATCAAGAGGATATAAATATCGATAATATTAGAAACGAGGATTTTATCGATCTATTCGAATCCGTCATTACACGGGTCGTTAAAACGCAATCAGAAATTAAAAGACAACGTTTTAAGGATATACTAATTAACAAGATCAAAGTTCCAGATTACAATATAGATAACGCTGAGATACACCTTTCTCTCATTAGCGAATTATCCGAGAAAGCAATAGAAATACTATCAGGGCATGGAGTATTTAACAATAAATTCGAAGAAGAGAAACAACGAAAAATAGATATAGAAGATCAGATAAACAAAACTACTCTCGAAGTTCAGCAAGAATGGAAGAATAACCGGAGTGGACACGCTAATCGTTATAGCTCAGTAAATGGCGAAAAACAAAAACTCGAAACTCAACTTCGAGAATTAGAACAATATTTTTCATCATTAGAAAAATATAGAACGGCAGAACATTACAATATTACAGAGACAGAGTTTCTATATTATAAACAATCATTGGCTTCAAAAGCTCTTTTAATAGATTCAGGCGTAGGAAGTATCGGACATAGATCTTTCGAAATTATGAGTATTACTCAATTCGGGCAAGATTTTATTAATTTTATACTCAAGAAATAAGTATAGGGGCGCAATAAGAGGCGCAGATTATCAAAACGACACAAATCCCAAGTAATCTTAATATTACAAGCGTGGAAATAGATCGCTAAACAATAGTATTATAAACGATAACTATCATATAATCAATCGATATATGGTTTTGTCTCAGGCCTCGCGCTCCTCCCCCCCCCGCATTTTTCCGGAGCCGTGCTTTTTCGGGATTCCGCTTTTTTCCGTGTTTTCAGGGGACGGGAAGCTCTTCCGGAACCGTTCGGGCGGGGATGGCTGCCGGTCTTCTGCTCTCCGCGTGCGGTTCCGCGGATGCGGTTTCGGGCGAAACGGGTCGAAGGATGCCGTTCGGCGGCGTCCGGTCCCGGCGGGGGCGGAGCGGGATGTGTCCGGCCCCGCCGGCCGTATTGCGCGGCGGCGGGAAAATCGAATGCCCCGGGCCTGCAAGGCCCGGGGCATCGGAATTCGGGGAGAGCGGGTCGTCAGCGCGCCTCAAGGAGGAAAACGGCGCTGTCGTAGATCCTGGAGAGTTTGGGGTTGAGACCCATGCGGGAGAGCAGTTCGCCGCTGAACGTGCCGCCGTCGAACCAGAAGCGGGGTTCCTCCGTATTCATTTCGCGCACGGTGTACCGGGTGTCGGGATCGAGTCCCCGGATGCGGAACTGCGGGACGGTGCGGCTCTGGTAGAGCAGGCAGTAGGTGAACACCACGGCCCGGCGCTTGTCTTTCGAGACATAGGCCAGTCCGTAACAGCCGTCCTCGTCGTAGGGCGAACCGATCCGGTAGAGGTCGCCCTGCATGACGATGTCGCGGTACTCCTTGTAGTCGGCGATGGCGCGGCGGGCCTCGGCGCGCTCCTCTTCGGTCATGTGCTTGGGCTGCAGCTCCATGCCGAGGCGTCCGGCGCACGCGATGTCGAACCGGAACTTGAGCGGCGTGGAGTTGCCCGTCTGGAGGTTGGGCGTCACGGAGACGTGCGAACCCATGACGAGCGCGGGGAAGAAGAGGCTCGTGCCGTACTGGATGCGGGTACGCGAGAGCGCTTCGGTGTTGTCGCTCGTCCACACCTCGTCGAAGTACCGGAGCGCGCCGTACTCCACGCGCCCTCCGCCCGAGGCGCAGGACTGGATGAGCACGTCGGGGTATTTGGCGCGGATGCGCTCCATCACCTTGTAGAGTCCCTGCGTGTATTCGATCCAGAAGTGCGACTGTTCGTCGGGCCGCTGGAATGTGGAGCCGATGCTGTTCGCGCAGCGGTTGGCGTCCCACTTGATGTAGTCGATGTGTTCCGAGAGCCGCATCGTGTTGTCGAATACCCCGAAGACGAAGTCCTGCACCTCGGGGTTCGAGAGGTCCAGCAGCCATTGGCTGCGCGTCAGGGGCGCTTCGCGGCCGGGCGTGCGGACGATCCATTCGGGGTGCTTCTCGGCCAGCTCGCTGCGGGGGCTGACCATCTCGGGTTCGATCCAGATGCCGAATTTCAGCCCCTTGTCGTGGGCGTAGGAGGCGATGTGGTCGATGCCTTCGGGCAGCTTCTCGCGGTTCACCTCCCAGTCGCCCAGCCCCGCCTTGTCGTTGTTGCGCGGGTATTTGTTGCCGAACCAGCCGTCGTCGAGCACGAACATTTCGAGCCCCATGGCCGCCGCGTCGTCGATCATGTCGGTCAGCGTCTTCGCGTCGAACGTGAAGGCCGCGCCCTCCCAGCTGTTGAGCAGCGTGGGTGCGGGGATGTGGCCGTGCCATACGCCGTAGTTGCGGGCCCAGTCGTGGAGGTTGCGGCTCGCGCCGCCCGCGCCGCGGAACGAGTGGGTGTAGATCATTTCGGGGGTCGTGAACGACTCTCCGGGGCGGAGCCGGTATTCGGAGGCGTCGGGGTTGGCGCCCGCCAGCACGGTGAGCGTCTGACACTCGTCGAGTTCGAAGTTGAGGCGGAAATTTCCGCTCCAGGCCAGCGAGCCGGCGACGACCTCGCCGCAGTTCTCGTCGAAGCGGTCGTTGCCGAGCGTCAGCATGAAGGAGGGGTTTTCGGCGTGGGTCGTGCGCAGGCCGCGTGTCGAGGCGATGCTCTTCGATCCGTGGGTCAGCAGCGTGTGCTCCACCTGCGCTTCGCGCGTCCAGGCGCCGTGGAGGTGGGTCAGCAGGTATTTCTCGGCCCGCAGAGGCATCGCCGACGAGTAGAAACTGTGCAGCGTCACGGGACCCTTTTCGCGGTTGCGGATGACGGCGCGGGTCGTGATGACGTTTTCGCGGGCGTAGGCCGTATAGACCAGTTCGACGTCCAGCGGCTGCACGGCGTCGGTCATGCGGACGACGGTTTCGGTCACGTTGTCGTCGGCCATCCGCCGCGTCCGGTGCGAGACGTAGCGCAGTTCGGTGTTCAGGTCGCCGTCGGCGTGGGTCACGCGCAGGGCCGGTTCGTGGTAGTTGCGGCCGCCGAAGGCGGGGTAGGCCACGTCCTCGGTGTTGTGGTCGGGGTGGCGGTAGCTTCGGTATCCGGCCAACGGGGCGGGGTCGTCGATGCGGCCTCCGAAGTGGAGGAAGCGGACCTCCTCTCCGGGGGCTGCGCTCAGGATGAGCGAAATGTCGTCGGTCCGGATGTCGATGATCCGTTGCGGGGCGGCGGTCTCCGCCGCGCCTGCCGTGAGGGCGGCGCCCAAGGCGCTCAACAGGTACGGTAGTTTTCTCATGTGAAAGGTTCGGTATTAACGCTGTGAAGGACAAAGATAGTAAAATGTCGAAATAAAACGAAATGTTCCGTAATTCCTCCGCGTTTCGATCCGTATGCGGCGCGGCGCCGTCGGAGGCCGCCCGCCTCTTTTGCTCCGTCCGGAGCGGAGGACGGCGGTTTTATTCCTATCTTTGGGCCGTAAACTCGTCCGGACGATGAAGAACAAGGATATTTTCACTTTCCGCGATGCGGAGAAACAGGCGGGCCCCGTGGCGTTCTCGACGATGCTCAAGCCGGCCGGTTCTGCCTGCAACCTCGATTGCGGCTATTGCTACTACCTCGACAAGGCCGCACAGTACGGCGGCCGGCAGGCGGTGATGGCGGACGACCTGCTGGAGCTCTACATCCGGCAGTACATCGAGGCCAACGAGGTTCCCGTGGTGACCTTCTGCTGGCACGGCGGCGAGCCGCTGCTGCTCGGCAGGGACTTCTACCGCCGGGCCGTGGCGCTCCAGCGGAAATACGCCGCGGGCAAGCGGATCGAGAACACGTTGCAGACCAACGGGACGCTGGTGGACGAGGCGTGGTGCGAGCTTTTCGCCGAAAACGGCTTCCTGGTGGGGCTGTCGCTCGACGGGCCGGAGGACATTCACGACGCGTTCCGCCGGACGAAGGGCGGGCGCCCCACCTTCGCGCGCGTGATGCGGACGGTCGGGATGTTCCGGCGGACGGGCGTGGAGTACAATACGCTGAGCGTCGTGAACCGGGCCTGCGAGGGGCGCGGCGCGGAGATCTACCGCTTCTTCCGCGATACGGTCGGAAGCCGCTACATGCAGTTTCTGCCCGCCGTGGAGCATGTCGTCGATCGCGCGGGGCTGCACCGTCCGCTGATCGTTTCGCCGGAGACGCAGGGGGCGCGGCCGGCCGAATGGTCGGTGACGGCCGAGGGCTACGGGACGTTTCTGTGCGACATTTTCGACGAGTGGGTCGTCAGCGACGTGGGGCAGTGCTTCGTGCAGCTCTTCGACGCCACGCTGGCCCAGTGGTGCGGCGTGCAGCCGGGCGTCTGCTCGATGGGCGAGACGTGCGGCGATGCGCTCGTGGTCGAGCACAACGGCGACGTCTATTCGTGCGACCACTTCGTCTATCCCGAATACTTGCTGGGGAACATCCGCGAGACGCCGCTCGCGGAGATCTACCGCTCGCGCCGCCGGATCGACTTCGGACTGGCCAAACGCAATGCGCTGCCGGCCGAATGCCTGCGCTGCCGGTACTACTTCGCCTGCCGCGGCGAATGTCCCAAGCACCGGTTCGAGACCGGGTCGGACGGCTGCCGCAAGAATTCGCTCTGCGAGGGGCTTTTCCGCTATTTCCGCCATGCCGAGCCTTACATGGACTACATGCGCGACCTGCTCGCCCGCGAGCAGTCCCCCGCGTGGGTCGTGCCGTTCGCCCGGCGGCGCATGGGGCTGATGTAGGGCGTGCGGCCCGGACGCGAACGGAAGGGGCGCCGCTTCGTACGTGCAGGTCCTGTAAGCCGGGTTCTGTCCCCGGGGCGGACCCCGGGTCTCTGTCATTTATCTACGGCGGCGGTCTCCCGCCGTCTCAAGCAACCTACCCCCCGACATCGGGCGAGCAACCCTTGATTGCCGGTATACACGGTCTTGCAACCCACGGGACGTACTGCCGGGCGACATCGCTGCCCCCGCGGTGGGCTCTTACCCCGCCTTTTCACCCTTACCCGCCGGACACTCTCCGGAGTGCGGCCCGGAACCCCGAAGGCTCCGTCCGTTCCGCGAATGCCCGCCTGCGGGCGGTCGTTCTCTGTTACGCTCCCACAACCTCACGGCTGTCAAGTCATTAGCTTGCGTGGCGCTCTGCGTTGCCCGGACTTTCCTCTCCCGGCCGGCGGCCGGCAGCGACAGAGCGGACCTGCGCGGCAAAGATAGGCATTTCGGCGGGAAAAACCTGCTGCGGCGACGCATTTTTCCTCCGTGCGGCCGTCGGCCCTCCGCGCGGCCGCTCCGGCCCGGGCCCCGGGCGGTCGTTTTCCGCCTCCGTGCGGCGGTCAGAGGATGCGCTTTACGTAGCGGAAGAGTTTGTAGGGCATGTAGCGGAACGGCGGGTCGATCCAGGTCGGCGTCTCGACCACCGCACGGCGGTGCGAGAAGGCGTCGAAGCTGTCGCGGCCGTGGTAGCGGCCCATGCCCGAGTTGCCCACGCCGCCGAAGGGCAGGTGCTCGTTGGCGATGTGCATGATCGTGTCGTTGAGGCAGGCTCCGCCCGAAGAGGTGCGCCGCAGTACTTCGCGGCCGCTCTTTTCGGGGCCGAAGTAGTAGAGCGCCAGCGGTTTTTCGCGTTCGGTGACGAACGCCACGGCCTCGTCCGTCGTCCGGAACGGGACGACCGGCAGCACGGGGCCGAAGATCTCCTCCCGCATGACCGGGGCGAGGGGATCGACCTCCGTGAGCAGCGTGGGTTCTATGTAACGTTCCGCGCGGTCGGTGCGGCCTCCGAGGCGGACCGTGCCCTGCGCGAGGTAGCTTGCCACGCGGTCGAAGGCCCGGTCGTTCACCAGCCGGACGTAGTGGGGGCTTTGCCGGGCGTCGTCGCCGTGCAGGCGCCGCAGCGCCCGGGCGTAGGCCGCGGGGAACGCATCGGCGAGCGATTCGTGGAGCAGCAGGTAGTCGGGGGCGATGCAGGTCTGCCCCGCATTGAGGGTCTTGCCCCATGCGATGCGGCGCGCGGCGGTCTCCACGTCGGCGCCTCGGTCCACGATGCAGGGGCTTTTGCCGCCCAGCTCCAGTATGACGGGCGTGAGGTGCCGCGCCGCGGCGGCCATGACGATCCGCCCCAGCTCGGGGCTGCCCGTGAAGAAGACGAGGTCCCAGCGCCGGTCCAGCAGCAGCGTATTGACGTCGCGGTTGCCCTCGACGACGGCGACGTAGCGCTCGTCGTAGATTTCGCCGATCATCGCGCGGAGCGTCGCCGAGACGTGCGGCGTGTAGGGCGAGGGTTTCAGCACGGCGGTGCAGCCCGCCGAGATGGCTCCGACGAGCGGGTTGAGCAGCAGTTGCACGGGATAGTTCCACGGCGAGACGATGAGCGCCGTGCCGAGCGGCTCGGAGAGGATGCGGCTCGCCGAGGGAAAGAGCTTGAGCGGCGAGGGCCGCCGCTCGGGGCGCATCCAGCGGCCGAGGTGGCGGAGGTGGTTCCTCACCTCGCTCCGCACGATGCTCAGCTCGGTGAGGCAGGCCTCCTCGGGGGATTTGCGCAGGTCCTGCCACAGGGCGTCGCAGAGCCGCCGCTCCCATTGCCGCAGCGCCTGCTCCAGCCTTCGGAGCATGATGCGGCGGAAGTCGGCCGGGAGGGTGGCTCCCGAGCGGAAATAGTCCCGTTGTGCGGCGTGGATCGCCGCGATGCGTTCGGCGGAGGTGTTTTCCAGGAACATGGCGGTTGGGGATCAGTTTCGTCCGGTGAAGCGGTCCGTCGTGCGGCAAATGCCGGGCCCGGCGGTCTATGACGGGACCGAACAGGTACGCGGGAGCGCGCCCTGCGTGAAGCGGCGCGGATGGAATCCCCGCGGGATGCCGCGGGGCGTGCGGTCGCGTCCGAGGGCCGTCCGTCCCGTGATACGCCCGATGCCGGAACCGCCGGTGACGGGCACGCATTTGTTCTTGAACCGGGTCATAGGCCGGACTCTTTCCGTTCCGGTTCGCGGAAGATGTTCAGGTGTGCCAGCAGCGGATTCCGTCGGTCGAGCACCAGGAATTCCGCCAGGAGCAGTACGAGCGCCGCCAGGAGCAGGTATTGGTACTGTTCGTTGAACTCCTCGAAACGGACCGTCGAAAGCTCGGAGCGCTCCATGTCGTTGATCTCCCGCACGATCTCGTCCAGGCCGATGTCCTGCTTCGTGGCGCGGACGTAGGCGCCGCCCGTCGTCTCGGCGATCTTCGAGAGCATCTCCTCGTTGAGCTTCGAGACGACCATCTCGCCCTGCTCGTCCTTGATGAATTCGCCGTCGATCTGGATCGGCGCGCCTTCGGGCGTGCCGATGCCGATGGTGTAGATGCGGATGCCCTGCCGGGCGGCGCGTTCGGCCACGGCCAGGGCGTCGTCCTCGTGGTTCTCGCCGTCGGTGATGAGCACCACGACGCGGCCGTGCCCCGCTTCCGTCTCGCCCGAGAAGGCGAGCAGCGCCTGTTCGAGGGCCTTGCCGACGGCCGTGCCCTGCACCGGCACGAGCGACGGGTCGATCCGCCGCGCGAAGGCCCGCGCCATGCGGTAGTCGGAGGTGATCGGCAACTGCACCTTCGGCTCGCCGGCGAAGACGATCAGTCCCACGCGGTCCTGCCGCAGCCCTTCGAAGAGCTTGCCGATGGCGTATTTGGTCCGTTCGAGGCGGTTGGGTTCGAAATCCTCGGCGAGCATCGAGTTCGAGACGTCCACCGCGAGCATCATCTCGATCCCCTGCGCCTTCTCCTCGCGGAGTTTGGAGCCCAACTGCGGCCGCGCCGCGGCCAGCGCCGTCAGCGCCACGGCGGTGCAGAAGAGGACGAACCTGAATTTCACGCGCCCGGTGGAGACCTCGGGCATCAGTTCGCCGAGAGTCTCCGGGCGGCCGAAGCGGGCGAGCCGCCTGCGGCGGTTGCGCATCGCCAGCCAGAAGAGCGCGACGAGCGCCGGGACGGCTGCGAGCAGCCAGAGGTATTGCGGATTTGCGAATCGGAACATAGCGGTCTTTTCTTTACGGAATCCGTTTCAGCACGAGATTCGAGAGGAGGAATTCGAGCAGCAGGGCTCCGAGGGCCGCCAGTGCCCACACGAGGAACCGCTCGTGGTAGGAGATGCGCTCGGTGACCTCCACCTTGCTCTTTTCCAACTGGTTGATTTCGTCGTAAATGGCTTTGAGCTTGGCGTTGTCCGTGGCGCGGAAGTATTTGCCTCCCGTCAGGTCGGCCATGGCGCCGAGCGTCTTCTCGTCGATCTCGACCTTGGCCATCACCACGTCGCCCGTGGGCTGTCCGTAGATGTCCACCGCCGGGTAGGGGGCCGTGCCTTCGGTTCCGACACCGATCGTATAGACGCGGATACCCTGCGCCCGGGCGATTTCGGCGGCGGTCATGGGAGCGATCTGTCCGCGGTTGTTCACGCCGTCGGTCAGCAGGATGATGACCTTCGACTTGGCCTCGCTCTCGCGCAGGCGGTTGATCGCCGTGGCCAGTCCGTTGCCGATGGCCGTGCCGCTGTCGTCGATCAGTCCGCTGCGGATGCGCGCCAGGAGCGTCTGGAGCGTGCTCTGGTCCGTGGTCAGGGGGCTTTGCGTGAAGGCTTCGGCGGCGAAGACCACCAGTCCGATGCGGTCGCCGTAGCGGTCGGCGACGAACGAGCCGGCCACCTCCTTGGCGGCCGTGATGCGGTCGGGCCGGAAGTCGCGGGCGAGCATCGAGGCCGAGACGTCGATGGCCAGCACGATGTCGATGCCCTCGGTGTTCGTGCGGACGTTCTGTTCGATGTCCTGCGGTCGCGCCAGCGCCACGACGAGCAGCGCGAAGGCCGCCGCACGCAGCGCGAAGGGCAGGTGGCGCAGGTAGTGGCGCACGGTCTTCGGTGCGTGCAGAACGCCTGCCACGGTCGAGATCCGGATCGCGGCACCGCCCTGCATCGTGCGACAGACGTAGTAGGCGGTCATCGGCGCGAGCAGCGTGAGCAGCCACAGATAATGGGGTGATGCGAATTGCATGGTCGTTTCGTTTTTTTACCAGTTCTTCCTGCCGCGGACCACGACGCCCCGTTTCTCCTTGAGTTTCTCCTGCGTCTTGTCCTCCTGGGCCTGGATGGCGTCGAGAATCTGCTCCTGCTCCTGCGGCGAGATGCCCGGAGCCTGCTGCGGCGAACCCTGTGCGTCGCCCTGCTCCCCCTTGTCGGATTGCGGGGGCTGCTGCTGCGGGTTTCCGTCCTGCCCGGGATCCTTCCGGTCCTGCTGCCCCTGCTGCGGGTCCTGCCGTCCCTGTCCCTGCTGCGGATTCTGCTGCCCCTGCTGGTTCCGATCCTGGTTCTGGTTCTGGTTCTGATTCTGATTCTGATTCTGATTCTGATTCTGATCCTGGTTCTGCTGGTCGTTGCCGCCTCCGCCGTTCTGGTCCTGGTCGAGCAGCCGCTTGGTGTAGGCGTAGTTGTACTTGGCCTCCATGTCGGACGGGTTCAGCCGCAGCGATTGCTTGTAGCTTTCGAGCGCCTCCTTGTACTTCTGCTGCTTGAACTGCGCGTTGCCCAGATTGTAATAGGCTTCGGCCAGCTCCGTCTCCGGACGCAGCGTGTCGGCGGCGGCCTGCCGGAGGGTCTGTTCGGCGCGGTCGAAGCGTTCGGCCTTGTAGAGGGCGTTGCCGAGGTCGTAGGTGGCCTCGAACTGCCCCGGGACGGCTTCGAGCGCCTGCTCGTAACGGCGGATCGACTCCTCGTAATTGCCCTTGGCGTACTGCCGGTTGCCTTTGCGGACCAGCGAACGTTCGGGCATCTGCTGCGCTCCGGCCGCGGTGGCCGTGAGCAGGAACAGGAGCGTATAGAGTGACTTCTGCATCGTTGTCGCGGTTTAGTTTTGCGTCGGGTCCGCCTCTCCGGCCGGGGTCTCCTCCTCGACGGGTTTGGTCTCCTCGACGAAGTAGTAGGCTTTCAGATAGTCGGCCTCGTTCTCCTCGGCCGGCGGCGTCGCCTTGGCGAATTTCACCAGATCGGCGTCGCGCAGGATCGCCGTGAGGTCCATGCGGGCCTTGTCCGGAAGTTCCTCCGCGCGCATCGCGTCGATGATCTCGTCGGAGGTCATCTCCATCGCTCCGATGTCCCAGCGCGCCGCGATGTAGGTGCGCAGGATGTCCGTCAGTCCCGAATAGTACTGTTTGTGGCGGTTGTTCTGCCACAGTTTTTGGTTGTGGAGCGCTTCGAGCGCCTGGATGGCCGCGACGTGCGGCGGCAGCGGCGGGGCGGGTTTGAACAGGTCGCCGAGCCGTTTGCCGCGGGCCGCGAGCCAGCGGTGGAGGGCGTAGGCCGCGGCGGCCAGCAGCGCGAGCGCCAGCAGGCCCCAAAGGACGTAGCCGCGGATCTCGCGGAACCGGAACGGCAGGGTGCGCTGTCCCTTCAGGTCGTAGATCGACTGCGACGTGGAGTCGATCTGGAACGTCGTCACCTCGAGATAGACCGAGTCGCGGCTCGAAAGCGTGTCGAGGATGTTCTTGTCGGCGTAGAGCACCCGCGCCGTGCCGAGGTTGTAACGGCCCTCGTCGAAGGCCGCGAGGCGGTAGCGCTTGCGCAGCTTCAGGCGGCGGCCGTCGCGTTCGAGCGTATCGACCGGCAGGCTCTCGACCACCTCGATCTTGCCGTCCCGGTCCTCGAACTCCGGGAACTCCACCACCTGCACGAGGTCCTTCTCCACGTCGATCACCAGATCGAAGCGGTCGCCGATCAGAATGCTGTCGGGTTCGGCGTGCGCCGTGACCGTCGGCGTGTTCTGCGCCGCGGCCGGCACGCCGGCCAGCAGGAGGAGCGTTGCTAAGAGTCGTCTCATCGCTGTTTGAAGAGTTTCATCAGTTCGGCCACGTAGTCCCCGTCGGTGGAGATCGTCGCCGTGTCGATACGGTTGTGCTTGAGCGTCTGCTCGATGCCGGCGCTGCGCCGTCTCCACGATTCGGCGTAGTGCTCGCGCACGGCGCGCGAGGAGGTGTCCACCCAGACCTTGCGCCCCGTCTCGGCGTCGCGCAGCTCGACGATGCCCACGTCGGGCAGCTCCGTCTCGCGCGGGTCGTAGATGCGGATGCCCACCAGGTCGTGCCGTCCGCCGGCGATCTTCAGCGCGTCGTCGAGGGCCGAGCGGTCCTGCGAGGAGTCCATGAAGTCCGAGAGGATGAAGGTCGTGCAGCGCTTCTTGTTCACGTTGGTCAGGAAGCGCACCGGCTCGGAGAGCTTCGTGCCCGCGGATTCGGGGCGGAAGCCGATGAGTTCGCGGATAATCATGAGGATGTGGCTGCGCCCCTTCTTCGGGGGGATGAACTTCTCGACCTTGTCCGAAAAGAAGATGCACCCCACCTTGTCGTTGTTCTGCGCGGCCGAGAAGGCCAGCACGGCGGCGATTTCGGTGATGATGTTTTTCTTGAGCCGCTCCGTCGTGCCGAACATGCGCGACGCGGAGACGTCCACGAGCAGCATCATCGTCAGCTCGCGCTCCTCCTCATAGACCTTGATGTGGGGCTTGCGCGAGCGGGCCGTCACGTTCCAGTCGATGTCGCGCACGTCGTCGCCGGCGCGGTACTCCCTCACTTCGGAAAACGACATGCCCCGCCCGCGGAAAGCCGTGTGGTACTTTCCGGCGAAGATCTCGTTCGAAAGACCGCGCGTCTTGATTTCGATCTTCCGGACCCGTTTCAGAATATCGTTTTCGCTCTCCTGCATCGTCAGGGTACGATTACGTTGTTCAGGATGTCGGTGATGATCTCCTCCGAGGAGATGTTCTCGGCTTCGGCCTCGTAGGTCAGGCCGATGCGGTGGCGCAGCACGTCGTGGCAGACGGCGCGCACGTCCTCGGGGATGACGTAGCCGCGGCGGCGGATGAAGGCGTAGGCGCGGGCGGCCCTGGCCAGCGAGATCGACGCACGGGGCGAGCCGCCGTAGGCGATCAGGTTCTGCAACTTCCCGAGGTTGTACTCGGCCGGCTCGCGCGTGGCGAAGATGATGTCGATGATGTACTTCTCGATCTTCTCGTCCATATAGACGTCCTCGACCACCTTGCGGGCCTTTACGATGTCTTCGGGCGCGATCACCTTGTTCACCGCGGGCATGCCCGTGCCGGCGAGGTTCATGCGCACGATGTCGCGCTCCTCCTGCTTGTTGGGGTAGGAGATCTTGGCCTTGAGCATGAAACGGTCCACCTGCGCCTCGGGCAGCGGATAGGTTCCCTCCTGTTCGAGCGGGTTCTGCGTGGCCAGCACGAGGAAGGGCTGCGGCAGCGGGTAGGTGTCGTCGCCGATGGTCACCTGCCGCTCCTGCATCGCCTCGAGCAGCGCCGACTGCACCTTGGCCGGCGAGCGGTTGATCTCGTCCGCCAGCACGAAGTTGGCGAAGACGGGACCCTTCTTGACCACGAAATCCTCGTTCTTCTGCGAGTAGATCAGCGTGCCCAGCAGGTCGGCGGGCAGCAGGTCGGGAGTGAACTGGATGCGCGAGAACCCGGCATCCACGGCACGGGCCAGCGTGGTGATGGCCAGCGTCTTGGCGAGTCCCGGCACGCCTTCGAGCAGGATGTGTCCGTTGGAGAGCAGACCGATCAGCAGCGTATCGACCAGATGGCTCTGTCCGACGATGACCTTGCCCATTTCGGTGCGCAGCGTATCGACGAAGACCGATTCGCGTTCGATGCGCTCGTTGAGTTCCTTGATGTTGATGACTTCGCTCATGTTTTATCGTTTGTTGTATCGTTGTCGCGGTTACCCTTTTAACGTTCGTCATGCAAAGTTATTATTTTTCCCGAAAAATTCTTCGCCGATTCTTATTAACTTTGCCCGCATGGAATCCAACGAATCGAAAATCCTGCAAGGGCTCAATCCGGCCCAGCGGGACGCCGTGGTCAATTTCGACTCCCCGTCGCTCATCATCGCCGGGGCCGGCTCGGGCAAGACCCGCGTGCTGACCTCGCGCATCGCCTACATGATCGAGCGGGGCGTGGCGCCCTTCAACATACTCGCCCTGACCTTTACGAACAAGGCCGCCGAGCAGATGCGCGAACGCATCGCGCAGATGCTGCCCGACAACCGCAGCCGCCATATCCGCATGGGAACCTTCCACTCGGTCTTCTCGCGCATCCTGCGCGAAAACGCCGGACGGATCGGCTTCCCCGAGTCGTTCACGATCTACGACTCCTCGGACAGCCGGAACCTGGTCAAGACCGTGGTCCGCGAGCTGAACCTTCCGGACGAGAAGTACAAGCCCAACGCCGTGGCCTCGCGCATATCCTATGCCAAAAACTGTCTGGTGACCCCCGGGGCCTATCTGGCCAATTCGGCCTATGCGGCCGAGGACCGGCAGATGCAGATTCCCGAGTTCGGCAACATCTACAACATCTACTGCCAGCGCTGCAAACGCAACGGGGCGATGGACTTCGACGACCTGCTGCTGCAAACCAACGTGCTGCTGCGCGACTGTCCGGACGTGCTGGCGCGCTACCAGGAGCAGTTCAAATACATTCTGGTGGACGAGTACCAGGACACCAACTATGCGCAGTACGTCATCATCCGCCGTCTGTCGCAGACCCATTCGAAAGTCTGCGTCGTGGGCGACGACGCGCAGTCGATCTACTCGTTCCGCGGGGCCAAGATCGAAAACATCCTCTCTTTCCAGAAGGACTACCCCTCGGCGAAGGTCTTCAAGCTCGAACGGAACTACCGCTCGACGCGCACGATCGTCGATGCGGCCAACTCGGTGATCGTCCGCAACTCGAAGCGCATGGAGAAGCACTGCTTCTCGGAAGGGGCCGAGGGGGAGAAAATCCGCATCCTGAAGGCCTACACCGACCGCGAGGAGGCCGAGATGGTCGTTTCGGACCTGCGCGACAAGGTGCGTGCGGCGGGCGCCGAATGGTCCGAGGCGGTGATTCTCTACCGCACGAACAACCAGTCGGCCGTGCTGGAGGACAACCTCCGCCGCCGCGGCATCCCCTACCGCATCTACAAGGGTTCGTCGTTCTACGACCACAAGGAGATCCGCGACATGCTGGCCTATATCCGGCTGGTCATCAACCCGCGCGACGACGAGGCGTTCCGGCGCATCGTGAACTACCCCGCGCGGGGCATCGGCGACACGACCGTGCAGCGCATCGCGCAGATGGCCGCCGAACGGGGCGTGTCGATGTGGGAGGCGGTCGATGCGCTGGTCGCCGAACCCGCGGCCGACGCCGTGCAGCGGGCCATCGCCCGCAAGGCGGCCGACTTCGTGGCGATGATCCGTTCGCTGTCGCTGGCCCGCAACGACAAGGGACTGTACGACTTCGGCCTGGAGATCGCCTCGCGGTCGGGCATTCTGGCCGCCTACCGTGCGGAGAACACGCCCGAGGCGGCTTCGGCGCTGGACAATATCGAGGAGTTGCTCAACTCGATGCAGGAATTCAGGGAGCGCTGCGACGCCGAAATCCGCAACGGCGAACGCAGCCCCGGGGAGGAGGCCACCATCGAGGAGTGGTTGCAGCAGATGATGCTGATGACCGACATGGACAAGGACAACCCCGAGGACCGGAACAAGGTGACGCTGATGACGGTCCATTCGGCCAAGGGGCTCGAATACGAATACGTTTACATCGTGGGCATGGAGGAGAACCTCTTCCCGTCGCTGCGGGCCGCCGAGTCGGCCGACGGCATCGAGGAGGAGCGACGGCTCTTCTACGTGGCCCTCACGCGGGCCAAGGTCGCGGCGACGCTCTCCTATGCCGAGATGCGTTTCCGGTGGGGCAACATGGAGTTCTCGCGGCCGAGCTGCTTCCTGCGCGAGATCGACCCGCGGTATGTGGAGTCCGACGTCGATTTCGCTCAGGAGGCGGTGCGCCGCCGGGCCGACGACGGGGAGGGCCCCTCGGCGCTCGACGAGCTGCGCCGCCGGTACGACTACCGTTACCAGCAGCGGCGGCAGGACGGCGCGGGCGGTTACGGCGGTCCGCGCGGCGGCAATGCCGGCGTCCGGTCCGGAGGAGGTCCGGACGCGGCGGGACGGGGAGCCTACGGCGGCGGTTCGGCCGGCCGGAGCGCTTACGGCGGCGGCCGTTTCGGCGCCCCCTCCGACGGCGAGTCGGGCGTTGCGCGGCGTTTTCCGCGCCCGGCGCAGCCGCAGTCGCAACCCCGCGC
>OLRF01002416.1_pt1 | contig 16625 bp, 14 predicted proteins | sample 1672061 | NCBI WGS metagenome assembly OLRF01 (sample SAMEA3136641, study PRJEB25190) | human gut metagenome | reverse complement strand
GGGATGTCGATGGAGATGAGGTCTCCCTCCTCCACCAGGGCGATGGGGCCGCCGGCAGCGGCCTCGGGGCTCACGTGGCCGATGGAAGCCCCCCGGGTGGCGCCGGAGAAGCGGCCGTCGGTGATGAGGGCCACATCCTTATCCAGGCCCATGCCCGCGATGGCGGAGGTGGGGTTGAGCATCTCCCGCATGCCGGGACCGCCCTTGGGGCCCTCGTAGCGGATGACCACTACGTCGCCGGCCACGATCCTGCCGGCATAGATGGCCTGGATGGCGTCCTCCTCGCTGTCGAACACCCGGGCAGGGCCCTCGTGGACCATCATCTCCGGGGCCACAGCGGACTGCTTCACCACGCAGCCGTCGGGGGCCAGGTTGCCCTTCAGCACGGCGATGCCGCCGGTCTTGGAATAGGGAGCCTCGATGGGGCGGATGATCTCCGGGTCCCGGTTGACCACGCCCGCCAGGTTCTCTGCCACCGTCTTGCCGGTGCAGGTCATCAGGCCGGTGTCCAGCAGGCCCGCCTTGGACAGCTCGGCCATGACGGCGTAGACGCCGCCGGCCCGCTCCAGGTCCTCCATATAGGTGTTGCCCGCCGGGGCCAGGTGGCACAGGTTGGGGGTCTTCTGAGAGATCTCATTGGCCATGTCGAAGGAGAGCTCGATGCCGCACTCATGGGCGATGGCAGGCAGGTGGAGCATGGTGTTGGTGGAGCAGCCCAGGGCCATGTCGATGGTCTCGGCGTTGTGGAAGGCGGCCTCGGTCATGATGTCCCGGGGACGGATATCCCGCTCCACCAGTTCCATGATCTGCATGCCGGCGTGCTTGGCCAGCCGCAGGCGGGCGGACCACACGGCGGGGATGGTGCCGTTGCCCCGCAGCCCCATGCCGATGGCCTCGGTGAGGCAGTTCATGGAGTTGGCGGTGTACATGCCGGAGCAGGAGCCGCAGGTGGGGCAGGCGTTGTTTTCATACTCCTCCAGGCCGGCCTCGTCCAGCTTGCCGGCGTAGTAGGAGCCCACCGCCTCGAACATGTGGCTCAGACAGGTACGGCGGCCGTCATTCATAGTGCCCGCCATCATGGGACCGCCGGAGACGAAGATGGTGGGGATGTTCACCCGAGCAGCCGCCATGAGCAGGCCGGGCACGTTCTTGTCGCAGTTGGGGATCATCACCAGACCGTCAAACTGGTGGGCCATAGCCATGGCCTCGGTGGAGTCGGCGATCAGGTCCCGGGTGACCAGGGAGTACTTCATGCCCACATGTCCCATGGCGATGCCGTCGCACACGGCGATGGCGGGGAACTCCACCGGGGTGCCTCCGGCGGCACGGATGCCGGCCTTCACCGCCTCGGCGATCTTATCCAGGTTCATGTGGCCGGGGACGATCTCGTTGTAGGAACAGACCACGCCGATGAGAGGCCGCTCCAGTTCCTCCTTGGTATAGCCCAGGGCATAGAGCAGGGAGCGGTTGGGGGCGGCGGGGGCCCCCTTTTTAATGACATCGCTGCGCATGGGAATTGACCTCCTCACAGATCCAGACTCAAGTTGTCTGATTTCTCTTGCATTGTCTGACTATATAGTATAAGATAGAGGGGAAAATGTCAAGAGGGAGCTGCGCCTCCGGCACAGAGAAAAGGAGAAGAGAGACCATGTCGAAGCGGAATCTGTCCCAGCAGACGGCGGAACGCCTGTATAACAGCATCGTGGCGGAGGGCACGCTGCGGCCCGGGGACAAGCTCCCCAACGAGGTGGAGCTCTCCCAGCAGCTGGGGGTGAGCCGCGCCACCCTGCGGGAGGCCATCCGAGAGCTGGCCGCCCGTGGAGTGCTGGAGGTCCGGCGGGGGCGGGGGACCTTTGTGTCGGAGGAAGTGGCGGACATCGAGGACTTCGGCTTCTCTGGGCTGGAGCGGCTTCAGGGCCAGCTGCGGGACCTGTTTGAGCTGCGGTCCATCTTCGAGCCAAAGGCCGCCCGGCTGGCCTGCCAGCGGGCCACGGAGGAGGAGCTGCGGGATATCCTGGAGAGAGGGGAGGCGGTGGAGCGGTGCATCCGGGCAGGACAGGACCGGACGGAGGCGGACCGTGACTTTCATGCCGCCATCGTGCGGGCTGCCCACAACGAATTCATGGTCCGGCTGCTGCCGGTGATCCACCAGGCAGTGGCCGCCGCAGTGGAGAGCGGAGAGCACGGCGAGCAGCTGGCAGAGGACACCCTGCGGGACCACGCCCTGCTGCTGGAATTTTTGGCAAAGCGGGACGGAGAGGGCGCAGAGCATGCCATGGCCATCCACATGTGCCGCAGCATGGAGGTGATGGGGCTGGGATGAGACGGGCAGAACGCCGGTCTCCCTGCCTGCACAAATCTTGAACTGGGACGGAAAAGGTAAAGTCTTGACGAAATTGGTGTAAAATGCTATGCTAAACCTAGAGGTCCACAGGGGAATGGACATTCCCGGCGGAAGATGCTCCGTGCTGTGGTTCCACGACAACTTGAAGAACAAGGGGGATGCTCCCTGATGGAGGATGACAGGACTTCGCACCGGACCGGGTCAGCAAGTCCTGTTATTTTTATGCCTCTCACGGGCAGGAGGGAGCGCGGGAGATCGTATGGAACTGTCATTTGCATCATTTGTACAGCAGGTCTTTTCCAGCCCGGCCATGCTGGTCACAGTCCTGCTGACGCTGGGCGTCATTTTCGTCAACGGATGGACGGATGCCCCCAACGCCATCGCCACCTGCATCGCCACCCGGTGCATCAACGTCCGGGCAGCCATCCTGACCAGCGCGGTGTTCAACTTCCTGGGCGTGCTCATCATGACCCACATCAACAGCTCGGTAGCCTCCACCATCAGCAATATGGTGGACTTCGGCGGCAACACCCATGAGGCCCTGATCGCCCTGTGCGCGGCTCTGTTCTCCATCGTGGTGTACAGCGTGGGGGCGGCCCGCTTCGGCATCCCCACCAGCGAGAGCCACAGCCTGATCGCGGGCCTCACAGGGGCGGCTATCGCCATCCAGAACGGCATTGGCGGCATCAACATGGGCGAGTGGGTCAAGGTGCTCTACGGCCTGGTGCTGAGCCTGGCGCTGGGCTTCCTGGCCGGGTGGGGCATCTGCCGCCTGGTCATCCTGGTGTGCGCCGGGATGGACCGAAGGAAGACCAACGGCTTCTTCCAGGGGGCACAGATCTTTGCTGCCGCCGCCATGAGCTTCATGCACGGGGCCCAGGACGGGCAGAAATTCATCGGTGTGCTCTTTCTGGGCATGGCCTTCTGCGGCGGGCAGGAGAGCGTCACCGGGATGGTCATCCCCGCCTGGCTGATGCTGATGTGCAGCACCGTGATGGGCCTGGGCACCAGCGTGGGGGGCGAAAAGATCATCAAGTCGGTGGGAATGGATATGGTGCGCCTGGAGAAGTACCAGGGGTTCGCCGCAGACCTGGCGGCGGCGGCCTGCCTGCTGCTCTCCAGCCTGTTCGGTATCCCAGTGTCCACCACCCACACCAAGACCAGCGCCATCATGGGTGTGGGGGCGGTGAAGCGGCTCTCCGCCATCAATTTCGGCGTGGTGAAGGACATGATGCTCACCTGGGTGTTCACCTTCCCGGGATGCGGGCTCATCAGCTTTGTCATGGCTAAGATATTTACGGCGATCTTCTGATCGATCATGGGGAGGAAGAGTGTTATGGCGAAAAAGAGTGATTCCTTTTATTTCGGCAACTTCTACGCTTGTGCGGACTGCGCCTATCAGGCGGCCCACCTGCTGGAGCGGGTCATGCGGGATTTCGATCCCCTGCTGATCCGGGAGAAGCTGGACGACATGCACAAGGTGGAGCACGCCGCTGACGAGAAAAAGCACGAGGTGCTGGACGCTCTGGTCAAGGCGTTCATCACCCCCATCGAGCGGGAGGACATCATCCTGCTCAGCCAGAACATCGATGAGGTGACAGACAAGATCGAGGATGTGATGCTCCGGCTCTACTACAACAACATCCAGAGCATCCGGCCCGACTCCCTGGAGCTGGTCTCCATCGTGGTGAAGAGCTGCGACATGGTCAAGCTCATGCTGAAAGAGTTCGCCTCCTTCCGCCACTCCAAGAGCCTGCGGGACCACATCATCGCCATCAACACCCTGGAGGAGCAGGCGGATCAGGTCTTTGTGACCAGCATGCGGGAGCTGCACACCACCTGCACCGACCCGGTGGAGATCATCTGCTGGCGGGAGGTCTATTTCTACCTTGAGAAATGCACTGACGCCTGTGAGCATGTGGCGGACGTGGTGGAGCAGATCGTAATGAAGAACTCCTGACCAAAGACGCATATGCTGCGCTTTCAGGACCCGGCCATCCAGGGGAGACCGGGTCTTTTTTTGCACGGGATGTAAAAAGTATTTGACATTCCCGCACATCCATGTTAGGAATCAAGATGTCAAAAAAATTTGACATCTTGATTTGACAAGGAGGCAGCGTCATGGAATCCAACGGGACTTCTATTTTTGTGGTGATCTTTCTGGCCGTGCTGATCCTCTCCGCAGTGCTGATCGTGTGGATGTTCGTCTCCCTGGTCCGGTCGGAGCTGGAGGACGAGCGGCGGCAGATGATCGTGGGCAAGGCCAGCACCTGGGCCTTCATCGCCGTGGTGGGCGGCGACCTGATCGAGGTGATCCGGACGGCGGTACAGCAGCCCAGCGGGGAGCCGGCCTTCCCCCTTTATCCAGCTGGTAACGGCGGCGGTGGTGTATGCGGCCTTTTTGGGCTGGTTCAAGCACAAGTACGGAGGCTGAGCATGGAGAACAAGATCCGGGCGCTGAGGAGCGAGATGGGGCTCTCTCAGGAAGAGCTGGCCCGCCGGTGCGGAGTGTCCCGCCAGACCATCAACGCCATCGAAAACAACAAGTACGACCCCACCCTCACCCTGGACTTCCACCTGGCCGGGGTGCTGGGGACCACGGTGGACGAGCTGTTCCTGGGGCCGGGGGAAAAATCCTGCTGAAATTGGCGGGGACCCGTTTACAAAATGGGTCCCCGCTGTTAAGCTTGTTTTAGAAAAGACTCTCTCTGGAACAGATGGGAGGCGCGGGAAATGAAGCACGGAACGATGAGCCTGCGGGACCGGGCGGCGGCTTGGGCCTTTGCCCTGTTCTCGGCGGCGGCCCTGCTGGCGGTGGCCGCCCAGGTCTTCCTGGGGGCCCGGCCGCTGCAGGGGATGCTGCCCCCCCTGGACCAGGTCACGGAGTTCTATGTATCCCCCTCCCACGAGGATATGGTCAGGTTCACAGTGGAGGAGAACGGCCTGGTCCAGGCCCTGGGGGAGCTGCGGGTGGCCTGGCGGGGGCCCTATCAGGCCATCCGCTATGAGCGGGGGCAGCATACCTATCATATCGATCTGTTCCGCACCTACGAGCCCTTGGGGGATGTGGTCCTGTATGAGAACGGTTTTCTCTGCTTCGAGGGGAGCCTCTTCCGGGTGGAGGAGGGAGCGGCCTACCAGCGGTGTCTGGAGCTGTGCCGGGAGGCCCTGCCATGAGCGGGCGGGACCGGGCGGCGGAGACGCCCTCCAGAGATATCCCATAGAAAAAAGCCGGCCGGAATAAACTGCACCTCATCCTGTATCCATAGATAGACCCGGCCCCGCGCAGGTCCGGCAGATATCAGAAAGGAAGTAGAAGATGAAACGCTTTTGGAAAAAAAGATGGCTGCCGCTCCCGGTCCTGATCCCGCTCCTGCTGTACGCGGCGGCGGCGGTATGGACCAGCACTCGGAACGTGTCCCAGCTCCCAGTGCTCATGTACCACCACGTCTCGGAGGACGTGGCCAGCGATATGGTAATCTCTCCTGCCCGGTTCGAGGCCCATATGGCCGCCCTGAAGGAGCACGGCTGGAACAGCGTTACCATCCGGCAGCTCATTGAATTTGGGGAGCAGGGGACCCCGCTCCCGGACCACCCGGTGCTCATCACCTTTGACGACGGCTATACCAGCAATCTGGAGCTGGCCGCCCCCATCCTGGAGCGCCATGGCCTGAACGCCGTCATCTTTGTCATCGGGATCAACGCCGGGCAGAGCGTCTATGCCCACTCGGGCCAGCCCCTGGACCCGCCCCGCTTCGCCCTGAAGGACGTCCGGCCCTATCTGGAGTCCGGTGTGCTGGAGGTGGAGAGCCACACCTTTGACCTGCATCAGCGGGCCGACTACGGGTACAGCGGCCGCGAGGGGGTGCTGCCCCTGGCGGGCGAGCCGGAGGATGCCTACCGCCAGGTCCTCGCCGGCGACTGCCGTCAGGCCCGGCAGCTCTTCGCCCAGGAGCTGGGCCAGCAGGTCACCGCCCTGGCCTACCCCTTCGGACTGGTCAGTAAGGAAGCGGACCGGATCTTCGGGGAGGAGGGGATCAAAGTGACCGTCACCTCCGTCTTCGGCCCCAACCAGATCCGGGGCGGGGACCCCGCCTCCCTTCGGATGCTGAACCGCTACGCCATCACGGACAACACCTCCACCCAGGAGCTGCTGGATCTGGTCAACTGGCATAAGGAGACCTTTTGGGAAAAGGTCCTGCGCCATCTGGGGCTGGAGCCCTGAGTTCTCCCGCAGATAATGACCGAATAGAAGAACTTGAACGCCAATGATGGTTTTAAGAAAAATTTAGGTGGATGATTTTGGATGCTGGTTCTAAAAATACTATCATTTTTATTGGCAATATCCTACATCCTGTTATTTCCAATGTTTCCGCAATACCCCTGGGAGAGCGGTGTTTTAGCTGAATATCTTGGAGAAAGTCTATTTTTACAGATCTATATTGTGACCTGGATCCTTGCAATTATATATGAGCTCATCATATTATTAAGATTTTACTGCCGAAAAAAATATCAATGTACTTTTTCGATTTTTTTACCTGCCGCATTTTATCAATTATATCAATATTATCCGCCTTTTCCCATTTTGAGTCAGTTTTTTTGCTTTCTTGTCCTTTCAGTAAAAGTAATTGAGATTATTTTTTGGCATAAAAGAGTAAAGAATAACGCTCCTAATCAAGGGATACAAATACTGTTAGAGTTCCTTGTGATGACTTCAATATTGATAACAACCTTTTTTTGCTGAATGACAACACTATAGATTATAACAAAAGGGTTCTTGAGCATATGCTCAAGAACCCTTTTGTCATACATGAAAGGTCAGCGGCACCGCTGTCGCTGGCTTGCGCCCGGTTAGTTGGAAGCGGTATCCAGGTCCTTGTCGCCGCCCCAGATCATATTCTTGCGCAGCTCCTCGCCCACGATCTCCATCTGGTGCTTGGCCAGCTGGGCGCGCTTGGAGTTGAAGAAGGTGCGGCCGTTTTTGTTCTCGGCGATCCACTTTCCGGCGAAGGTGCCGTCCTGGATGTCCTGAAGGACAGCCTTCATGTTCTTCTTGGTTTCCTCGTAGGGCAGCACGCGGGGTCCGGAGACATACTCGCCGTACTCGGCGGTGTCAGAGATGGAGTAATTCATGGCCGCCACGCCGCCCTTGTTGATCAGGTCGATGATGAGCTTCATCTCGTGGATGCACTCGAAGTAGGCGTTCTCAGGCTCGTAGCCAGCCTCCACCAGGGTCTCGAAGCCGCAGCGCATCAGGTCCACCACGCCGCCGCACAGCACGGCCTGCTCGCCGAACAGGTCGGTCTCGGTCTCGTCGTGGAAGGTGGTCTCCATCACGCCGGCCCGGGCACCGCCGATGCCGGCGATGTAGGCCAGAGCGATCTTATAGGCGTCGCCGGTGGCGTTCTGCTCCACGGCCACCAGGCAGGGCACTCCCTTGCCGTTGACATAGGTGGAGCGGACGGTATGACCGGGGCCCTTGGGGGCAGCCATGAACACGTCCACGCCCTTGGGGGGACGGATCTGCTGGTAGCGGATGTTGAAGCCGTGGGCGAAGGCCAGGGCATTGCCCTCCACCAGGTTGGGCTCGATGTCCCGCTTGTAGACGTCGGCCTGTACCTCGTCGTTGATGAGCATCATCACGATGTCGCCCCACTTGGCGGCGTCGGCCACGGTCATCACCTTCAGGCCGGCGTCCTCGGCGTTCTTCCAGTTCTTGGAGCCGGCGCGCAGGCCCACGCACACGTCACAGCCGGAGTCCTTCAGGTTCAGGGCATGGGCGTGGCCCTGGGAGCCATAGCCGATGATGGCGATCTTCTTGCCGTTGAGGTAGTTGATGTCGCAGTCTTTCTCATAGTACATTTTTGCCATAGTTATATTCCTCCTTGATCTTATTGTCGTCGTATATGGTGCTACGCCCTCTTTCGATGGCGATGGTACCCGTTCTTGCGATCTCCAGCACGCCGAAGTCCCTCAGCAGGCGGACCAGAGCCTCAGTCTTGTCCCGGTCCCCGAAGATGGCTACGGTAAGAGTCTCCCGGCTGACGTCAATGATGTTGGCCCGGAAGATGTTGGCCATCTGGATGACCTCGTCCCGGGCGTTGCGGTCCAGAGTCTTGACTTTGATGAGGGCCATCTCCCGCTGGAGGGAGGTGGACTCGTCCAGGATCTTCACTGCGATCACCGGAAGGAGCTTGCGGCACTGGGCGGCGATTTGGGAGATCATCAGCTCGTCCCCCAGCAGCACGATGGTGATGCGGGTCACGCCGGGGTCCCCCGACTCGCCGGAGACGATGGATTCGATGTTGTAGCCCTTGCGGGAGAAGAGGCGGGCCACCTGGCTGAGGACGCCGGGGATGTCCTGGACCAGAATGGACAGCGTGTAGGGCTTGATGTCCTTGTTCATATCAGGTCTCATGGTGAAGCCCCCTTTATTTCAGCAGAAAGTCGGTGATATGGGCCCCGCCGGCCACCATAGGCCGGACCATCTCGTCCATATCCAGGCGGCAGTCGATGACACAGCCGCACCCCGCCTGGAGGGCCTGGCCAAAGGCCTGCTCCATCTCCGCCCGGGTGGAGACCCGGAAGCCCTTCAGTCCATATGCCTCGGCCAGCTTGACGAAGTCGGGGCCACGGTCCAGGGTAGTCTGGGAGAAGCGCTGGTGGTAGAGCAGGTTCTGCCACTGGCGCACCATGCCCAGACAGCCGTTGTTGAAGATGACGGTGATGATGGGCAGGTGGTAGTGCTCCACAGTGGCCAGCTCGTGGCAGTTCATGCGGAAGCAGCCGTCTCCAGTGGTGTGGACCACCACCTTGTCCGGATTGCCCACCTTGGCACCGATGGCGGCCCCCAGTCCGAAGCCCATGGTGCCGAAGCCGCCGCTGGTGAGCAGCTGGCCGGGGTAGTCGAAGTGGAAATGCTGGATAGACCACATCTGATGCTGGCCCACATCGGTGGCCACGATGGTGTCCTGGGGGGCCATGCGGCGGATGGTCTCCAGCACCTGCCTGGGAGTAAGGACCTGGGAGGTCTCCACCTCCGGCTCCCGCTTCAGGGAAAGGATCTGCTCCTTCCAGGCGTCCCGGTGGTACTGGGGGACCCGCTGGTTGAGCAGTTCCAGCACCCGTTTGGCGGAGCCGATGATGTGGTGGTCGGTGAGGATGTTCTTGTCGATCTCCGAACGGTCGATATCGATCTGGACGATCTTCGCCTGGCTGGCAAAGGAGGCAGGGTCCAGAGCCACCCGGTCAGAGAAGCGGCAGCCCACGGCGATGAGCAGGTCGCACTGGTCACAGGCGGTGTTGGAGGCCTGGGTGCCGTGCATCCCCACCATGCCGGTGGTGAGGGGGTGCGCACCGGGGAAGCCGCCGCCCCCCATGACGGTGATGGCCACAGGGCAGTCCAGCTTCTCGGCAAACTCCCGGAACTGCCGGTCCGCCCGCCCGCGGACCACGCCGCCGCCGCACATGAGCAGCGGCCGCTGGGACTGGGCGATCATCTCCACCAGCTTGTCGATATCCCCCAGGTCAGGCTCCGGCGGCTTGAGGCCGTGGCGCAGGTTCAGCTCCCGGATGCTGCCGCAGGAGCGGTTCTCCTTCCAGGGGATGAACTCATAGTCGATCATAGTGGTGGGGAAGGTGACGTTCTTCAGAAAGTCGATGAGCACCGGGCCGGGCCGGCCAGTGGCAGCCACGGCAAAGGCCTGACGCATCACGTCGGGGATGGTCTGGGGGTCCCGGACCAGATAGGTGGCCTTGGTGATGGGCATGGCGATGCCGGTGATGTCCACCTCCTGGAAAGCGTCCTTGCCCAGGGTCTCCTCAGTGACATTGCAGGTGATGAAGACCACAGGAGAGGAATCCATATAGGCGGTGGCGATGCCGGTGGTGAGATTGGTGGCCCCGGGGCCCGAGGTAGCGAAGCACACCCCCACCTTGCCGGTGGATCGGGCATAGCCATCGGCGGCGTGGGAGGCCCCCTGCTCGTGGGCGGTCAATATGTGGTGTATTTTATCTTGGTAGTGATACAGTTCATCATAGAGATTCAGGATGGTCCCGCCCGGATAGCCGAAGACGGTGTCCACCTCCTGCTCCAGCAGGCACTCCAGGATGGCCTGGGTGGCTCTTACTTTCAAGCTGCTGCCTCCTTTGGTTCAGATAGGAACGATGAGATAGGAGCTGAGGCGCCCGGCTTCGCCGGACCGCTTTATATTTGTGCGCCGGAAGCGCACTTACTGACTCAGAACTTTTATCTCCTGACTCACGATCAAATTTTCCCTCCGCCCTTCTGGACGGCGATGACCCCGGTGCGGGCCACCTCCAGGATGGAGAAGGGGCGCATCATGGACTGAAAGGTGTCCAGCCGGTCGGGGGTATCGGACAGCTCCAGGGTGAGGGAGGTGGGAGAGATATCGTCCACCTTGGCCCCCATGATCTCACAGATGGTCATGATATCCTGGCGGGTCTTGTTGTTGGCGTTCACCTTCAGGATCATCAGCTCCCGGCCGATCAGGCTGTTCTCCTCCAGGGTGCGGACCTTGATGACTTCGATCAGCTTGTTGAGCTGCTTTTCCACCTGCTCCACCACGCTGTTGCCGCTGTCCACGATGATGGTGATGCGGGAGATGGTGGGGTCATCGGTGACACCCACTGCCAGGGATTCTATGTTAAAGGCCCGGCGGGAGAACAGGCCGGTGATCCGGTTCAGAACGCCGGCCTGGTTCTCCACCAGGACGGAAATGGTCTGTTTCATGGCTTATCCCCCTCTCAGTCATTGGTCCCAACGTCGGGGTGGACCTCACAAATCAGCAGACAGCTGCCCTGTGTGCCCAGAAAACGGTCCAGCGCCTCGTCCAGGTGGTCCTCGTCCCCCACCTGGATGCAGGGGACCCGGTACGCGGCGGCAATGGTCTCAAAGTCCGGGGAGCCGTCCAGCGCCACACCGAAGGGCCCGTGGTAGGGGGCGCTGCTCTGGATCTGGTGGACCAGACCCAGGGTGTGGTTGCGGAACAGGACGATCTTGATGTCCATGTCCGCCGCCCGGATGGCGGCCAGCTCGTTCATGGCCATCTGGAAGGAGCCGTCGCCGCAGACCACCAGAGTCTGGCGGTCGGGACCGGCCACCTTGGCCCCCACAGCGGCAGGGAGGGCATACCCCATGGTGCCCAGGCCGCCGCTGGTGAGCAGGCGTCCGTGCTTCTGGGGGATATATTTGCAGGCGAAGATCTGGTTCTGGCCCACATCCACGCAGATGACGGCATCGTCGTCCAGCCGGGCTCCCAGCCGGCGGAGGACTGTGCCCGGGAAGACCGAGCCCGCCCGGCGGGGGAAGACGCGGTTCAGCTCCGCCTTCCGGTAGTCACGCAGCTTTTCCAGCCAGGCCGCCGAGTCGGTGGCCGCCACGTCCCGGTCCAGGATCTGCCGGAGGATGACCTTCACATTGCCCACCAGAGGGATGGCGGCCTGCATATTTTTTCCGATCTCCGCCGGATCCACGTCGATGTGGATGGTGGCCATGCGGCGCTGGATCTCCCCCGGGTCCACCATGGCCCGGTCGGCGGCCCGGGTGCCCACCATGATGAGCAGGTCCGCCTTGGCCAGGGCCTTGTTGGCGCAGTGGTTGCCGTGGGCCCCGATCATCCCCATGTTCAGCGGGTGGTCGGTGGGCAGGAGCCCCAGCCCCATCATGGTCTTGACCACAGGGATGGAGCACCGCTCCGCCAGCTCCAGCAGCTCCTCTTTGGCGTCGGCCAGCCACACGCCGCCGCCGGCGCAGATCAGAGGCTGTTTGGAGCGGGAGATGGCCTCCACCACCCGCTTGATCTGCAGGTCATTGCCCTTTACGCTGGGCTTATAGCCCCGGATGCTGACCTCCTCGGGGTAGTAGAACTTTTTCAGGGACTGCTCCTGTACATCGATGGGGATGTCGATGAGCACCGGGCCGGGCCGGCCAGTGGAGGCGATGTGAAAGGCCTCCTTGACGATGCGGGGGATGTCGTTGGCGTCCTTGACCAGGTAGCTGTGCTTGGAGAAGGGGGCCACCGCGCCAGTGATATCCACCTCCTGGAAGATATCCCGCCCCAGCAGATTGCTGGGTACCTGGCCGGTGATGGCTACCATGGGGATGGAATCCATATAGGCGGTGGCGATGCCGGTGATCAGGTTGGTGGCGCCCGGGCCGGAGGTCACCATGCACACCCCCACCTTCCCGCTGATCCGGGCATAGCCGGAGGCCATATGGCCCGCGTTCTGCTCCGTGCGGACCAGGGTGTAGCCGATCTCCGGGTGGGACTTCAAGGCGTCCACCGCCGGGCAGATGGTGGCGCCGGCATAGCCGAAGATATGCGCTACCTGTTCCCGCTTCAAACTCTCGATCAGGGCCTGTGCTCCTGTCATGAGAAGATCACCTCCAAATTGCATGCCGCCTGGGCGGCGGGGTAAAAATAAACGGCTTCGTCCTATCTCGATAGGACGAAGCCGTCTGCTCCGTGGTACCACCTAACTTCACAGCGGAGCGGCCAGAACAGGCCGGCGCTGCGCGCTCATGCCCCTGTAACGGTGGGTCTCCGGCCCCGCCTACTGCGGCAAACGGTTCAGCGGGACTGCTCGCGGGTGATGTTCGGCGCCCTGTTCCACAGGTGGAGCTTACACCAACCGCTCCCTCTCTGTACCCTTTGGAACTGCCTACTGGCCCGGTCATCGCGTTTTGTCATCTTCCGGGTCGCCCCGGTAAAAGTTATTTACTACTTTATCGCACGGGGAGCTGTTTGTCAATTCCCTTTTTGTCTCCGGAACATTTTTCTGCTGGGCTCAGCCCTCGATCTCCATCATCAGCTCTACCCGCTTGGTGTGGCGGCCGCCGTCGAATTCGGTGGACAGAAACACGTCCACCATCCGCTCCGCCAGGTTGGGGCCCACGATACCCGCCCCCATAGCCAGCATGTTGGCATTGTTGTGGCGGCGGCACATCTCGGCGGACAGGGTATCCCCGCACAGGGCGCAGCGGATGCCCTTTACCTTGTTGGCAGAGATGGAGATGCCGATGCCAGTGGTGCAGATGACGATCCCCTTCTCACACTGGCCGGAGGCCACGGCCTGGGCGGCAGCCTTGCCGAAAACAGGGTAATCGCACCGGTCCGGCGTCTCACAGCCGAAGTCCTGGCAGGTGATCCCCTTAGCGGCGAGATAGGCCTTGATGTGCTCCTTCAGGGCGTACCCTCCGTGGTCGGAAGCGATTGCGATCATAATGAAATCCTCCTTCTTCTCTCTTCTTCAACTATCCTTCTGTCACAGCCGGATGAATTGGGGGGTCCGGCGGTGGTAGACGGTGAAATAACGGAAGCCGACTGTCCGGAGCAGCTCCTGGGCCTGGGCGATCCCCTTTCCCACGTCCTCTGGCCTGTGGGCGTCGGACCCCAGGGTGATCAGCTCGCCGCCGCAGTCCCGGTAGAGCTCCAGCAGGGGCTGCCACTGGGTCACAGTGCGCCCGCACCAGGTGTTCACCTCAATGGCCCGCCCCGCCTGGGCCACCCCGGTGAGGAGCGCGCGCAGGCGGTCCTGGTACCTCTCCAGAGTGACAGGATGCCCAGGGATCTTCTGCATATACCGAAGGGGGTAGATGATATGGCCCATCGTGTCCCAGCAGTCCAGATGGACCAGCTGGGCCAGGCTGTCGAAGTAGTCATCCAGGGCCTCATAGCAGGCCCGGGGGGTGGTGTAGTCCAGGAAATAGAAGTCCTTCCCCCCCTTGGCGGGGCTGAGGTTGTGGATGGAGCCGATAACAAAGTCCAGGTCCGCGCCGGAGAGGATGGCGGCGGCGCAGTCCGGGTCCACCGGGGCACCGCCCAGCTCCAAACCCAGGCGCAGCTTCACGCCGGCGGGGCAGTCCCCCCGAGCCGCCTGATACTGGGTCAGGATGGGGGCCCAGTCCAGCCCTGTGACCCGTCCCCCGTCCAGATCCAGCAGGTCGCAGTGGTCAGTGGCACACAGGTCGGAGAGGGCGGCGGCCTGGGCCGCCCGGAGCATCTCCGAGAGGGGCGCCTCACTGTCCGGGGAGCAGCAGGAATGGATGTGATGATCAGCAAGATACATACAGAGACCTCCGGCGGGCAAATTCTGTGGATCAGTCCGCTTCGCCCTCTATTTTATTGCATTTGTTGACATTTTGCAAGTGATTTTCTTGGAAATCCCTTCCTACCATTTCCGGAAGAGGAACGGCGTTCCAGCCAGCGCTAAGCCGGACGGAAAAAGCCGCCGCAGACCCGTCTGCGGCGGCTTTGAAAGGGTCAGTCGAACCGGGTGGGGACATGCCAGATGTCCCGGGCGTAGTCCCGGATGGAGCGGTCGGCGGCGAAGATGCCGGACCGGGCGATGTTGATGAGAGATTTCTGATCCCAGGCTCTCCGGTCCTTGTAGACCTCCAGAGAGCGGCGGTGGGCCTGACAGTAGCTGTCAAAGTCGGCCAGTAGCATATATTCATCGGCGATCCCGCCCCCTCCGCCGAAGAGCAGGCGGTTGGTCAGGTCGGTGTAGGACCTGCCGTCGGAGAAGCCGGCGGAGATCTGGTCCAGCACCCGCTTGAGCACCGGGTCCTGCTGGTAGTAATCCAGAGAGCGATAGCCCTGGCGGCGGCGCTCCTCCACCTGGTCGGCGGTGAGGCCGAAAAGGAAGATGTTCTCATCCCCCAGCTGCTGGTGCATCTCCACATTGGCTCCGTCCAGGGTGCCGATGGTGAGGGCGCCATTCATCATGAACTTCATGTTGCCGGTGCCGCTGGCCTCCTTGCCGGCGGTGGAGATCTGCTGGCTCACCTCGCTGGCGGGCATCAGCTGCTCCGCCAGGGAGACCCGGTAGTTCTCCAGGAACACCACCTGGAGCTTATCCTTGCAGACGGGGTCGGCGTTGATCTGGGCGGCCAGGGAGTTGATGAGCTGGATGATCTGTTTGGCCACGTGGTAGCCCGGGGCCGCCTTGGCGCCGAAGAGGAAGGTCTGGGGCGTGAAGTCCATATTGGGATCGTCCCGCAGCTGCTGGTACAGGCACACGATATGCAGCACGTTGAGCAGCTGGCGCTTATACTCATGGAGGCGCTTCACCTGTACGTCGAAGATGGCGTCGGTGTTGAGGATGATCCCGGACTCCCGGGCCACATAGCCGGCAAAACGGCGCTTGTTCTCCTGTTTGATGGACTCCAGGCGGTCCAGGACGGCGGAGTCGTCCTTGTACTTCTCCAGGCCGGAGATGGATTCCGGGTGGAGCAGGTAGGCGTCGCTGCCGGTGCACTCCCGGATCAGGGCGTCCAGCTTGGGGTTGATCTGAGAGAGCCAGCGGCGGTGGTCGATGCCGTTGGTCACGTTTTTAAACTGGTCAGGCTGGCGGAGGTAGGCGTCATGGAACACGTCCCGCTTGAGGATATCGGAGTGGAGGGCGGACACGCCGTTGACTGCGGAGCAGGCGCACACGCACAGGTTGGCCATGCGGACCTCCCCACCCCAGATGATGGCCATCCGGGAGACCCGGTTCATGTCCCCGCCGAAGTATCCCTCCAGCTGGCGCTGGTAGCGGGCGGCGATCTCCTTCAGGATCTCCCAGATGCGGGGCAGCAGGGACTCGATCAGGTTCTGGGGCCAGCGCTCCAGGGCCTCGGCCAGGACAGTGTGGTTAGTGTAGCAGACGGTGTTGGTGACGATGTGCCACGCCTCGTCCCAGCTGTACCCCTCCACGTCCAGCAGGATGCGCATCAGCTCGGGGATGACCAGGGTGGGATGGGTGTCGTTGATCTGGATGACATGCTTCTGGTGGAAGTTGCGCAGCGTCCCATACTGGGCACGGTGCTGGCGGACGATAGACTGGGCGGTGGCGGAGACGAAGAAATACTGCTGCTTCAGCCGCAGGGACTTGCCCTCGTAGTGGTTGTCATCGGGATAGAGCACTTTTGCGATGACCTCGGCCATGGCCTGCTGCTCCACCGCCTTCAGGTACTCGCCCCGAGAGTAGAGGGACATATCTACGGGGACCGGGCTCTTGGCGTCCCACAGGCGCAGGGTGTTGGTGTGGTTGGTCTTGTAGCCGGCGATCTCCATGTCACGTGGAATGGCCAGCACGGTCGTGTAGCCCACGTGCTCCGGTTTATTGTGGCCGTCCACCCAATGGTCCACGATCCTGCCGCCAAAGCGGACCTCCTCCGCCTCGTCCATCTTGGCGATAAGCCAGGCGTCGCCCAGGCCAAGCCAGTTGTCGGCCAGCTCCACCTGCTTGCCGTCAATGATCTTCTGCTTGAAGA
>OLRF01002408.1_pt1 | contig 16643 bp, 9 predicted proteins | sample 1672061 | NCBI WGS metagenome assembly OLRF01 (sample SAMEA3136641, study PRJEB25190) | human gut metagenome | reverse complement strand
TTTCCCATCCCGGAGTTTGTTCGATATTCTCATTGACAGCGATTTCTTCCAACGGAATCGGTAAACAGTATCTGAAATCATTGGATTTCAGCACATGATTCTGTCCATTTATTTTCCTTTCTACAGTAATTCCCATACGCTTCATATCTAACCACAAAACATCATTCTCCTGATAGAATTCCAGTTTTCTTTCTTTAAGCAATTCCTGCCAAAAATCCGATTCCGTATAAGAACCTTCCACATCCAAATACCGTCCTGCCTTAAAATCATTCAATACCACTTTTGCCTCACTTTCCCTTCCTAAACGATACAAAGCTTCTGCTTTCAACAGATACATATCCGCTGTTCTGAAAGGCATAATACAACCACCGGAAATCGGCTTCCCGTTGGTACCCCACAGATTGTATTTGTTGTTTAAAATGACTCCGTCCGCCTCCTTAAACCAGGCTTCTTTGCGAATATCATCGTCCTTATACCGGGCATACCACGTTGCATCTGCAATTCCGTCTGCAACCGACCTTAGCTCCTCTCCCTGGGTATATGCATTTTTAAAGTCGATCATTTGACTATTAGAACCGTCGATAATCCGAAGCGTGAATTCTCTTGAAGACAGCGTTTGTAAACCGGTTTCAGGACTACAATCGAATATGGCCTTAAAAGCCTCAACATCTCTGCCGTTGAAAGATTTTCTTTCTAATACCGAAGAAGTATATTTTTCTACTTTTTCCCAATCTCCATCTTCCCTGGCTGCCGATAAAGCCTTGAAAGAATATACATCAGCTAACAGGGAATGAATGAAATTCTTGTCATAAGCCAAATTCCAACTCTTTTTCGGCGTTTTTTCCAGCAGAGCGAGTGCCTCTTCGCAATCGGTGATAATCCGACGGTAAACTGTAGTTTGGGTTTCCCGTTCAGGTTGGGCAGTACCGACATTTTCATAAGGTTTCAAGTAAATAGGGATACCATATTCATCACCATCCATCGGTGCATAGAATTGTAACAACTTATAATAAGCATATGCTCTCCACACCAAAGCTTCTCCTTTCACATAATTACGGGTTTCGGGATCACCCTCAATTTCTTCGGAAAGTCCGTTTATAATCAAATTAATAGGGCCCAAAAAAGTATAGTTCTTTTCCCATATAAAATTTCTGGGGCGCAACCAAGAATAAGCCTGTACGGCTATTTCTGTCAATTCGCCTCGTTTGCTGTCAAAATATGTTTCGTTAGTTATGTCGTATTTCGATTCTCCTGTATAAAAGGCACACATGTTGCTCATATCAAATTCCGGCAAATAAAATTCACCCAGCACTTTCTCGTAAGCTGGATTCGGTTTTTTAATAAATTGGACATAACTGGCCAGGATGTCCCGATAATCCTCAACCGACTGTACCACTTTGATATTTCTGGGCTTCACATTCAAAAAATTCTGACATCCTGCCAACAAGAGGAGAATCAGGAATAGAATACAGCGATTATAATTTTTCATACGATATCTGTTTTTCAATTAATAACTACTAAAAACCGACTGATAACTTCAGGTTGAATTCACGGGACACCGGATAAGTAAAGGCGCCACCGCTACCGACATCCAATCCCTTGTATTTTGTAAATGTCAGCAAATTGCGGGCATTAAACGATAAGGTCATATTGGTCAGACGCATCTGTTTAACCAGACTTGACGGCAACCGATAGCTCAATGATAAATTGGACAGACGGAGATAATCTCCCTTTTCATAATCGTCACTGGTTACCATGCCCGACCAATAGTCTTCCGTGGTCACAAAACGTGATATGTTTGTCCGGTCGCCAGCTCCTTGCCAGAATTCCAGATATTTGCGTTCCCGGTTGGTTCCTGAGACAATAATGTCATTCGTAACACCAGACTTGTAACTCTTTTTCCCCGGAGCATTTTTCAAATCACTGAATGATTCGATGATATGTCCTGTTTTAAAAGTCCACTGAGTAGTGAATTCCAGGTTTTTGTATTTGAAGAAAGTATTAAATCCACCTACAAATAACGGATTTGTACGTCCCAGATATTGCATGGAAGGATTAAAATAATCTGTTTGCATCCTGTTCAGATCTTTGATAAATGGGAGTGCGTCCGGAATCTGGTCAAAAGAAGTCACGACACCTCCATTAATAAACTGGCCTTTGGCATAAAGATCTTCCCAACCATCCAAAAACTTTGCAAAAGCGCGTTTACCGTCTTCCGTCAGTTGGAACATGGGATTGCCGCTATTCGGATCGACACCGGCAGATTTCCATCCGTAAACAGAACCGGTTTCCTTTCCGGTAACATTAACAACTCCCCCTCTGTTATTGGAACGGCTAATCGCCTCCTCATAACTGTTATAGGTGTAAAGGGAGCGTTTTATGATATTTTTGTTCCGGGCAACATTAGCAGATGTTGAAAAGGTGATATCCGATGTCTGAATCCAGCGAATATTTAAAAATAATTCCAAACCTTTATTAGTGACAACTCCGCCGTTGGATTTTACGTTTCTTCTACCTGTAGATAAGGGGACAGTCAAATATTCCAGTACATCATCCGTGCGGTTATTGTAATAATCCGCTGTAAAATTAATCCTCCCTTTAAAGAAGGATAGATCCACACCTACATTCCGGTCCATTTTTTTCTCCCATTTTACAGAAGGGTTGGGGAATGAGAAGTTTGATACATAATGATTCCCTTCATAAATGCCACTGCTGAATTCAATTGTAGAGAACGGATAAGCGGTACGGTCGATGTTGCCGGTGTACCCGTAAGAACCACGGAGTGAAAATTCCGTCAGAATATTATTTTCAAAAAACTTCTCTTTATGCAGGTTATAACGTCCTCCGATAGACCACAAAGGGGTGAAACGATTATCTTCACCGATGACATCGGCTCCATCAGCGCGATAGTTGAAGTTCAATACGTAACGATCTTTGTAACTGTAACGGGCCGTACCCAGGAAAGATACCGTTCTGTCCTGCCCGTCGGAAGTATTGAATAAACCATTCAATATTCCTCTTAAATCTTCATAGGACACATCTTCGGTAAAAACCGGCAATCCGGTAATTCGATAAACCTGGTCGTAGATGGGAGAAGAATATCCGAAATTGTTGAATTTTTTAGAACTTACTTCATTTGCTACTAAAAAGGTAAACGAGTGACCGCCTTTCACATCGAAAGAATAGTCAATCTGATTTCTGACGGACCAGTTGTTATTGTGTCCGGAGCTTTCCGATAGTTCTCCGTTATCGTAAACATCGGGATAATTTTCACTATTCGGAAAAACAACCGGAGCAAACCGTTCATAGAGGTAGGACGTATAAGTGCCTGGATGAATTTCCTTCATGGAGGTATTGTAACTTAACCCTTTTCGTACAATAGACTCTATGGCCAATCCGTCCAAAATATTATACTTCAAATTGAAGGTCAAACTGAAATCTAACCCTTTCTGTGTATTTCTGGTTTCATTCAACTCCCGCAATATATTAAACCGGTCATATTTATAGCCGGAACTGCTTGCATGCGATATATTATTCGGTAAATAGGTCAGATCAGCAGCATAATTCCCGTTTTCATCATAAGGACGTTCATACGGATTGGCAAACATTGCATAATTAAACGGGTCGACAGCCGAAGCATGGTCTTCATTCTTACGTGTAGAAGCATTGACATCCACTCCGATAATCAAATTTTTTACCGGCCGGTAATCCAATCTCACCAATACTCCCGCACTGGAATAACGGTTAGGCAATAAAATACCGTTTTTATTTTGGAAATTGAACGAAGTGTAATAAGTCATCTCTTCCGTACCTCCCCTCAGACTCAAATTGTGCATTTGGGAATGGGCAGTCCGGAATATCTCTTTAAACCAGTTGGTAGAACGACTGCCCAAATCGGCCACTGAACTCTGATAATCACCCGGAGTGAGTTTCCCTTCATACAATTGCCGTCTTAACCGGCCACCCCGCCCTAAATTGTCAGCATAATTCAAACCCACATAATCCAAAACATTTGCTTCATATTCCAATTTTTCCCGCGAATTCATGAAATCCATCTTCATCCGGGGGGCTATCGCCACGTTATATGTTCCCGAATAATTGAATTGCAATTTCGAACGAAATCCTTTTTTGGTTTCGATAACAATTACCCCATTCGCAGCTCTTGCACCATAAATGGCCGTAGCGGAAGCATCTTTCAAGATCGTAATGGATTCTATATCTTCCGGCATAATGTTTCCCACTCCGTCCTGCATCACGGTTCCGACATAATCACCCGTATTGTCTTGAGGCACACCACTCAATAATGGTAATCCGTCGACAATCCATAACGGTTCCGTTCTTCCGCTCAGGTTGTTTTCACCGCGGATGGTAATTTGAGCCCGTGTACCGGGTGCTCCCGATACAGAAGTACTATTCAGACCAGCAACCATTCCTTCCAGAATCTGGTCAATAGAAGTTATTCCTTGATGACGTAGATCCTTCGCAGTTACCGTAGCTACGCTACCTGTCATTTTCTGACGTTCCACACGTTCCATACCGGTAACAACCACTTCATCCAAAGTAGCCACCTCATTTTTCATGATAATCTTCACCGGCTTACTCCAATCCACTTCTTTCAGACTATACTCCACAGATTTCATGCCGATAAACGAAAACGTTATGGAAGTTACATTACCCGGCACTCCAATCTGGAATTCCCCATTCATGTCCGTCAGTGCACCGATTGTCGTTCCGGTAATAAATACATTGACACCAGGAAGCGGATTCTTGTCTTCATCCAGCACTTTCCCTTTCAGCACCCGTTTCGAAATTTCCTCCTGTTGGCCCTTCTGTAGCATAATGACCTGACTCTCTATCCTCATACTTATTCCCATCGGATCGAAAATCTTTTTCAAAGCCGGTTCTAAATTTTCTTCCCGTATATCCAAGGATACTTTTTTCCCTCCATCAATATTTTCAGGCTTGTAAATGAAATCGTATGAAGTCAGCCTTTTCACTTCCTCCAATATTTTATGCAACTCAACCTGTTCATACACTAACGTGATTTTTTGTGCATTCGCATTGAAAACGGTTCCGGCAAACAAAAAAGAGGGAATCATCATTTTTACACAGACCAAAGTAATGATCCGGAATAAATATCTTTTCATCGTTACATTTTTTAGTTAAAAAATATCTTTATTCACCTGTGTCTTACGATATTTCAAGTCAAAGTACACTTTCGCATTCCGATGGTAAAGTACACCGTTGACCAGCTCGTCTGTCACCGGCTCAATCCTGTTTATCCGGATACATCCGCGTACTCCGTGACCATTTTCCATGTATAAGAATATCGGACAAACGGTTTCTGGAGAAAATGCAACACGTTCATTTTGTATGGTGAAATTGAAATCACCGTTTTCCATATCTTCAAAATCCGCATTAGAAAAACCGGCAGGCACTAACATGTATTTTGTGTGGCATCTCAGGTCAAAATTATAGGTGACAAAATAACCGTAACCGGGGAAAAGCTCAGTATATTTAGGATACGTTCCATGCCAAAGCAATTTACGCATCCGGTTGGGACTTTCAAAATAGATCAAATCCTCTGCATCGTCGTAAGCCAAGGCGATATCAATTTGGTTCTTTTTCTCTTGATCTGAAATGTTGTTTAGTCCTTCACCGGTTTGATTGGATTCCAACTTACTGCTGAAAAAGGCTTTGGCAAGGTAATCCGGTTCCGGATCTGAGGTGACATTCCATCCCGGAGTCCATTCTCTGGAGAATAACGCTTCCAACAGATTATCATTAATTGTAGTAACAACCTCTTTATCATAATTTGCATTACGGACATCAAACTGCCGATAGGCTCCGGTATAGTGACCTGCGAGGGTGGATCCGTTAGTTGTCTTGCAATTGTAAGACAACGACAGATTGTCTCCTTCAATAGTCACCTCTACTTTTCCATCGCTAATCGTTGCATAAACAGGCTTATCTCCTCCAAATTCATAATCAACAGCGTAAAATCCTTTAAATGTAAATTCTTTGGATTCCGTACCGAAATGATAGGTGCCGGATTTCAGGTTTTCCGTATCGGAAGAGTGTAAATGCAAGGAAACACAAGCCCCCCTTCCGAAAGCAGATTGCAATTCTTCATGAACTACGATCCCCTCTTCATACATGCTCAAAATGAAATTCCCGGTCTGTTCATTCTTAATGTTTGCCGCAAAGAAATATACGGAATCCTCTTTCTCAATCATACTCGCATCCATATTGTACGGATTACTGAAAAAGGTGTATTTATCCACCCAACAGGAATCATACTGAGAAACCACTGTACTGTTGTTGCTGTGCCACAATACAACCTCTCCGATATCGTATTGTTGCCCATACACAGAAAATGACTGTTCATGTCCCTTAAACTCATTGTCGGAACAAGAAGCAAGCAGACAGAGAAAAACAAACAATTTTATTTTCTTCATAATATTTGGAATATTTGGTTAGAATTAGTATAATAATGTGTTATTTAAAATCAATAATTACAATACCGTCCTGATATGTCAGTCTTAAATCCCCAATCGTAGCAATGACTTTTAGAAGTTCCTGCAAATCTTTCTTTCTATGTAAATTGGCTGTAAAACGCATTTTCTTCAGGTTCTCATGTGCGAATTGTATTTTCACATCATACCACCTTGCTACTTTTGCCATGATTACCTCTAATGTTTCTTCTTTCACAATCAGATCATGATTCCTCCACCCGAGTACTTGTTGCATATCCGCTTCCTGTATGGCCGCTTTGCCCGTGACGACATCCAAAACAACTTGCTGACCGGGCTCCAATACTCTGTCTGTTCCCGTCCGTTTATCTGTTACAGCCACTTTCCCGCTCATCAAAGAAGTATAGTTCATCGGTTCATCGGGATAAGCATATACATTGAAGATTGTACCGAGTACCTGTATATTTTGCTCGGCAGTTTCTACACAGAAAGGACGTGCCGTGTCGCGTGTCACTTCAAAATAAGCCTCACCTTTCAGAAACACCTTGCGTTCGTTGGCTGTAAACGCTACCGGATAGCGCAATTCAGAACCGGCATTCAGGAATATTTTTGTTCCATCTGCAAGCATTACCTGATATTCACATTTATACGGTACTATGATTTGATTGTATAACACTTCTCCCAAGGTTTGTCCGGAACTTTCATGAGCAAGCCCACCTTCTGGATTCAGACGGATTTTTGCCTTTCCCTGTTGAATAACCGTATCGCCCGACAGTACGGAGAGATCCATCCGGTTGCCTCCGGCCATAATCAGCATGACCCGGGCCGAGTCTGTCGCAGGGGATATCGCCTTCTCCGCAACCGGGAGCAAAGGAGGTATATGCCGTATTGCAAACCAACCACCTGCGACAAGCAATAACACTGCAATGGCTGCTGCTACGTATTGTCGTCCGGATACCCTAATATTTCGTTGCTTTTCGGTTTTTCTCCCTGTATCCGGCAGATTCGCCTGAATATATTCTTTTCTGCGGCAAGTGAATTTTTCATATGCCTTTTCTATATCATATAAATTTTCGGCTATTCTCTTTTGTTCTAAAAAACGGTAATGCCGGAAGTGGTCGAATAATTTCTGATTTTCAGATGCTTTTATCCATCGATCCAGAATCTGTTGTTTTTCAGCTGGCAGTATTTCTCCGCGTATACAGGCGGAAATCAATTCTGCAATTTGGTAAATTTCGTGTACTTCCATTTTATCCCTTTTGCTATTAGGACAACATGAAACCAAAAAAGTGTCACGAAAATTCAAAAATTATAAATCATTGTTTTCGTTTCGATGAAAATGTTGTAATCAGATAAACGGTAGTAGGAGGTAGATCAGGTATTTCAATTTTTCCTGCAATATTTTTTTACCTCTCTTTTTTAATGCTTTGACAGCATCGACGGAAATAGAAAGTATTTTGGCGATTTCTTCATTACTGTGTCCGAGCAGAGCCAGTTCATATACACGTTTCATTTGTCCGGGAAGGCTGTCGATAGCCTCTTTCAATAGTGTATATACCTCTTCTTCAAGTATCTGATTTAAAAAGAAATCGTATTCTTCTTTCTGGCTTAGCTCGACAATGTATTTTTCTTTTACTTGTTTGTGTTTCAGAATATTAAGACATTTGTTCCGGACTGTCCGATAGAGATAGGTTTTTAATTCAAGGTAGGTGGCGAATTGTATTTTCTTCACCCAGAATTCATACAACGTATCTTGTACTACGTCTTCAGCCATTTCTTTTACTTCGAGATGTTTGCGTGCAAAAGAATTAAGGGAGAAATAGAATTTGACAAACAATTCTTTATATGCATCCTCTTCTCCCCGGCATAATGATTTAAACCATATACACTCTTTTTCTTTCTCCAAAATCTTTGCTTAATAAATATCAGGCTACAAACTATATAATGAAGCAAAAATAAATATTTTTCCAAACAAAGCAACATTCAGGAATCTGAATTAACAAACCCCCATATTTACATGAAAATGAATGGTTACCGGTAATCAGTGATGTAAATATACGCTACCAGCTGTACTCAATTGTTCATTAAAGTAAAATCGAACGGAGGGAAACTTAAATATTTGCGAATCTGCCTTTGATTTTGTATACCTGATTAACGGATAATCTCCGATATGACTTACCTTTGTAAATCAAGAGTTTTGAAACTGAAGAGGGTATTTTTTCTCTTTCGTTTTGAGGTGAACGGTGATTAAAGACGTTAAAATTGCAGAATTTAATAAATATACGATGAACAAATACTTTTACCTATTATTTATCTTGCTTTCGGTGTGTTGTGGTAAAAAGAATCGGATCACTGAATTGAAGATGCCTCCGGTGATTCATCTGACCGGTGAAAAGGTTGAAACTATTCTGCCCCGGTGTTATGAAACCGGTGTATTGGTAGACTCTTTTTTGGTACTGAAAGAAAAATGTACGGATACCATGTTTTATCTTTTCAGTACGAACACTGACCGGGAAATTTTTCGATTTGGAAGGGAAGGACGGGGTGTTTGTGAGTTTTATTATCCTTTTTTTCTAGTTAACTCCTTTGCTTATGATTCGCTGATTATTTACGATAGCCCTGCCGCTACGTTAACAAAAATAGATTTAGCTGCCCTTGTGGAAAGCCGGGATATAGCGAAATGCGCAAATTCGGAGCATTTATATAGAAACCTGAATTTTATGTATAACTTCAATAAGGTAGATTCTGCTTTTATCGGAACTTTTATCGAAAAGGACGAGGGACTTTTTTCCTTTTGTAACCGAAATAACGGAGAGATAAAAAATACGGATTATGTTCCTTATTATTTTTATGAAAAGGGACGTAAAGATGCTTATTGCCATCATGTACTAGTTTCTGAAAAGGACAATTCGATTATCGTCCCGTTTAAATATATGAATTTAATTAACTGTTATGATTTGGATGGAAATTTAAAGGTGACCTATGCTTTGGATTGGATCAAAGAAGAGATAAATACACAAATTCGGGTGGATGAACATACGACAGTAACTTTTTATCGGACTTATGCTACCCGGAATCGGTGTTACTTGGTTTGGGATGGACATAAAATTGAAGAAGAACTTCGGAAATATCCTGCTAAGATTGTGGTGATGAACTGGCAAGGAGAATTGGAAAAGGTATACCAATTGGATAATTTTGCAGATTTTATCATCCCGGATGAAAAACAGCGTATGATTTATGTTGGAGTATATAATGCCGGATTGGAGTTTGTCGAAATCTACAAATACCCGATGCTTTAGAATAAAAAAACGTCCCCGAAAGGACGTTTTTAATTTATCTGATCACTAGCTTTAATTTTTTTTATAGATTCCCAGTTTGTCCGGATTGAAGCTGTTGATCATTTCATCGTGGGCAGCTACTTTGGCTTTACCGTAATTGATGAAAATTTCGGCAGACTTCACATACTTATCGCATTTCTGTGCATCCTGCAGCAACAGGTAACCGATAATGGTATAACCGGCCATTTCCACCAGACGGCGGGCATGGAAGTCGGTATATTCGGTACTGCCGGCTTCAGCTACTTTGGCTGTTGCGGCTTCGAGTTTACCGGTCATGCATTTCAGGGTTTCGCGCAGGTATTCGTGTTCCGGAGCGATCTCCATTTTCTCATATACTTCGCGGATATGTTTTGCATATTGTCCGGTGGTGACGTCACGGATGGCAGCTACTACCTGCAACTGGGAAGTACCTTCGTAAATATTGGTGATTCGGGCATCCCGCACGTAACGCTGGATAGGATAGTCTTTCATAAATCCTGATCCACCGTGGATCTGCAAGGCATCGTAAGTGATTTCATTGGCATATTCACTGGCGAAAAGCTTCTGTAGCGGAGTATAGATGTCGGCTAATTTCTGATATTCCTTCATCTCGTTGCGTTCGTCTTTGTCCAGGGCTCTTTCTTTGGAGATATGGTAATAGGTCTTGTACATATCTACAAAACGGGCTGTTTCATAAAGAACGGAACGGATACCATGTAACTTGGCTTCCATATTGGAAAGCATTTCGTAAATAGCCGGGAACTCGATAATGGCCTTACCGAACTGTTTCCTTTCCTGAGCGTATTTCAATCCTTCGCGATAAGCGGCTTCGGCAATACCGACCGATTGGGCGCCGATACCCAGACGGGCTGCGTTCATCAGTGCCATCACGTATTTGATCAATCCCATTTTACGTTCGCCTACCAGTTCGGCCGGAGCATTTTTGAATACCAGCTCACAGGTCGGAGAACCTTTGATCCCTAATTTATTTTCGATACGACGTACGGTAACGGCATTGCTGTTGCGGTCATAGATGAACATGGAAAGTCCGCGTCCGTCGTTCGTTCCGGCTTCCGAACGGGCCAGTACTAAGGAAATATGTCCGTCCCCGTTGGTGATGAAACGTTTTACCCCATTCAGATACCATTGTCCGTCGGCTTCGTTATAGGTAGCCTTCAGCTGTACGGCCTGTAAGTCGGAACCGGCATCCGGTTCGGTCAGGTCCATCGCACAGGTCTCGCCGGCACATACGCGGGGCAGGTATTTGGCTTTTTGTTCGTCACTGGCAAATTCGTTGATCGTTTCGGCACAATCCTGTAATCCCCAGATGTTCTGCAATCCGGCATCGGCCCGGGCAACGATCTCGGCGGCCATGATAAACGGGGTGATCGGGAAATTCAACCCGTTGTATTTTCTCGGGAGAGAAATACCGTTCAAGCCGGCTTGATTGATCACATCGATGTTTTGTTGGGTACCGGCGGCATATTTTACATGACCGTCGACCACCTGCGGGCCTTCGGCATCTACCGATTCGGCATTCACAGCTACGACATCCCCGCAAATTTCTCCGACAATTTCCAATACTTTATCATAGTTGTCGAAAGCATCTTCGAAGTCGCGCGGTGCGTTGTCATATTGCTGGGCTTCCGTGTAATTGCGCTCTTTCAGGGCAACGATCTTTTCCATCAGCGGGTGGCCGAGGTGGAATTTTATATCTTCATTATCTGTATAAAAATTAGCCATAATGTTTTGATTTTAAGTTTTATTTGCTGTTTTTCTTGTAATACTGGATCATCTTCGGGATAACGACATTCAGGTCGCCGGTGATGACATAATCAGCAAATTTATTGATCGGGGCGTTGCTATCGGTATTGATCGCAATCACCATGGCAGACTCTTCCATTCCTGCAGTATGCTGGATCTGGCCTGAAATACCGCAAGCGATGTACAGTTTAGGACGTACGGTGGTACCGGTTTGGCCGATCTGACGCTCGTGTTCGCAAAAACCGGCATCGACGGCAGCACGCGAAGCTCCGACTTCTCCGCCTAGAACGGTAGCCAGTTCATGCAGTAACTGGAAGTTTTCTTTCGAACCGACACCATAGCCTCCGGCAACAATGATCGGAGCTGCTTTCAGGTTCACTTTTGATTTTTCCATGTGACGTTCGATCACATGGATGACAAAATCTTCCGGAGTGGTGAACTGATTCACATCGATCATTTTGATTTCTCCCTGGTGGTTCGCATTGAAGATTTCTTTTTTCATCACTCCTTCGCGGACGGTAGCCATCTGAGGACGGCAATCCGGATTTACGATCGTAGCAACGATATTTCCGCCGAAAGCCGGGCGGATTTGGTATAACAGGTTGTGATATATTTTATTGTTTTTCTTGTCTTCATAATCTCCGATTTCCAGACTGGTACAGTCAGCTGTCAGACCGCTGTGCAGGGCCGAAGATACCCGGGGACCCAGGTCACGGCCGATACTGGAAGCTCCCATAAAAGCGATCTGAGGTTTTTCCTGTTTAAACAGGTTGACTAAAATGGAGGTATGAGGGAGAGTGGTGTAAGGAGCCAGACGTTTGTCATCGCCCAGCCAAAGTACGTCTACTCCATAAGGGAAGACTTGTTTTTCAACTCCTTTAAGGTCGCTACCCAATACAATAGCTTCGAGTTTTACGCCTAATTCAGTGGCAAGGGTACGTCCTTTGGTCAGTAGCTCGAGGCTTACATCTGCAATAATACCCTCTTCTATTTCGCAATATACAAATACACTGTTCATAAATATTTAGCTTTTATAGCTTATAGCTTATAGCCTTTCGCCTTTTACTTTTTACTTTTTTACCTTTTACTTTTTACCTTACCCCACGGTATGGTTAACGATCAGTTCTTTCATCATTTCATCGATGGCTGTGTCGCTAGGCTCGAGTACTTTGGCTTCTTTGGCCTGAAATACGACGCTTTCAATGTTTTTCACTTTCGTCGGAGAACCGCTCAATCCCAGTTCCTGGGCTTCGCAAGTGATGTCGTTGACACTCCATTCGGTAATTTTCAGGTAAGGACGTTCCTGGAGCAGGTTGAGGTAATCTTCATCGGCATCCTGCATTTCCTGAGTAGCCCGGGCGTATTTATATTTCATTACATAGCGTGCGTTACGGGGGCGGCAGGGGGCAGCAGAACCGTTAACGGTCACGACGCAGGGCACCGGACATTCTACCACTTCTATACCTCTTTCGAGACGACGTTTGATCGTGATCTTGCCGGCTGTAATATCCAGAATATCTTCTGCATAAGTGACTTGTGGCAGCCCCAGTTTTTCAGCTACCTGAGGCCCCACTTGGGCCGTATCTCCGTCGATAGCCTGACGGCCGCAGATCAGCAGGTCGGTCTGCAAGTTCCGGAGCGCACAAGCTAACGCATAAGAAGTGGCCAGGGTATCGGAACCGGCAAAAGCACGGTCGGATAACAAATATCCGCCATCTGCGCCTCTGTACATGGCTTCACGTATGATTTCTGCAGCACGGCCGGGGCCCATCGTCAGAATGTGCACTGTAGTCCCTTCAATTTTATCTTTTATCCGTAATGCCTGTTCCAGGGCATTTAAATCTTCAGGGTTAAAAATAGCAGGTAAGGCTGCTCTGTTTACAGTTCCATCCGCTTTCATAGCATCTTTTCCCACATTTCTGGTATCGGGAACCTGCTTCGCAAGAACAACAATTTTCAGTCCTTTCATGTTACATTATTTAAGTTATCATCCCTTCAAACGATTGAAAAAGTCGAAAGGATTTTAAGATTAATATTTGCTGAATTACACCGTTTAGTACAGGTTTTCCAAACACTTTGAAGCGATTCCGATCACTTCCGGCAGTACCGGAAACTTGTAACTATTTGGTGAGCAAAGATAATACAATAAAGGTAAAAGGTGAAAAGTAAAAGGTAAAAAGTGAAAAAAGTAGGAAGTGAAGGGATGAAACGGTGGAAGCTGTGGAAAAGAAAAAGGGAACGGTAAAAGCGGTAGGGAGGAAGGAGGCATTTTTGCCGTTGTTCCCGTTTTAGCCGCTTTTACCGTTTCGTCCGTTACTTGTAATTCTGAGCGAATTCGCGGCCCGCACGTAGGGCTTTGAGGTTCATCTCTACGATTTCAGCGCCTTTGCGGCTGAAGATGGCACGGATGCCTTCTTCCAGGTATTCGAACGGAATTTCGATGAAGGGAGAAGCTGCTCCCAACATGACGAAATTGCTGGCTCTGACGTTACCGGCAGATTCTTTAGCAATGGTATCAGCATCTATAATCACCTGATGGGGAAGGCTTTTGAGTGTACTCATCACTTTTTCTACTTCGGGGTAGTTGGGGATATTGATAAAAGGTGTGGAGTTGGTCACCACAAATCCGCCTTCCCGTAGATAGGGGAGGTAACGAAGAGCTTCCATCGGCTCTACGGATAAGATGATGTCGGCACGTCCTTTGGCGATCAGGTCCGAATAGATCGGGCGGTCTGAAATACGCATGAAAGATTGTACATCACCGCCTCGCTGGCTCATACCGTGAGTCTCGGCTTGTTTCATGTATAGATTGTTAGTCAGTGCAGCCGAGCCCAAAGCCGCTGCGATAGACAAAATACCCTGCCCTCCTACGCCTGCTAATATAATATCTGTTTTCATAATTTTTTACCTTTAACTTTTTAGCCTTTAGCCTGTAGCTTATTACTTATTCTATTTTTTCTTATTGTCCCTGGCTGCTTTCTGGATGCATACTCTCCGGGGGATGATGACCGATACTCCTTTGTATTCCAGTTCTTCCCGGATAATTCGGCACAGTTCCTCATGGTTCTTGGGTACCGGCAGCAATACCCGGATGTGTTCGGGTTCTACTCCGATACCCTGACAGATCGATTCTATTTTTCCCAGGGCCGAGGATTCCTGACCTCCGGTCATAGAAATCGATTCGTTGTCGGAGATGATTACTGTGATCGGCGTTTTTTCGTTGACAGCATCCAATAAACCGGTCATACCGGAATGGGTGAAAGTCGAGTCGCCGATAACCGCTACCGTTGGGAATAATCCGGCGTCACAGGCTCCTTTGGCCATCGTGATAGAAGCTCCCATGTCGACACAAGAGTTGATGGACTGGAAAGGAGGAAGTGCACCTAAAGTATAACAGCCGATATCTGAAAATACCCGTCCTTCGCCATAGGTCGCGATGACTTCGTTGAGGGCTTTATAGACATCGCGATGGCTGCAACCCGTACAGAGTACAGGTGGACGGGGAGCGACGATCTCAGGTACAGGGGCTCCTTCTTTGGTATTGAAACAAAGGGCTTTGCCTACTAAGTCCGGATTTAATTCGCCATCCCGGGGCAGGGTGCCGTCCAGGCGTCCCATGATGTTGTCTTTGCCGGGGTACCCTTTCAGCATTTCTTCTACAACGGGATAACCTTCTTCGAGTACCAGAATCTGTTTACACTCGCGCAATAGACGTTTGATCATTTTACGGGGTAACGGATATTGGCTGACTTTTACTACCGGATAGATACAGCCACCGTCAAAATTTTCCAACAGATAATTGTAGGTAATTCCGCAAGCGATGATTCCGAGTGATTTATCACTACCGTCGATATATTGATTGAAGGGAGATTGTTCGGATGCTTTTACAAAATCCGCTTGTTTCTCAAGTAAGAGTTTATAGCGTTTACGGGCGATAGCCGGGAGCAGTACGAACTGGCGTTTATCCTCCGGCAAGTGCAAATGATTTTCCGGCAGACTATCGTGCGTTTCGACTCCGGCACGGGAGTGGGCCAGACGGGTGGTAATCCGCATCAATACGGGAGAACCTACCGTTTCGGAGAGAGCGAAACCGTAACGGGTCATTTCGTAAGCTTCTTGCTGGTTCGAAGGTTCGAGTACCGGTACAAAGGCAAATTTACCATATACCCGGGAATCCTGCTCATTTTGAGAGGAATGCATCGAAGGATCGTCGGCTGCGGTAACTACCAGTCCACCGTTAGCTCCGGTAATAGCTGCATTCATGAAGCAGTCGGCTGCCACATTCATACCGACGTGTTTCATACATACCAAGGCTCTTTTGCCGGCGTAAGACATGCCTAAAGCCGATTCCATGGCCGTCTTTTCGTTGGCTGCCCATGCCCGGTGTACATTACGGGCGATAGCCTCTTTAGAATTCTGAATATATTCGGTGATTTCTGTCGAAGGAGTACCGGGATAGGCATATACGCCTGAAATTCCGCTGTCAATGGCTCCCTGAGCTATTGCTTCGACACCTAATAATAGCTGTTTTTGCATAATTTTGTCTGATTTTATAGATTATATGATATTACAATAACACAAACGTCGGAGACGTCTCGGAAATAAAATGTTGAATAATTCGAAAGTGAAGGCAATAACTGCCCCGGAATCAGAGTCCCCAGTGGAATTTCAAGGTACCCATGATATAAGCTAAAACGAAATAATATTCAAAAGGACGGTACATATCGCTAAACGCATATCATGTAAAACGTTTGCGAAGATAGAAATATTCTTTAAAAAAAGAAAGCTCCAACGTATTTTTCAGGTATTTTTTTACTTTTAGCCTTTACCCTCTGGTTGTTAGCCTTTTTACTTTTTTTTCCATATCTCCCAATTTTTTTCCGCCTGTCCCAGCCACATCGCATAACCGTTGCAGGCATGAGCTCCGGCTGCTTTTCCCTTTTGCATGAAAGTGGTTGTTTCGGGATTATAGACCAGGTCGAAAAGATAATGTCCGGCAGTGAGGAGCTCGTAGGGAAGGGGAGGAAACTCCGATGTATCGGGCCAGGTGCCCAAAGGGGTAGTATTTACGATCAGCGGATAGCCGGTT
>OLRF01002382.1_pt1 | contig 16734 bp, 13 predicted proteins | sample 1672061 | NCBI WGS metagenome assembly OLRF01 (sample SAMEA3136641, study PRJEB25190) | human gut metagenome | reverse complement strand
CGTTATCGCCGGGCATGCACATCTCGGTGCCCTCGGGCAGGGTGATGACGCCGGTCACGTCGGTGGTACGGAAGTAGAACTGGGGACGATAGTTGTTGAAGAAGGGGGTGTGACGGCCGCCCTCGTCCTTGGTCAGAACGTACACCTGGCCAACGAACTTGGTGTGGGGGTGAATGGAACCGGGCTTGGACAGAACCTGGCCGCGCTCGATCTCGGTCTTCGCAACACCGCGCAGCAGGGCACCGATGTTGTCGCCGGCCTCAGCGAAGTCGAGCAGCTTGTGGAACATCTCGATACCGGTAACGGTGGTCTCGCGCTTCTCGTCGGACAGACCAACGATCTCGACCTTCTCGTTCAGGTTCAGGATACCACGCTCCACACGGCCGGTAGCAACGGTACCACGGCCGGAGATGGTGAAGACGTCCTCGACGGGCATCAGGAAGGGCATGTCCTCCTTGCGGTCGGGGGTGGGGATCCAAGTATCAACAGCGTCCATGAGCTCCTTGATGCAGGCATACTCGGGGGCGTTGGGATCGGTGGACTCGGAAACCAGAGCGTTCAGAGCGCTGCCGCGGATGATGGGGGTGTCATCGCCGGGGAAGCCATAGAAGTCGAGCAGCTCGCGGACTTCCATCTCGACCAGCTCCAGCAGCTCCTCATCGTCGACCTGGTCGCACTTGTTCAGGAAGACCAGCACGGAGGGCACGTTCACCTGACGGGCGAGCAGCAGGTGCTCACGAGTCTGGGCCATGGGGCCGTCGGAAGCAGCGATGACCAGGATGCCGCCGTCCATCTGGGCAGCGCCGGTGATCATGTTCTTGATATAGTCGGCGTGGCCGGGGCAATCGACGTGGGCATAGTGACGGCCCTTGACCTCGCCGTCCTCGCCGGTCTTGTAGTTGTGGCCCTGACGGTCATAGGTCTCGTACTCAACGTGAGCGGTGTTGATGGTGATACCACGCTCACGCTCCTCGGGAGCCTTATCGATGGAAGAGTAGTCGGTGTACTCAGCGCCGCCCTGCATCGCCAGATACTTGGTGATGGCAGCGGTCAGCGTGGTCTTGCCGTGGTCGATGTGGCCGATGGTGCCGATGTTAACATGGGGCTTAGTTCTCTCAAATTTCTGCTTAGCCATTTGAAAAAATCCTCCTTACAAATTGCATATCATTTTGTGCAGCGTCTTCGTAACACTGCCATTTTACAGTATTTGCCGGGGAAAAGCAATCCTTATTTACGCGAAATAAAGATTACTCCTTATCATGGCCGGTGCGCTTGGCGATGAGCTTCTCCTGCAGGCTCTTCGGCAGCTCCACATAGTGGCTGGGCTCCATGGTGTACTGACCACGGCCCTGCGTGCGGGAGCGCAGGTTCGTCGCATAGCCAAACATCTCGGACAGGGGGACAAAGGCATCGATCTGCTGGGCGCCGGAGCGCATCTCGTAGCCCTGGATCTGACCGCGGCGGGCGTTCAGATCGCCGATAACGTCGCCCATGTACTCATCGGGGACGATGACACAGACCTTCATGATCGGCTCGAGCAGGACGGGATCGGCCTTGCGCATACCTTCCTTGAATGCCATGGAACCGGCGATCTTGAAGGCCATTTCAGAGGAGTCGACCTCGTGGTAAGAACCGTCGTTCAGCGTAACCTTCACGTCCACGACGGGATAGCCGGCCAGAACACCGGCCTGCATCGCGCCCTGGATACCGGCGTCGACCGCGGGGATGAACTCCTTGGGGATCGCGCCGCCGACCACCGCGTTGACGAACTCGTAGCCCTTGCCGGACTCGTTCGGCTCGAGGGTGATCTTGACGTGACCGTACTGGCCGGAACCGCCGCTCTGGCGCTTGTACTTGGTCTCCTGATTGATCGTCTTGCGGATCGTCTCCTTGTAGGCGACCTGCGGGGCGCCGACGTTGGCCTCGACCTTGAACTCGCGCAGCAGGCGATCCACGATGATCTCGAGGTGCAGCTCGCCCATACCGGCGATGATGGTCTGACCCGTCTCCTCGTCGGTGTAGGTGCGGAAGGTGGGATCCTCCTCGGCGAGCTTTGCCAGAGCGATGCCCATCTTCTCCTGACCGGCCTTGGTCTTGGGCTCGATGGCCACGCGGATAACGGGCTCGGGGAACTCCATGGACTCGAGGACGATGGGCGCCTTCTCGTCGCACAGGGTATCGCCGGTGGTGGTGTTCTTCAGACCGACGACGGCGGCGATATCGCCGGCGTAGACAGTCTCGAGGTCCTCGCGGTGGTTCGCGTGCATCTGCAGCAGACGGCCCACGCGCTCGCGCTTGTTCTTGGTGGCGTTGAGCACGGCGGAGCCGGTGTTCAGCGTACCGGAATAGACGCGGAAGAAGCTCAGACGGCCCACATAGGGGTCGGTCATGATCTTGAAGGCCAGCGCGGAGAAGGGCTCGTCGTCAGAGGGCTTGCGGTCCTCCTCCTCATCGGTCTTGGGGTTGACACCCTTGATAGCGGGGATGTCGGTGGGGGCGGGCATATAGTCGACAACAGCGTCGAGCAGCTTCTGCACGCCCTTGTTGCGGTAGGAAGAACCGCAGACGACGGGGACCATCTCCACGGCGACAGTGGCCCTGCGGATGGCCGCACGGATCTTGTCGGTGGGGATCTCCTCGCCCTCGAGGTACATCTCCATGATCTCGTCATCGAACATGGACACCGCGTCGAGCAGCTTCTCGCGGTACTCGTTGGCCAGATCCACCATATCCTCGGGGATCGGCTCCACGCGCATGTCCTTGCCCAGCTGATCGTAGTAGATATCGGCATCCATCTCCACCAGGTCGATGATACCCTTGAAGGTATCCTCCTTACCGATGGGGAGCTGGATGGGCACAGCGTTGCACTTCAGGCGGTCCTGAATCATGTCCAGCACGTGATAAAAATCCGCGCCGGTGATGTCCATCTTGTTGACGTAAATCATACGGGGGACATGATAATGGTCAGCCTGACGCCACACCGTCTCGGACTGGGGCTCCACGCCGCCCTTGGCGCACATCACCGTGACGGAGCCGTCCAGAACACGCAGAGAACGCTCCACTTCGACGGTGAAGTCCACGTGACCGGGGGTGTCGATGATGTTGATGCGCGTCTGGGGGAACTGGTTCTTGCTGCCCTTCCAGTAACAGGTGGTTGCAGCGGAGGTGATGGTGATGCCACGCTCCTGCTCCTGTTCCATCCAGTCCATGGTGGCAGTGCCCTCATGCGTCTCACCGATCTTGTAGTTTACGCCCGTATAGTACAGAATACGTTCGGTCGTGGTGGTCTTTCCTGCATCAATGTGGGCCATGATGCCGATGTTTCTCGTGTTTTCCAGTGTAACCTTTCTCGGCATACCGTTCTCCTTTTACTTTTCTCTAAATTGCGATTACCAACGGAAGTGGGCGAATGCCTTGTTGGATTCGGCCATCTTGTGGGTATCCTCGCGCTTCTTCACGGCGCTGCCGGTGTTGTTGGCGGCGTCCATGATCTCACCTGCCAGGCGCTCGGCCATGGTGCGCTCACCGCGGGCGCGGGAGTAGGCCGTCAGCCAGCGCAGACCGAGGGTCTGGCGGCGGGCAGGACGAACCTCCATGGGGACCTGATAGGTAGCACCGCCGACACGGCGGGCCTTGACTTCCAGGCTGGGCATGATATTCTCCATAGCCTGGGTGAAAACTTCCAGCGGGTCTTTGTCGGTCTTCTCCTTGATGATATCAAAGGCGCCGTACACGACCTTCTGAGCCACGCCCTTCTTACCGTCGAGCATGATGCTGTTGACGAGCTTCGTCACCAGCACGGAGCCGTAGATAGGATCGGGCAGAATCTCTCTCTTGGGAACATTACCTCTTCTGGGCACTATGCTTCCCTCCTTCATAAAAATATGATGTCACAGGTACTCAGCAGCCGACGGGCTGCTGTCCGGCCTGCCAAAGAGGTAATACTATATATAAAACCTTTTCGGCAAAGCTCAATTCAGATTTGCTTGGGGATAACTTACTTGCTCTTGGGCTTCTTGGCACCGTACTTGGAACGGGCCTGCATACGGCCATTGACGCCCTGGGTATCCAGCGTACCGCGGATGATGTGGTAACGAACGCCGGGGAGGTCCTTGACACGGCCGCCGCGGATCATGACCACAGAGTGCTCCTGCAGGGAATGACCGACGCCGGGGATGTAAGCGGTGACCTCGTAGCCGTTGGTAAGACGGACACGGGCGATCTTACGCAGTGCGGAGTTCGGCTTCTTGGGGGTCGCGGTTCTCACGGCCGTGCAGACGCCGCGCTTCTGAGGGGAGGAGAGGTTGGTTTCCTTGTTCTTCAGAGTGTTCAGGCCCTTCTGCATCGCGGGAGAATTGGACTTGTAGGTCGCCTGCTTTCTGCCCTGCTTGACCAGCTGATTAAAGGTAGGCATGCATGTTACTCCTTTCTGAAAATTTTTCTGGGAGACGAAGCTCCCTCTATTTTCCACGGAACAATGCGAAATTATTCCGAAGAAATCACGTTTTGTCCGCCAGCAGTGCCGCGGCCGCGGTGCCCACCTGAATGCGGCAGGCCCGCCCGAGCTGCGCCATGGAGTACTGCTCCGCCGTCTCGACGCCGCTCTGCTCACAGAGCGCGCGTAAGGGCTCGGTCAGTCTGGGATCCGCGTCGCACGCGAGATACACCCGCGCGGCCCGTCCCGCGGCGATGGCGCGCCGCGTCTGTTTCAGACCCGAAACCTTTTCCTTGGCTGACAGCTCCTCCAGCACCGAGGTACCTCCTGTTGGCATGGCAAAATTGCGCGTGAAGATTCCCGCGCAATTTGAAATTATAGCATAAGTGTCTATACCCGTCAAGTGGATTTCTCCCAAAAATTCACCGGTTTCCACCTGTTTTTCGGTCTTTTTCTGCCGAAAGCCGCCGTTTCACCCCGCACCTCACCCAAAATGTCTCACAGAGTTCACGGCAAAGCCGTGAATAAGATTGGATTATTTTTCTGACGACATGCGCGTCAGAAGAATTCTTTGCGCTTAGCGGCGGGGCGAGGCGCTAATCGCAGCGAAAACTTCACGGCAAAGGGGCTTTGCCCCTTTGCCGTGATTTTATTCGAGTGCGTCGTGGCTCTCGAACACGTCCTGAATGCTGCCAAAGCGGTCCGGCTTCGGCGCGGACTCCGCCGCCTGCCGGCCCATCTGGCGCTCCTGCCACTTGGCCCGGTCGATGAGCAGCTGCCGCGGCTTCGAGCCCTCGAACGGGCCGACGATGCCGTGCTCTTCCATCTGGTCGACGAGACGCGCCGCGCGCGAATAGCCGAGCTTCAGCCGCCGCTGGAGCATGGAGACGGACGCCTGCCCCGTCTCGAGCACCACCTCGACGGCGTCGTTGAACAGCTCGTCGCAGTTGCTCGTCGAATCGTCGGACGCGGCCTGCTTGCCGCCGCCCTTCTCGTCCCTGCGCGCGGCCTCCTCGATCTTCTCCATAACCTCACTGGAATAGTCGGCCTCGCCCGTCTCCTTGACGAACGCGACGACGCGTTCAATCTCCTCGGGACTGATGAAGCAGCCCTGCACGCGCTGGGGCTTGCCGGAGCCGAGGGGAAAATAGAGCATGTCGCCCTTGCCGACGAGCTTTTCCGCGCCGGTCGTGTCGAGGATGATGCGCGACTCGAGCGACGAGGCCACCGCGAAGGCGATACGGCTGGGGATGTTGGCCTTCATCAGGCCGGTGATGACGTCCGAGGACGGGCGCTGCGTCGCGATGACGAGGTGCATGCCCGCCGCGCGGCCCATCTGCGCCACGCGGCAGATGCTCTCCTCGACCTCCTTGGCCGCCACGAGCATCAGATCGGCCAGCTCGTCGATAACCACCACCACGGTGGGCATTTTTTTCAGCTCCTCGCTGTGCTCGGCGAGCGCGTTGAAGCCCGCCAGATCCTTCACGCCGTTTTCGGAGAAGAGCTTATAGCGCTTCATCATCTCATAGACCGCCCACTGCAGCGCGCCCGCGGCCTTCTTCGGGTCGGTCACGACCGGGATCAGCAGGTGCGGGATGCCGTTATACGGCGCCAGCTCTACCATCTTCGGGTCCACCATGATGAAGCGAACCTCCTCGGGCGTGGATTTATAGAGCATGCTGATGATGAGCGAGTTCGTGCAGACCGACTTACCGGAGCCGGTCGTACCGGCGATGAGCACATGCGGCAGCTTTGAGATGTCACCGACGATCGCCTTGCCGCCGATGTCCTTGCCCACGGCGAAGGCCACACGCGAGCGGTGCTCGGTAAACGTCCGCGACTCGATCACGTCGCGGATGCGCACGGTCGTGACCGTCCGGTTCGGCACCTCGATACCGACGACGGAGATCTTGTTCGGAATCGGCGCGATGCGCACGCCGCTCGCGCCGAGCGCGAGGGCGATGTCGTCGGAGAGATTCGTAATCTTGCTGAGCTTCACACCCTGATCGAGCGTGAACTCATAGCGCGTGACGCTCGGGCCGTGGACGACCTCGCCCGCCTGCGCATCCACGCCGAAGCTCTGGAGCGTCTGGGCAAGGCGGCGCGAGTTGCCGCGCAGCTCCGCGCCCACCTCGGCGTAGTTCTCCGTGTGGTTCTCGTCGAGCAGCGTGATGGGCGGATAGCGGTATTCGTCCTCCGGCTCTGCCAGCTCGTCCTCAATGGCGCGGCCGACCTCCTCGGCGGCGGACTGCACATCCGCGGACGCATCCTGCCTCTTCGCGGCGGGTCTGGCTGCGGGCGGCTCCGCCGTCTCCTGCGCCGTGGGCGCGGGTTCGGGTGCGGGCGCGGGCTCCGCCTGCGGGCGCAGCACCTCGTCCGGCGTCCGGACGTCCTCTCCGCGGCGGGAGAAGAGCTTCCGCTTCGGTGCGGGCTGGAACAGCCCGCTCTCCGTCTGCTCCTCCGGCAGCGTTTCGGCCTTGACCGGCTGCGCTGCGGGCGGCTCGTCGATCGGGATGTCGATGGCGCTCCGTCCGCGTGCATGCTTCGCCGCGGGCAGCGCCGCGGGGGACTCTTCCTCCTCGAGCAGGCGCGCCTCCTCGTCCTCGGCGCGGGCAAGGCGCGCGCTCTCGCGGCGCTCACGCGCCCGCTGCGCCACCTCCTGCGGCGTCTTGCGCAGCATCAGTAGCACCGCCCCCGCCAGCAGCAGCGCCAGCAGCACGCCTGCGACGACGGAGCTGAAACCCGCCTTCAGGAGCGCCGCAAGTCCGCCGGAGAGCGCGCCGCCGCCGCGCAGCGACAGCCCGTCGACCCACAGGTCGCGCAGAGACGGCAGTCCGATCGCGCCCGGTGCATACGCCACACGGCACAGCAGCAGGTGCAGCAGGCTCCCCCTCAACACGGGGATCGCGAGCGTCCCCGTCACGCGCAGGCACACCGGGCGCCCGCCGTGGCCGACGAGCACGACGCCCACCACCGCGAGCGCCGCCGCCCACAGCCAGTAGCCGTACCCCGTCAGACCCTTGAGGAGCTTTTCGAGCAGGGTCAGGAAAAATGCCTGCACGCCGAAATAGCTGACCAGCACGCACAGCGCCAGCAGCAGGCACACGAAGCCCCCCACCTCGCGGCGGACGGGGCGCGCCTGCTTCTGCGGCGGTGGAGCGGCCTTTTTCCCGGTCTTTTTCTTCTGTGCAGCCATATTGCTTCCTTTCCTCGAAAATGCAGATGATGTAAAGCGATTTTACTTGATAACGTTCAGCACCAGCGTCAGCACGCCGACGGCCCAGCAGTAGTAGGCAAACGCGCCGAACTTGCCGCGCTCGGCGATGAAGCGCAGCAGGCGGATGCAGAGGTATCCCACGACGGCCGCCGTTACGACGCCGACGAGGTAGACGGGCACCTCCGCCCAGTTGATCCCGGCCTTTGCCGCGTCGGCCAGGCTCAGGATGTTCGCGCCGAGAACCGCGGGGATGCTCAGCAGGAATGAAAAGCGGACGGCGAACTTGCGCTCGAAGCCGACGAAGCAGCCGGTCGTGATCGTCATACCGGAGCGGGAGATGCCGGGCATCGTCGCAATGGCCTGTCCGAGGCCGACGATCAGCACATCAAGCCACGTCGCGGTGCGCTCGTTCTTGCGCCCCTTCTTCACGCGGTCGCTGACAAAGAGCAGAACGCCCGTCACAATCAGCGCCGCACCGATAAAGACCATGCTGTTCGAGAGACTCTGCACCGCGTCCTTCACAGGCAGCACCACAAACAGCGGGAGCGTACCCAGAATGATGAGCAGGATCAGCCGCCGCGCCGGGGGCACGGGGTTCGGCGTGGAGTGGTGGATCAGATCGCCCGCGCCGCGGAAGAACTCGAGCACCATGTCCTTGATGTCCGCCCAGTAGGCGACGAACACGGCCACGAGCGTACCCAGATGCAGCAGCACGTCGAAAAATTCCGGCACCGTGCCGGCGTCGCTCATGCCCAGCAGGTTCTGGGCGATGGCCAGATGGCCGGAGCTGGAGATCGGCAGGAACTCAGCGATGCCCTGCACAAGACCCAGCAGGAATGAGGATAAGAACGTCATGTTTCCAAATCTCCTGTCTGAATAGATTACATTTTGTAGAATTCTGCGCAAAAATTGCAGTTCGTACTCATTTTCTTCTCGGTAACATGGAATTATATCACGTCCGCGGCAGAATTACCACCCTAAATTCGGTAACGAATGTGTCAGGAATTTGTGCGGGGGATACAGTGGGGGCACGGGCAAGCCGATTCAAGCACCTGTTCCTCAGCAGAATAAAAAACACCCCGCGCCCGGAAAAACCTCCGGGTGCGGGGCGTCATGCGCCCATATTACTGCGCCAGCTCCGCGAGCGCCGCACGGGCCGCCGCCTGCTCGGCCTCCTTCTTGCTGTGGCCGGTGCCGCTGCCGATGACCTCGCCGTTGAGCTGCACGCAGCACTCAAAGACCTTCGCGTGATCCGGGCCGGACGCGCCGACCATCTCATAGCTGAGTTTCTGGTCGCTGCGCCGCTGCACCAGCTCCTGCAGCTCGGTCTTGAAGTCGCGCCGCCGCTCCTCCACGGCCTCCTCCCGCTCGCGATCGAGCAGGACATAGTGGATCACGCGCCGCGCCTGCTCCATGCCGCCGTCGAGATAGACCGCCGCAAAGACCGACTCCGTCGCGTCGGCAAGGATGGACGGGCGCTTTCTGCCGCCGCCGAGCTCCTCGCCGTGGCCGAGCTTAATATACTCGCCCAGCCCCAGCCGCTGCGCCACCTCGTGCAGGCTCTGCTCGCACACGAGCGCCGCGCGGATGCGCGTCAGGTCGCCCTCGGGCAGATCCGGGTGGCGGTGGAACAGATAGTCCGCCGTCACCATGCCGAGCACGGCGTCGCCCAGAAACTCCAGCCGCTCGTTGCTGCCGAAGCCGCCGCGGTGCTCGTTGGCGTAGGAGCTGTGGTAGAGCGCGCGCTCGAGCAGTTCCTTGTTTTCAAACGTGTAATTCAGCCGTTTTTCCAACGTATGCATTTCTTTTCATACGCTCCTCTCTCCAACAGCTGAAAAAGGAAACCCCGCCGCCGATCTGACAGTGGGGTCTCTTTTTTCAGTTGTTGATTTTATTCGTCAGATACTTGACACAGTCGCCCACCGTCTTCAGGCCGGTCAGATCCTCTTCCTCGATCTCGCCGATGTCGAACTCTTCCTCCATCGCCATCACAAGCTCCACCAGATCGACAGAATCAGCGCCCAGGTCGTCCACAAAGGAACTGTCCATGGTGATCTCGTCGGCATCAATGGCGAACTGCTCGGCGATCAGGTCCTGCATCGTCTTGAAGATATCCTCCGTCGTCATGAGGCATTCTCCTCCTTTCGGGCATTGTCTTGAAAAATAATACGGCAAAGCCATACCACTGTCAATACCTTTTTCTGTGAAATTATTCCTTTTCCACGCGCATGAGATCGATGTTCGCCTCAATGTCGGCGACGAGACCGCTCTGCGCGAACTGCTTCGCCTGTCCGACGGCGTTTTCGATGGCCTCGGCGTTCGACGCGCCGTGCGCCTTGATGACAGGCTTCGAGATGCCGATGAAGGCCGTTCCGCCGACCTTGTTCGGGTCGAGCTGCGCCTTGAAATCGCGCAGTCCCGGCATCACGGCGAGCGCCGCGAGCTTTGTCAGGAGGTTCTTCTTGAACATCCCCTTGAGCGCGCTGCCCGCGAACGAACCCACGCCCTCCATCGTCTTGAGGAGGATGTTGCCGGAAAAGCCATCCGTCACGATGACGTCGCAGCCGCCCTTGATGGCCTCCTTGGCCTCGATATTGCCGATGAAGTGCAGGTGCCCGGCCGCGTCCGCCTCGCGCAGGCGCACGAGCGTCTGCTTCTGCAGGTCGGTGCCCTTGCTGTCCTCCGCGCCGATGTTGAGCAGGCCCACGCGCGGCGTCCCGATCCCCAGAACACGCTTTGCGTAGAAGTTGCCGAGATATGCGAACTGCACGAGGTACTCCGGCGTACACTCCGCGTTCGCGCCGCAGTCGATCAGCACGGCGCGCCCCGTTGTCGTCGGGATAACGGGGGCCATTGCCGCGCGGCGGATACCGCGCACGCGCTTGGTAATGAGCGTCGCGCCCGTGAGGAGCGCCCCGGTCGAGCCAGCGGAGACGAGCGCGTCCGCCTTGCCGTCGCGCAGCATCGTGAGTCCCACGCCCATGGACGTATCCTTCTTGTGGCGGAACACCGTGGCCGGGTCGTCGCACATCTCGACGGTCTGCGTCGCGTTGGCGATCTCCACGCCCTGCGGCACGGTCTTTTCGCCGCATTCCTCCAGCGCGCGCAGGATCTGCGCCGCGTCGCCGGTCAGGACGATGTCCACGCCCCAGCGCGCACGCCCCTGCAGCGCGCCCTTCACGATCTCGAGCGGCGCGTTGTCGCCGCCCATCGCGTCAACGATGATTTTCACTTGGCGAGCACCTCCTCCTGCAGCGTCCCGATTTTCTCGAGCGAACGCTTCGAAAGCTCCGCGTTCTTGTTGCGCTTGCCCTTCACGCGGTAGCCCAGCTGCGGCATGATGCCGAAGTTGATGTTCATCGGCTGGAACGAGCCGACGGATTCGTTGCTGACATAGAGCCCGAGCGCGCCGATGGCCGTCTCCTGCGGGAAGTCGATGGGGGCTTTGCCCTGCAGGCGGCGCGCCGTCTCCACGCCCACGAGAAAGCCCGAGGCGCACGACTCGACGTACCCCTCCACGCCGGTGATCTGCCCGGCAAAGGAGATGCGCTCCTCGCCGCGCAGGCGGTAATACCGGTCGAGCAGGCGGGGCGAGTCGAGATAGGTGTTGCGGTGCATGACGCCGTAGCGCAGGAACTGCGCGTTGTGGAGCGCCGGGATCATCGTGAACACGCGGCGCTGCTCGGGCCACTTCAGGTGGGTCTGGAAGCCCACGAGGTTATAGATCGAGCCGTCGGCGTTGTCCTTGCGCAGCTGCACGACGGCATACGGCTCGCGCCCGGTCTTGGGATCCGGCAGGCCGCGCGGCTTGAGCGGGCCGTAGCGCAGCGTGTCCTCTCCACGGCGGGCCATGACCTCCACGGGCATGCAGCCCTCAAAGACCTGCCCGTCCTCGAAGCCGTGTACCTCCGCCTCCTGCGCGTGGATCAGCTCCTGCCAGAAGGCCTTGTACTCCTCCTCGCTCATGGGGCAGTTGATATAGTCGGGCGTGCCCTTGTCATAGCGGGAGGCGAAATACGCGCTCTCCATGTCAACGCTCTCAAAGCTCACAAGAGGGGCGGCGGCGTCGTAGAAATGCAGCGTCTCGTCCTTTTCGCCCCAGAGCTGCGGCAGCTTCGCCGCGAGGGCGTCGGACGTCAGCGGGCCGGAGGCGATGACGACCTCCCCGGCTGGGATCTCCGTTACCTCGCCGGGGACGACGGTGATGTTCGGGTGGCTTTGCACCGACTCGGTCACCATCCGCGCGAAGCCGTGCCGGTCGACGGCCAGCGCGCCGCCCGCCGGGACGGCGGTTGCGTCCGCGCAGCGGATAATCAGGCTCCCGAGCCTGCGCAGCTCCTCCTTCAGCAGACCCACCGCGTTCTCCAGCCCCGCCGCGCGCAGCGAGTTCGAGCAGCAGAGCTCGGCGAAGTACGCCGTCTCGTGCGCGGGGGTCTTCTTCTCCGGCTTCATCTCGCGCAGTGTCACCTCCACGCCGCGCTCTGCCAGCTGCCAGGCACATTCCGAGCCCGCGAGGCCCGCGCCGATCACTGTTACCTTCATGTGTTATTCCTCAGTTTCTTCCGTCTTGGTGGCGGTCTTTTTGGCCGCCGTCTTTCTGGTGGTTGTCTTTTTTGCGGCCGTTTTCGTGGTCTTTTTTGCCGCTGTGGTCTTTTTGGCGGTTGTTTTTTTCGCGGTGGTCTTTTTCGCCGCCGTCTTCTTCCCGGCGGGCTTTTCCTCAGCAGCCGATGCGGTCTCCGCCGCCTTGTCGGCGCTCTCCTCCACCGCGGCGGGCTTTTTCGGGTAGCCGCGCTTGTCCTCGGGGAGGAAGTTGGCGCAGGCCGGGTTGATGCAGAACGGCTTTTTGAAGCCGCGGCCCGATTTCTTGAACATCGTCTGGCCGCAGACGGGGCAGTCGTCCTTCACCGGCACGTCCCACGTCATGAAGTCGCACCGATTGTTCTCGTCCGCGCTTGTCTGCCGCTCGCAGCAGTAGTAGGTATACTGCTTGCCGCTCTTCTTGCTCACGCCCGTGCGCTTCATGAGCCGCCCGCCGCACTTGGGGCAGCGGCCCGGCATCTGCACGACGAGGGGCTTGGTGAACGTACACTCCGGATAGCCCGGGCAGGCGAGAAAGCGCCCGAAGCGGCCGGACTTGACGACCATGTTGCGTCCGCAGATGTCGCACTTTTCCTCGCTGACCTCGTCGGGCACCTTGAGATAGACGCCCTCCATGTCCTTTTCAACCTGTTCGAGGTTGGTGTGGAACGGCTGGTAGAACTGGCGCAGCAGCGCCTTCCAGTTCTCCTTGCCCGTCTCGACCTCGTCGAGCTCCTCCTCCATATGCGCCGTGAACTTCACGTCCACAATGTCCTGAAAGCGCTCGCACATGAAGCCGTTGACCACCTCGCCGAGCGGCGTCGTGCGCAGGTACTTACCCTCCTTGACGACATACTCGCGGTCGAGGATTGTCGAAACGGTCGGCGCGTAGGTTGAGGGGCGGCCGATGCCGTTTTCCTCCATCGTCCGGATGAGCGTGGCATCGGTGAAGCGCGCGGGCGGCTGGGTGAAGTGCTGCGCCGGGACGAAGCTCTCGAGCTCGACGACCTCGCCCTCGTGCAGCTCCGGCAGCGCGGGCTCCTTCTCCTCCTTCTCGTCGTCGCGGCTTTCCTCATAGACGGCGGTATAGCCCGCGAACTTGAGGCTGCTGGCGCTGGCGCGGAAGGTGTGCTCCCCCGCCGCAAGCTCGACGCTCACGCTGTCGTAGACGGCGTTTGCCATCTGGCTGGCGAGAAAGCGGCTCCAGATCAGGCGGTACAGGCGGTACTGCTCGCCCGTCAGGTCGCCCTTGACCTGCTCGGGTGTGAGGGTGACATTGCTGGGGCGGATGGCCTCGTGCGCGTCCTGCGCGCCGGCCTTCGTCTTATACTGGCGCGCCGTCTTGGGGCGGTAATCGGGACCGTAGCGCCCATCGATGAAGTCGCGCGCCGCGGCCTGCGCCTCCTCGGAGATGCGCAGCGAGTCGGTACGCATGTAGGTGATCAGGCCCACCGTGCCCTCGCCCGTGATGTCGACGCCCTCATAGAGCTGCTGGGCGATGGCCATCGTGCGCCGGGGCGTCATGTTGAGCTTGCGTGAGGCCTCCTGCTGCAGCGTGGAGGTTGAAAACGGGGGTGAGGGGCTGCGCTTTTTGTCCGTGCGCTTCACGCTCCTGACCGCGAACGGCAGATCCCGCAGCTCCTGCTGGATCCGCTCGATATCGGCCTGCGACTGCGGCTCGTACTTCTTGCCGCCCTGCCCGTAGTAGTGCGCGCAGAACTTGACGCCCGCGTCGTTTCGCAGCATGGCGTCGAGCGTCCAGTATTCCTGCGGCACGAAGTCGCGGATTTCTTTCTCGCGGTCGGCGACCAGACGCATCGCGACCGACTGCACACGGCCCGCGGACAGGCCCCTGCGGATCTTCTTCCACAGCAGCGGCGAGAGCTGGTAGCCGACGATACGGTCGAGAATGCGGCGCGCCTGCTGCGCGTCGACGAGGTTCTGGTCGATCTCGCGTGGGGCGGCGATGCTCTCGGTCACGACCTTGCGCGTGATCTCGTTGAAGGTCACGCGGTGGGCACGCTCATCCGGCAGCTCAAGCAGATACTTCAGGTGCCAGCTGATGGCCTCTCCCTCGCGGTCCGGGTCGGTCGCGAGATAGACGGCGGCACTCTCGTCGGCCGCCGCGCGCAGGTCGCGGATGATGTCCTCTTTGCCCTTGATGGGGCGGTAATCCGGTTCAAAATCGTTGTCCACATCCACGCCGAGCTTGCTCTTGGGCAGGTCGCGCAGATGGCCCATGCAGGCCTTCACCTGATAGCTCGGCCCCAGGTACTTGCCAATCGTCTTGGCCTTGGCCGGGGACTCCACGATCACCAGGTTTTTCTCAGCCTTTTTTGCCATAGATCCAGTACTCCTTTTATTCCTTCAGCTCGACCGCGCGCAGGAAGCACCTTGCTCCCGCCTCACAGGTCAGGCCGTCAATTTCCAAAATTGTCAGTGCCGAGAGGATCCGCCGCATCGGCAGATCCGTCCGCAGCGCGAGATCGTCCGTCAGCATCGGCTCCGTCGTCGAGAGCGTCCGCAGGACGAGCAGCTGCTCGTCCGTGAGCCCGTGGTCGCCGCTCAGATCCAGCACGGGGAGGGTGGGCTTTTCCTCCCTCTCCGCCTGCGGCTTCTGCGCGGGCGAATCGGGCTGCGGCGGCTCGCTCCCCTCCGGCATCGGCGGGAGCTTCGCGCCCGTCTTGTGCAGGCGCAGCGGAAAGCGTGCCTCGTATTCGCCGAGAATGTCCCACGCGCAGCTCGCAAGTCCCGCGCCCTCGCGGATGAGTTCGTTGCAGCCGCGGCTTGCCTCCGCCGTGATCGGGCCGGGTACGGCAAACACGTCCCTCCCCTGATCGAGCGCGAGGTGCGCCGTAATCAGCGCGCCGCTGCGCGGCGGCGCTTCGACCACCACGCTCGCAAGCGTCAGGCCGCTCATGATGCGGTTGCGCACGGGGAAGTGGCCGCTGCGCGGCTCCGTCCCCGGCGGGTACTCCGAGAGCAGTACGCCCACCGCGGCAATGTCCTCATAGAGCCGCCGGTTCTCCGCGGGATAGACCACGTCCACCCCGCCGCCGAGCACGGCCGCTGTCAGCCCTCCGGCGCGCAGCGCGCCCCGCTGGGCCGCCGCGTCGATGCCGCGGGCCATACCGGAGACGACCAGCGCTCCCTGCTTCGCCATCTCATAGCCGAACTCCTCCGCCACCGCCACACCGTAGGGCGTACACGAGCGAGTGCCGACGACGGCAATCGCCGCCTCCTCGTCAAACAGCGGCAGCGCGCCGCGCCCGTAGAGCAGCACCGGCGGATCGTAGATCCCGCGCAGGCGGTTTGGGTAGGCCGCGTCCTGCATCGTGAGGATGAACTGCTCCTTGCGGGCGCACTCCTCCAGCACGCGCTCGGCGCGGTCGAGCGACTTGTCGCCCAGCAGCTCCGCCTGCGCGCGGGTCATCCCCTCGGCCAGCAGAAGCTCCTCCGTGTCCGCGTAGTAGATGTCCTCCGGCGACTGGAAATGCTCCAGAAGCAGGAGCCTGCTGCGGCTGCTCAGCCCCGGCAGGGTTGTCAGCCATGTCCAGAATTTCAGCGCTGCCATCGTCCGCACCTCCCGGCTGTATAGGTTGTCTCCTCAATTGACAAGGGTATTCTCAGCGATATGCCTCCCACAGGAGAACCGATGCCGCGACCGCCGCATTGAGCGACTCGCAGCGCGGCGACATGGGGATGCGCACCGTCTCGTCGCAGAGCGCGAGCACCTCGTCAGATAAGCCGCGCCCCTCCGAGCCGATCGCGAGCACCGCGCGGGTATAGTCCGCCGCGCGCGCGTCGACCGTGTCATCCCGCAGGGCGGCCCCGAGCAGGCGCAGCCCGCTCCCGCGCAGCACCTGCGCAAATGTCTCGGCCGTACACGTCCACACCGGGCGGCGGAACACCGCGCCCATCGACGAGCGCACCGTCTTCGGTGAAAACGGATCCGCGCACCCCGGCAGGAGCACCAACCCGTCCGCCTCGAACGCGTCGAGCGTGCGCAGGATCGTTCCGACGTTGCCGGGGTCCTGCACGCCGTCGAGCGCGAGATAGCGCGCCCCCGTGAGCGTCTGCGGGCACTCCGTCCGCGGCAGGCGGCAGGTGAACACCACGCCCTGCGGCGTTTTGGCCGGGGAGATGAGCTGCATCACGTCCTCCGGCACCTCGACAAGGCGCACGCCCGCGTGGATGCCGTCCGGCAGCGCCATGCCGCGCGTCGCGGCGACGGTCAGAAGCTCCGCCCCGTGCAGCAGCGCCTCGTGCAGCAGCTTCGGGCTGTCGCAGAGAAACTCGCCCCGCTCGCGCCGGTAGCTCCCGGAGGAGGCAAGGCGGCGCAGATGCGCCACAAGCGGATTATGCCGGCTGGTGATGGTTTCCATAGTCTTCTCCTCGGTCAGATGCATGTAATTTGACACTTTATTATAAACTACGCTTTCCGCTTTTGCAAGCACCCATACATTAAAATTAGAATTCCGCCGCACAGACGGCAAAAAGGCCG
>OLRF01002380.1_pt1 | contig 16740 bp, 21 predicted proteins | sample 1672061 | NCBI WGS metagenome assembly OLRF01 (sample SAMEA3136641, study PRJEB25190) | human gut metagenome | reverse complement strand
CTGCAATTTTACCAACAAGGTTTAAATCGCAGTAGTATCTCACTCCGTCAACGTCCATATAATACGCCCTAATACTCTCTCCGCTAATAGGAGCACTTACAGCCAGCGTTACCTCAGGCCCCTTAACACTAGGCGTTCCGGTAGCCATTTGAATTGCATCATCAACCAGAAGTGCAATCTGGTTTACATTAGCAATGTCAACCACAACTTCCTGCATCTCGTTAGAGTTGTGTCCATCATTGCTATCAAATGCCGTCATAGTAGCGTGTTTAAACGACCTATCAGAGCATTCAATTCTAATGCCAGTAGAGTTTGCGTAAACTTTAACATCAGTCGGAATGTTACCGCTTTGCAGGAAAACTCCAGGAGAGGCGATATACTTAGGGTCAAACAGTTGAGTATAGGCATACCCAAACTCGCTGTCCATAGTGAGGATAAAGTAATTAGCGTTTAAACCGGCAATGTCAAATTCACATTGCCATGGATGTTTATGGTCGCTTTCTACGAGGCCAATAACCATTTCCTCGATTTTGACAATTTTCATTTCTTTTTCTCCTATAACTTATTATACCTTTTTAATAAAGATAATAAAGTTAACAGTATAATTTCCAATTACATCACTATCTTGCGTGTTCCGATACCAATGCAAGTTAATGTTATATTTTCTGCTTGCATTGTCGTAAGTAATTGGCCCGCCTAGAAACAGGCATCTGCTTGCAGTTGTATTAAAGTTATACATAAGGCAAGCTGTCGGATTGTTTGTATCAGCCGGTTGAAATCCTTCCGGGATGATAATATCAGATGATAATGTGTAACCGCTTCCTCCAATGGGTACATTTTGGTTTTTGGAATAAGTGTAAATACTAATTCCACCAGAATTCGCATCCACATAAGCCTTTGTGGCGGCATCCTGATTGTTTACAGGGTCTTTCAAATCCTCAATTGGCATCTGTCCTGCGCTAATGGTAGGCGTTGTATTATCTTTATTATATACAGTCAGAGTATGCTCAGTGGGGTTAATGTCAATGGCGCTGGCACTAAATCCGACATTGCCACCTCCGCCTGTTTTAACAGCACTCATATCAATCTTCTGATTTGACATAAGGTCAGGAAGATTGATACCAGTAGGCAGACCACTTCCAGCATCCATATCTGCTTTAATGATATTTTGAGCACCGCTTCCAACGACAATACTGCCCGTCATAGTATCTCCCGACTTCTTAACATAAGGAAGTACGGTAGTACCATTGACAATATTATCAACCGTGCTTTTATCAGCCTTCCCGCTCAGTCCGCTATCTAACTGCCCCTTGTTAACAGCATCCCCATTTTCAGTAGCATTCGCCACATTCTTGATCTGAACAGGGTCACCGCCTTCATTCTGTACCTTTACTTGAGTACCCATAGCGACAACAGGTCCAGTACCTTTAAGAACAGTGTTACCATTGTCATTATACAGGCTACCAGTCTGAGCAATATCAAGACTAGTTCCATCCTGCATAACGATGTCGCCTTTCATAGTACCGCCAGACAGAGGCAGGTAATCCCCAGTCTCACCAGTACCAGTTGCAGAAAGTGTGCCATCAGCAGTTACGTTAAGACCAGTACCAACTTTAATACCGCCAAGAGTAGAACCGCTTGCAATAGGCAGTTTATAAGCCGCTCCACTTACCTTATCATCAACGTACTTTTTAGTGGCTGCATCTGCATCCTCCGTAGGAGTTCCGACAGAACTAACCTTATTACTACCCATATTAAGAGCGCCGCTCATAGTATCTCCGGCTTTCTTAACGTAAGGAAGTTCAGTTGTTCCGCCTTTAATGTCATCCAGAGCGTTGTTGATATTGGTAATATCACCTTCAATATTAGTGATGTCACCCTGAATATCGCTAATATTGCCCTCAATGGTTGTTACCTTACCTTCAACCGTCTTAACCCTATTCGTAAGATTAGTAATGGAGCTAGTAATACCCGCAATCTGTTCAGTAATGTTGCTGATCTCTTCTCTAATGCTAGAGATAGCCTGGTTGATAGTTGTAATCTGCTGATTGATTGTGTCGATCTGTCCTTTAATCGTGGTAATATCGCCTTCAACTTTAGTGAGACGAGTGTTCAGAGCATCAATCTTAGAATAAATTTCAGTGATCTGGCCCTGAATAGTTGCGATCTTATCAGCGTTATCCTGCGCGAGGGAGAGGGCTTCGTCAGCCGTCTCCTGCGCATTCTCCACCTTGTCTCTCAGCTCAGTGATACCGTTAGCACAATATCCAGTACTCTGAACCAGATTAGCAATCTCCGTTTCAAAGTCATTCTTGAATCCGCATTCAAGACGCTTGCTTACATACCAGAATGCCACGTTCTGCGGGTCGTTGTATTTAGCGGGCACGTCAGTCCACCGGCCCAAGAACTCCATACCAATGGAAGGTTCATCAGTTGCGTCCTGCATGGCCGTAATGACTGCGGTGTTGCATCCCATTTCTTTCAGGATGTTAGCAACAGTAATTCCCTGCATACCGGGATTTTCCGTAATACCAACGTTGAAAAGGATAGTCTGCCCGCACCCGCTGTTGTAGCCGATAGCCGTGATAGCTTTCTTCGTGGTAAGGGCCTTCGCCTGCTCAGTGATTTCACCATTCAGAATGATGGGCGTAACACCACCGATCATATCCACGATCTTATCTTGACACAGGTTCACGCTTTCGACAGTGCCCTTGTAGACTTTCAGAGTGCCCATTGCGGTAAAGCCCGCAATATACCCATCTGCATTGGGCGTTCCGGCGATAGCCATTCCCCGCCACATAGCCGGGCCGTTCCAGCCCTGCTGAGAGGGATTGACAGCGGTCATAATGACATTCGCACTCTTGACAAAGCTATAATCGTGCATACTCTGCCGAACGTTAGAGTTCGTGGGGTTATCATACGCAAGACCCAACTTGACGCGAATGGGACAACCCGCCTTGTCAAACTTGTTTACACGCACGATATGGTAAACGGCGCTGTCATCACTGGAATAACCCTGCTCAAGATGCACTTCACAGTCATCATAGTAAACAGGACTAGTTTTCGCCGCACCTACACAATCGTTCAGAGCCTTGAAGCAATTTGCCTGAATGTAATTCCAACGGTTGATGCATTCATTTGTCTTTTCAATTACAGCCCCCATCTGAGCCTGCGGATTGAAGCCGGGAACAGGAGGTGGAACAACAGGCATAATGGGAGGGGGAACAGGAATAGCACAGAACTCAGGCTCACAGGGCGGAGGTCTGTGCCCCTCCGGAGGGCAACAGCCCTCCGGATAGCAATAACCATCAGTCAGAGGATGTCCATGGCCATCCAATTTGTAGTGATTGCAATTACTCATAGTGTATTACCTCACTTCTTCGCACGGACAGCCTTCTGGAAATAGCCATCCTCGTTGTACCACACCTTGTAGATTTTGCCGTTGACCTTCTGGAAAGCGGTCTTACCAGCCATATCCATACGGCGGCTTCTATCCAGCTCTCTCTGAACAGGCTCACCGGGCTTGCCAGTAATGAAACCTTCCTTCATTTCCTCTTCGGTCCAGCCGCTTTCCTTAGTATCATCGAGACGAACACGAGAGCCAATTTCCGCAAGGTGTCTGTTCGCCTCTTCGGTAGTAATCTTGTCCTCTTCCCACAGGTGGATAATTTCGTCAACAGTAAACATATTAAAATACCTCCATGAAATTGTATTGAAGCTCTTTAATGATTTGTTCGTCAATGTTCAGGAATGTTTCACGGAAACCTTGCAAAAGCTGAGATGGAGTCATATTCATAAATCCGGAAATGATTTCATGCTTTCCTTCATCAGTTGTCTGAGACTCGTCTTCAAGAGTCTGTTTTGCCTTGCTTGTATCCTGGCTACTAGAACCGTTCTCAAATCCATCATTAGTAGCTTTTGTATCAACATCTCTATTGAGCTGTGAAGTTTTGGTTCGTTCATCAGTGATATTTCCAACCGTATCTTCTGTTCCATTTAATTTACGGTCAGTATCAGTTGTTTCCGTCTCGTCTGTTTCGTCTGTTTGGTGGATTGTACTGTTAGATGTTGCATTCGTTGTGGTATCTCTGGTTTGACTCTCCTTTGTGAAGTTCGTCATATAGGCGTTATTTGGATTATCCCCAACGGTAGTTTGCGGCGTGTCTGCAAACCGCTTGTCTCCGTTCTGATTTTCGGCAACCGTCTCATTAGTTGTGGTATCAGTTGTACCGTCTCTTGTGACCGTGCCATCCAATTTCCTATTGACTCCGGTTGTTTCGTTCTCTGTTCTCTCTTTGTTTTCTGTGTAATCTCTCTTGTAGTCTTCTTGCTCTGTGATACCTTGCTTTGTCCCCTGTGTGGAGTTGGTTATACCTTTAGAGGATTTAGCGAAGTTCTCTAATGCGCTAATTACTTCGCTATCTCCCTTCTGTGCTTTTCTCAGCACATTTTCAATAGACCTTCCATTCGTCTCCAATAAATGATTCATAATGGGGTCAAACTTAATCAGCTCACTTTTGTACAACTGATTATAAAATGGCATGATACGTTCAAGTGTTTCGTTTAGATATAACTTGAACTTATCCGGAGTATCCTGCCCAATTTCGTAAAAGAAATAATGCCGGATAATCTTAGCACACAACTCGCTTTTGTGTTCGGGAATATAGGTGCTCCATGTATCATCAAAGACTTGATAGCCAGTGTATACAAGCTGGCCTAGCTCATAGTTACGAGGGTTAATCGGATTCCATGGAAACACTTTCATTCCCTCCTTCCACCTGCTGTCCCATCTTTGCCAATAGGTCTTCAATCTGCTCTTCCTTAAACTGTTCAAGCTGATTTGCTTCAACAGAAATATTAAGGCCGAACATCTTGTTAATCTCTTCGCACGCTTTACGTCTGCATTCAAGCTCGCTTTCCAGAGAGTGTCTAATAGGCGTTTGTTCTCCCTGACTCTCACTCACAACTAGTCTTTCCTTTTTGGAAGTAAACTCATTTGCTACTCCTAAAGCGGAGTACACCTGATTGAACATATTCTTGACGTTTGCCCACATATCTCCCAGGTAGCTTTGTACTCCAGTTGTGAGAACACTCAAAGTATTGATTCCTGCATTCGGAACGGCCAGAACAGTTACTTCATTGTCTGCAATGTCATTTAAAGCTCTAATAACAGAGTTCTTTTGCCGCTCTTCACAGGAAACCATATAAGGCTTTTTTAAAGTCTGCGTATGAACGTCAATAGCTCTAATGGCGTCTGCAATCTTTGGAGCGTAATTCATTAGAATGAGATAGTCAGGAGTCATTGTTAAATTACCCCTAATGAGCACACTATCATCAATCGTGTAGTTCTTCTCATAGTTGTAACTGTATGCTCGTCTATTAACACTCTCATAGTAGATATTAAATGGGCCGGATAATGTACAAGGAGTATGAGCAAAGCCGATATTCTCGTCATTAAAGAACAATGCGTAACCGTAGAATGCTAGAGTAATTTCTAATGCCCTTTCATTGCACGACGCCGGAAGCCCATTCCATTTAAACCTGGAAAGCATAACATTCATTAGCCTGGAAAATACTTCGGCAAATTGAATGGTATTAAGCATCTTTGTTTGCCGTTTAGTTAATCCGCTAGTGTTAACTCTAAAATCAGGTAGTGAAAGAATGGGGAAGGCATCCATAAGAGGAAACATCAATCTACCCCCTCAGATAAGAAAGTGATAACATTCTTCCTTGTCTCTTTCAGTTTGTCTATATGATTTCCATTTATCATGTGATCTGATATATCAACCAGAAACAGACAAATATGCTTATCTGCTTGATTTAACTTATCTATCTTGTCATAATCTCTATTTAACTTTTCTTTTATATCTCTGATTTCGTCAGAGTTAGTGTCAATCTTTTTACCGATATTGGAAGTAAAGGTAAATACCCTCCAAACAACTGCAACCGCTCCAGCGATTAGAGAAATGTTTTTAGCTGTTTCAAGTAGAGCTTCCATTTCCTTTACCTCTACCATTGATAATGGCCTTCACCATACAAGATACAAGTTCAACTCCAAAAACGGTAAACACCATATTTGTGAGAGTGGATGCTTCATACCCTGTTTTGTAGAAGATAATAAGGGATGCTATTGTATAAAGCACAAGGAACGCAATACAGAAAACAACGAATTTAGTGACAGTTTTCAAAACCCGCTCACCGCCACTTCTTTACCGCTTCTCTGGTCCCATCTATACTTCATTGATCTGACATCAACGTGAACAAAACTCTTATAGAGTCCAATCCCACCAGGGTGCCCAGTCTCTTTCAATGCCTTTTCAGCGGCAATGGCAACAGAAGCGGGAGAAACGCCGTCAACCACAATATCAGCGGCAGTACCATAACAATGCTGAGAGCGAGTAGCGCCTCCCACCTTCTTGTTATATTCGGGAGTCCTGTAACCACTGTTAATGATAATGGGTTTTCCGAACTGATTGCGAATATTCTGCAATACGGCTGGAAGATCAGGGTGAATCAGAATAACGTCACTCCCATCATTACAGGCAAACTCTTTTACCTTAAAAGAGGAAGTCAGCTGTTTATCACCTTCAAGAGATTTACTATAAATCCTAGCTTCATTTTGCATAATAATCCTCCTTACACATTGTTGTCTCTCCAGTAACCAGAGGGACGAACATCAACGTGAATAAAACCTTGTGATCTGTAACATCCCATACCGCCTTTTCCAGAAGGCATAACATTATTAGCAACCCAATTATAAACGTTAAGCGGAGTCTGTCCAGTTACTACAATGTCAGCGGCACGGCCATAAAGATGTTGACTCTTAGCGGCTCCACCAACAGCGGTATTATGGGTAGTGGTTCTATATCCGCTGTTAATAATGACTTGTACTCCATAATGGTCACGAATGATTTGTAACAGCTCAACAAGTCTTTTACTTACAAGAATTTTATCACTACCATCGTGGCATCTGAACTCTCTGACTTTGAAATTCTTACTTAAATAAGTATCTCCATCAGCAGCTAAAGAATATTCCACAACTTCGTCTGGAAGAACACTAAAATCATCAGCGGCAGGTGGGTCAGGCTGTTCCGGGTCTGGCTCAGGCGGGTCATACTCCTGGAAGGGTGGGTCTTCTAAGAAATCATCATAAGTATAGTTCTCAATCTGATTAGCGGAGGGGTTAGAGAAATCACCGATTGAACGTCTATTTACATTCCAGAATGTGACGCCATTATTCAGCATATCACAAATTTGCTCTCTATAATGTTCTGGAATGTCTCCACCAATGTGAGCTTCACTTGTTTTCACATAATTCCAAATAGGACGAGTGTTTACATTTGGAATTTTAAGAAGCCCCACGGCATAGCCGAAACGATCAAAGAAATCGTCAACTGCTTCCATGATTTGAGTAGGGCTAATATACCATCGTGTGCACACTCTGTAAGCTCCAAAAGCAACTGCGGCATTAGCTGTTGTATTTACTTGACCACCGGAGGCAACCATTTGATCTGCCATACCTACGAGAGATAAAGCTGCTCCTCCTAGTGCTCCCAATGCTGTTCCTCCTGGGCCTGCCACGCTTCCGACTGCGGCTCCCTTCAATCCTCCGCTAATTGTTTTCATAATGGCGTTTTGCCAATTATCCAAAAGATTATTACCAACCCAAACGCCTGACGGCATATCGGTAATTAAATAAGCATCTTCAAGGCTTGTTTCAATACCCTTATAGTTCTTTAGATAAACAGCGAAACCACCAATGCCTCCAATTAACCCACCCTTAGCGAATAACTGAGTGAGTGGAGTAGCGAGGCCGTTCTGTCCCATCAATTCGGGAAGAAATTCTTTTTGTCTCCCGGCGGCTCCTTCTACTCTCAGCATCGTATATTGAGAAGTGTACACCTTTGCATTATTGAAATGCCCATTAAGCGTTATCCATGGAGACTGTAAAGTGCCCATTTCCCATTCTTTATCATTCAGGAAGAAAGAGGGAACAGAAAGAATAGGTCCAATGTTATCCAGTGTTGTGGCAATATGAACCGCAACAGTATTAAGGTAATTGTCAACCTCTTCGGCAGTATTTTTAACAATCATATTCATTCCTGAATAGATGCCGCCTAAAGTATTGCCGTGAATGGATAGTTGTCCGTCCTCATTATACGGAGTCAAGATAACATATTTTGTAGGCACAAGAGGATATGTCAATTCATTTTCCACCACAACAGGAGCGCCTGAAATTGGTTCAGAAATACCACAATTATTCCAGTTCGGTTGACCATCAACCCAATCGCCTGTAACGTGCTCCCTTTCTACATAACATGGTTGCCATTCAATGTCCCCGCAAAAACTTGAATAAGGGTCAATTTCAAAATAAATTCTAGTTGTTCCTTCATTCAAGTATTCAAAGCCGGTAATAAGTGCAACCAGATATTTTGTGCTGTTGTTCGGATTTTGCCAAAACATTACATCACATTTTAAGGCATCATAGTAATCAATGTTTAACTGCGTGTACTCTCGCTCATCAGCTCTCTGATAAGTACAGTTTGTAAACGAATGCGCTACTTTGCCTTGCAGATAAGAGATCATTGCAGAATTGGAGCTAAAATATGCTTTATGATCTTTTGTAATACCTGCATTCTCGCACAGATAAATTCTAGTTGTTGGGGAAAGAATAGGCATATTTTCACCTCATAGGAGAGGGTCTATAAAAGACCCTCTCCCGTATTAAATTAGGCAGTAACCAGAGCGACAGCATTATGGAAGGGAGACAGAGAGAACGTATCCCAACAATGGAAATAATACTGCCAAGCCATATTACCAGCGTTATAGAAGTTCGTCATACGACGGAGCTTTTCTCTGATCTGGAAGGCGTTCACATCAGCCAGAATAGCCACGCACTTAGAAGCAGTAGCGAAACTATCCACAATAATCTGCTTCGTAGCGTACTCTGCGTAAGACAGATTAAACGCAGCGGCCAAGAACTGAACACCAACAGTAGAAGCAGCTTCTGCATTGATAATGATGATCTGGTCATCAACAGAGGACCAAGTCGTGCGAGCACCGGTGCCGCCCATCTTCACATAGTTGTTATATGTGGTAGAAGGAAACTGAAATTGGAGGGACAGGTTCTGTACAGTCTGCTGGAAGGCCGCCGCAGTATCCTTGTTAGTGGGGGCCGTAACAGTTACAGTATTGAGTTTAGCTCCTGCAAGAGCATCATCAATGAGCCGCTTCGTGTACTTAAATTCGTCAATGGTATTGCCATTATACAGGCTGTCGACAATGGCGGAAATTGTACCTTCCAGAGTGTTCCAAGAGGTAAAGGCATTCGTCAACATTTCATTGTTGATTGTAACCTTATATTTATCCTGACGATTCAGACGATACCATGCCGCTTTCACATCAGGGACAGCCGGCTTGAGAATGTCAGAATACCCATTTTCAGTGGTCCCATCAAATGCACTTGCAGTTGCAGGATTTACCTGAATTTCCTCCACGTCCAGACCCAGCGCCTCAGTGCCCTTTTTAAGCATTGCCAGAGGGTTGCTCCAAGTCTTTCTGATAACGAGAGTCATAATAATTTTGTTAACAAGGGCATTCAGAAATTCGTTTGCAACTGCCTCGTAAGTGAGAATAGGGTTGCCAACGTCAGCGAGGTTATACGGAGTTGCTACGGGGACTGCATTCTTATAAGCATCAGAAGCGTCTGCTCGAATGCTGTTAAGCATCTCAGCAGAAGCAACTTGCGGAGTCTTGTTACTAGCCATAATTTATTTCTCCTTATATAGATTATCCAAAAATTTGTCTACGGCGTGACCTTCTTCGCCGGGTTTAGGCTCTCCGGATTTTTCAGGCTCCTGAGAGTCCTTTTTCTGTTCACCAACTCTAAGAAACAGAGACATATTTGCTTCTTTCAATCTTCCATTCTCTTCTTTTAAACTCTTGTTTGTTTTATCCAGTTCTCCCTGCGTTGTAATTCCTGTTGTAAATGTATCCTGCATATCACTCAAAAGAGTGGTAAGCGTGGCTTGATCTCCATTGGCTTCAAGAACTTTCTTTGTAAACTCGTTCCAAGCGTCTGTGGTAAACTCGAACGGCATTATATTAACCTCCTAAACAAATCAATGGCCATATTTTTAGCTTTCTGTGTCTCGAACCGAACATTGCCTTTTGTGTAGTAATCAAGAAGCATATTGATAACAACACTTCCTCGCATTTTAACAAGTAGAGTATCACTGTTATGTGAATCAGTGTCCAATACTAACTTCTTAGCGGTCGGGTCGATCTTCTCAGAGATAAACATTAAATCATCTTTCATATCACGGTAAATGCCAAACTCCTGGTTCTGCATAATAAGCGTTGCAACATAGAAAGAATTATTTGACATCTTTGTAATAAAGGTATCCGTATCTCTAAGAAACTTGTTCTCCATGTTATATTTTCCGTACTCTGTATTAGCAATCAATTTGCCAAATCTCGTATTCTTCACATGATCTGTATAAGCTGGATTTTCTACAAGCTCTAAAGAAATGTCACCTTTGATCTTTAATCTCTGGCCTTCTTCAAGAGTTATATCAAAGTAAAGAAAATATGGATTAGTAAATGTAATTGCATTAGAGAGGAAAAATACTGGTATGTCTCGATCTCTGCTGACAGTCGAATAGCATTCAAGAAAAGCTGTTACTTCTTTAGGAAGGTAATGCACCATGCCCACGTCAATGATAAACTCGTCAAAGATTATCATGCTTACATTGGGAAATGGTGTTGACTTCATCATAGTGGCTTTAGAAAGCGGAAAATACCATCCAGCTATTGCACCATCTATTCTGAATACTCCTAGATTTGACTTAAACTCATGATCTGGAAACTCCTGCATTACATCATCGAAGAAGTTCTTAATTGTGTTTGATGGAAGCTCAGTATCATAGCGGCGTAAATAAACAAATTGCTCTCCCCTTTTAAGGAAGTTACTTATAGCTCGCTTTTTTGCCGCATAAGTCTTACCTGCACCACGAGGACCAACAACGAAATTAAATAAAGTATTATATGACAAGGTTTTGTTTATGTCATAATACATTGATTTACTCATAATATTAGAGTGGGGCATATATACAGTTGTAGCGTCACAGGATACAAACCCCAGTCACATCCAGGCCGACTCTTCGCCGTTGTACTCCCGAATCGTGGAAACGAAAACCATATACTGCCCCACTACTATTGTACACCTTCTTTCAACACTTGTCAAGTTCGTTTTCCAATCGGCTCGACAATTATTTTGACTTGATTTTAAACGTTGTTTCTCGCAGGATTGTCCCACCTGGTATTATTCTAGGCATTAACTTGCCTTCAAAAGTAGCGCCTTCTTTGAAGTTATCAAATGTAACTGTTTCTTTGATATTCTTAGGCATTCCTGCACACTTTACGTCATTCTTTCCATTTATGCTTTCCATATAAGTCTTTTGACGAATGAATACGGCGTGGTCAAATTCTTCTTCAATCTTGAACGCTCCTAATCTGTATTCATCAATATCAATATCTGCCGGTTCTGTTCCTTTAACGTGGAGTGAGTCTGTATCGGCGTAAATAAATCGTTCACCCAACTGCTGAGCCGCACGAATGATTTTATCACGCGCATAAGACGTTATAAAGGATGCTACTGGTACATAATAGGCTGTTCTGCTCTCTTCTGCTCCATAATAGTATGTTACCTTATCCTGATCTTTGTCAAACTGTGGAATCTTTGATCTTCCTGTAAGCGATGCACCGAATTTCCCATACAATGAGTTAAGCATCAACTTAGCAATCTGAGTTAAACCTTTATTTCCTGTTCTCTTTCCTTCGTTTTTCTGCTCATACCAATAGTCGATATAGTCAGCGAACATACCGACCATACCTTTAAATTTATATCCACCTTCCCATGAATATACGATCACATCATAGTTATCGAAAAACAACTTTAGGTCTACACTTGTTAAAGTTAATACGGTTTCTACTTCTGACTCTCTTAGGTATTCTGTTTCTGAATAATGAAAATTATTCTTGATCTGAATTGACGGTACACAACCGGGTTTTAATTTGAAATCACATACAAGGGATTGAACGTATAATGGATAACCTTCATCCTCTTCGTATTGTCCAGTGAAATAAACAGGCTCTCCGTAAGGAAGTTTACAAAACTTCATTGCCCATGGATACATTGAATTGACATCATAAACCTGACCTCTGCCAATAGGCTTATTCTTGTAAACAGGATTGAGATATGTAAAACCGCCTTTATAGCTCATTCTAATATCTCTATCAGTTGTGGCATCTAACGGAGGAAACAATCTATCAAATTCTGCTTTTCCTAAACGGGTTTTAAAATCGTTCATAGCATTTGAAGCTGTTGTTAGCTTCTTCATGTTGTGCTCACGCATGAATTTTAAAGCCCGTGCCAAAATCAATGTATCATTTCTAATATAGACCTTTTCATGCTCTGTTAATTCGTGACCTTCTTCTCTGTCTCCTTCATAATCTAGATCTAGTTTCTCTAATCCAATATCAAACGTTTTAGGCATTTGAGCGATTGGCATTGGAATGATCTTTAAACTATCATATATTGTAACTTCTCGTTTTAATCCTCCTGCTCCATCTTCGCCTCTGATCTTGATACTATACCACATTCCCATATCAGAGATAAGAGTTGTGAATGTCTTTTCATCAAGCCTTCTTTTTGAGGTCCATTCATAGCCTAATCTGAATAGAAAATCTACTATAAAAGAACCATCGAATTTCAAGTTGTGAAAGTAGCAAACCTCTCCATAGCTGAATGCGTATGTTAGCCAGTCCTCTATTTTCGTCCCATATTCAATATCTTCACTCTCTACTTGTACTCCACACCATGCCCATACTCTTGTACGCTCGTCATTAACGATTGTCTCAAAGTCGCAGGCAATTATAATCTATAACCTCTTGACTCATAGAACTGTAACCATCTTCTATGAACAGCTGCAATATTGTTCATAAAATATGGAACGTCAGAAATGTTTGTTATAGCTATCTCAGGAACAGAGCGTTGAACAAGATAAAACTCTTCTGCTGTTATCGTTGTTGCCATTTGCTCAATCTCTCTTACCATTTGCATAGCTTCTTCTGTTCCTGTTCCAGTTAATTCCATGAATTGTAGGTTTTCCTCTAGTTGTGAAATATAGTTTGTATTCCAGTTAATTGTCCTTCTGTCTATAATCGGTGTATAATCTAGCCGCATTAAATCTGCTAATCTTCGCGGAGTCAACTGCTCAAATTGTTCCTCTTTCAAATCTTGATCTATCTGAGTTGGTAAACGTCCTGTTTGAGCTTGTGCTTCTTTTACTTTCTTTGCTAATTGTCTACGCCTCTTATTTTCGCGTTCTAGATTGCGTTCTATAATTGCTTTCTGAGCTTTAAGCATGGGCTGTCCTTGGTACATCGTCCATTGCAAACCTCGATTTCTGAACTGCTCTAATGCTTTAGCTGTTCTCTTAGCTTCTCTTTTACCATGGCTTGCTAACAGCTCTTTTACTGTTGTTGGTTCTGGTGCAAATTTTAACAGCTCTGGCCTTGTTCTTTTTCTTAATGCTCTAACTCGCTTATTATAGTTCGCTACTTGACGTTTAAATAGGTCGTACTCCGCCTGTTTCCATCCTTTAGGCGGTCCGCCTCTTTTAGATTTTGCCATTATATCACTCCTATTGTAAGAGCCGCCTTAGAATTTAAGGCGGCTCTCTATTAGAGAATGGGAAGATGGTTAGTTAGGGAAGAGTGATAGAGAGAGTAGAACCTCTCTTAGTGGGAATCTGAGAAATCAGAATTTCCAGCGGTTCCTCGAAGTGGAGAGTGCCGAAGATCATATACAGATTCGTGAGACTGGAGAAGATGCCGTTAGAGGTCGCATTGTAAGCGTTGCCATCAGCATCAATCAGAACGGAGCGAATTCCGGTATCCTGCTCACCATCTTCACCCTCCATTGTGACGTTCATCAGAATAACGTCTTTGAGCTTGATCTTCTTGTTAATCATGTCGCTGACTTTGTACTTCGGCTGATTCATGGCGTTGAACAGTCTGACCTTACTCTTCATATCTTCTGCGCGGAAGGAAACGAACTGATTAGTCTCCCTGTTGAATGCGTTGAAGTCCAGCATCTTGTTATTGGTAGTAGTCATAGCGTTTTCCATTGTTCTTTACTCCTTTAAAATAAGTTATATTTGAATATCCTAGATGGATTATTCACTTGTAATACTTTCCTGCGTTTGAAACGCTGGAATTATCGAAGAAAAACTTCTTACTCATTACTCTGCGCTCAGTTCTTGTACTGCATCCTATAAACAGGAGTCCTTTTTCATGTCCCATTTTAGTTGTTTGTTTTAGAGTAAGTTCTTCACAAACTGTAAAAATGAACTCTTCATTGGTTTCTGGATTTAAAAACTTATAGTCATAAACCATTAAGTTTCTAATAACTAGGGTATCTCTTCTTACCAATTCAGTCTAACCTCCAACCGCTTTAAATAATTTCTCCATACGGTGTCAATTAAAGTATATGCTGTTTGGTGAGATAACTCTGTATATCTTGTGATAAACTGAATACACTCCACTGTATGATAACCGGCAGGGTACATAATAACTAGGGTTTTAGCGATACCATCTGAAATGTGAACTAAAAGGCATCCTCTGTTATCCCTTAATTCTTTGAATCTGTCGTAAAAAATCTCGTTCATTTCGAAACTTCACTTCGTTCCACTTATAGTTTACGGGTAAATCACGCCATGGAATTGAGAATCCGGTAAGCTCGAAAATCGCACATTTAACATCTGCATCAAATCGAGCTGAATCAGGGGTAAAACGATAAAATAATGACCGTCTTCTTATTACGCAAAATGGCTGCCCAACATAGAAGAAAATAATCTCTCCTAGATACTTGTCATAAAAAACCTGCTCAGCATGAAAATTATAGATCAATTTTGGAAGCATAAGGTCTTTTCCAAGAAACCATTCATCGACATATTCCCAAACAATCCAGGCAGTTGAAATAACTCCTACAATGAAGAAAAAACAATGATAAAATCAATTATAATACTCATTCTTTAGTTCTCCCTTCTAAAGCATCAGCTATGCGGGAGAGGTTTTCGTTAATGTTACAGAGGGCTTCGTAAAGGCCCAAATTTGTGTTCGCAATCATGTTGTTACTAATGAATCCGCCGCTCTTGAAATCTGTAAGTTGCGTTACTCTTCTCTCCTGCTTCTCTTTTGTAAACATATTTAATCTCCTTATTTGTAGCTAATTAAGTTGGTTGTATCTGTGCTATTCTGACCGAAATAAAAGCCTATTACAATTGCATACAAGCTCATAAAATCAGAGCTGAGTCCCACGGTACACTCTGCCACGCAAAAAACGATGGTGAGAGCGATTGCCATTAAAGACTTGGCAGTAACGAGGGATGCAAGATTATTCAAAAGAGTCTCCATAAAAATCTTCATACTCCTTTACATCATTTTGCATAGACTTATATACCTTTGCTACACTAGATAATGCTGACGCATATTTAACTAGGCCATCTAACCAGGGAAGAAGGTTAAATAAACCCATCTCGTGATAATTCATTCCTAACATGGATTTTAAATACATCCACGAATCGGAGGCTTTAAGGCGATAAATAATATCATCGTCTGAAAGATTTTCTAAGGGGAATGTCTCTGGCTGGAATGGGGAGGGAGGGGTTTTAAACTCGTCATTTTTAGTACCCCCGGGTCCATGCGAAAAATGGTCTTTAAAATAATCGGAATAGGTGGATAACACATTCTTAATATCAGAGATGTTTTTGTCGATGTCCCTGATTTGTGCTTTCAGGGCGCTAATGTCTGAGTTCACTTATTTTTGACCTCCTTTAGCTCGTTAAAGTGGTGAAGTTAGGGCTGACTTACTTTAGCGATGTAAAGCGATGGTGAATTGTGATCTTCTTTAACAGATTAAAGCGTTAGCTTAGTGGCGATTTAACTTGAGAGAGGAAGGAGGGCATCAACCCTCCGCCTCCGTTTCCGGTTCATCGTCGCTCACTACTTCGGAATACTTGAGGAAGGTTTCCAGGTCCATGGAACGCTTCTCCGTAACCTCCTGAGTAGCAATCAAGAGCGCCGCTTTAGGGATGCCGTGAACTTCCTTCACCTTTGCCAAGTTGCGGCTGCCCATGTTGGGAGTACCAACAAAAGAAGCAGTTTCGTGAACTTCAAGTTTGCCGTTCTCTCCCTTGACCTCTCCGAAGATATACTTTGTGCTCTTAATGGTTCTTGTGAATTTCATGGTTCATTCTCCTTTTAATTTGATTTTCCTTTTCAGGACCGGGACCCGTTTAATGGGTCCCACGCTTTGGGCCTAACCTGCTATTTAACGACGCCCAAACGTCTGAGCTTATTTAAGCTATAAAGGTAGTTGGCTATCTCTTTGGCAGTCTTTGCTTGAAAAATCGTCTCAACGCCTCCATAATCGTTGCATCTAAGCGAGAGAATCCATAATGTATTATAACTGCAAACTCTAAAATCGGGGTGAACGTCTCTAGCAAGTGCGTTTATACTGTCGAAGGTGTAGCGCATTTATAACGCCTCCTTATATTTCATCTTGTAATAATGCATGGTTGCTCTAAGAACTACTTTATAATCCTGCACGCAACCTTCATACCATGCGAAATTAATAATGCCTTCAAAAGCTCCCCAAAGAAGTCTATCAAAATT
>OLRF01002370.1_pt1 | contig 16779 bp, 14 predicted proteins | sample 1672061 | NCBI WGS metagenome assembly OLRF01 (sample SAMEA3136641, study PRJEB25190) | human gut metagenome | reverse complement strand
CCCGATGTTCTGCACCGCACTGGCTCCCACCTCTCCGGGGATCAGTGAAAGATTCTCCACGCCGTACCAATGCCGTTGCACGCAATAGTCCACGAAGTCGTCCCAGACCACACCTGCCCCCACACGCACAACAATATCGTCATCCGTTTCGGCCACAATCTCTACGCCCCCGATGCGTGAATGCAGGATAGTACCTTCGTAGTCTTTAGTAAACAATAAGTTGCTCCCCCCTCCGATATGCAGATAAGGAGAGGTAACCCGTCCGGACCCGATCAACCCGCGTAATTCATCCACCGAAGCATACTCCAGGAAACAAGCCGCAGACACATCGATACCAAAAGTGTTATGTGATAAAAGAGAGTATTTCTGTTCCATAATCCTATAAAAGCAATCTCTAAATACTTGTATCCTCAAACTTGTACAACTCCCAGCCACTGTCTTTGCGCTGGAAATAGAGGATATTGGAGAACCCGTTGCCAATGCCTTTCAATGCCAATATTTTATGTGAGGCATTGTCATCATTTTGCTGCCCATAGTTGATATTCGAAAGTTTATCGGCAGGCAATGCCGGCTTAAAGGCAAACCATTGGTTAAAGTCAAGTGTAGTTTCGAGTATCGAGAAGTCATCATCCGGATCGGTTGTCACAAAGACAAGCGGTTGGCGGATTCGCCGGCTCTGGAAAATACTATCCGTCGCAAAATGACCGAAGAATTCAACAAAGTCCTCGTTCTCGTTTTCCTCAATCGGACGCAGATTGATTGCTTCGAGCATCCACGCCCCTTTAATTCTTTCAAAATAATATTTCTTCACCATTCGTTTTTTCACGAAAATCCATTCCACCTGAACGGATGTGAGTGAAGTGTCTCCTACCAGATCCATATCCTCTTCCCGGTCGAAGAGTAAGGTATAATAACTTTGTTTGGCAAACAAGTCATCATGCTTCCAGTACTTCCTGTCGATTTTCGAAGCCCGTTCTCCGTTGTAGTAGGGCAACGGAAACACCACGCGCTGCCTTTGCAGAGCGTCATCAGAAGCAAAGTTGTAGATAAAGTCGTCAAACGATTCGTCAGCCTCAATCGGTTTAGGTTCGTCCGAAGTCTTTTCTCTGTCAATAGAATCGGTTTTGTTCACCATTGCCGAATCTACCAGATGTGTAATAGATGCAAAGGGGTCAGCGTCAGTCTTATTACTGTTGCCGCACGAAGCGAACAACACCAGGACGGTGACTCCCGCCATTATTGTTTTCATTTTAATAATTAGCAATGTGTCGATATCCCCACATGCCAACCGGTTTTCGAAACTCTTTCATACTCCGGTCGGCACATGGGATTTATATCATCACATTATTTTAATTTAGCTCTTAGTTTTTCAAGCATATCCACTGTCATACTTTCCAAATCGTAAGCCGGTTTCCAGCCCCACTCCTCACGGGCGCAAGAATCATCCATACTGTCGGGCCAGCTGTTGGCGATACGTTGTTTCAGCGGGTCTACCTTATATTCCATCTCAAAGTCAGGAACATGTTTCTTGATAGCAGCATAAATGGTCTCCGGCGCAAAGCTCATAGAAGCGATGTTGAAAGCATTACGGTGCACCAGTTTCGTCGGATCGGCCTCCATCAGCGAGATAGCTGCATTCAGCGCGTCCGGCATATACATCATATCCATCAGTGTTCCTTCCGGAATCGGACAGATAAACTTCTCTCCTTTAACGGCAGAGTAGTAGATATCTACCGCATAGTCAGTCGTACCACCTCCCGGAGGAGTTACATTCGAAATGATTCCCGGGAAACGCACGGCACGGGTATCTACGCCATACTTATTAAAATAGTAGTCGCTCAGCAACTCAGTGGTCACCTTGCTGATACCATACATGGTACGCGGACGCTGAATAGTGTCCTGCGGTGTCTGCACATGCGGAGTGCTTTCACCAAACGAACCGATCGAACTCGGAGTGAATACGGCACATTTGTTTTCGCGAGCCACTTCAAGTACATTCCACAAACCGTCGATACCGATTTTCCAAGCCAGCTTCGGCTTCGACTCGGCTACAACAGACAGCAGGGCGGCGAGGTTGTAGATTGTGTCGATATTATACTCTCTCACTACAGAGGCAATCATATCCTGATCTGTTACATCGACTACAGCCGACGGACCTGATTCTTTCAATTCCCCTTTGGGCTCTGCCCCGTGAATATAACCTGCTACTACATGTGTGTTTCCGTAGCGTTTACGTAGTTCCATCGTGAGCTCCGAACCAATCTGTCCGGTCGCTCCAATTACCAAAATATTTTTCATTATCTTTACTAATAAGGTGTATTAAGCTAAATGGTGCGCAAAGTAAGCACTTTTTTTTCATTTTTATACCAAATATATGTTGTTTATTCCAAGAAAAATTGTGTCCTTTGCAAAAGAAACTAAAACCCCAAACACTATGTACGGTAAAATGAAAGAACACCTCAGCAATACGATTGCTGAAATCAAAGAAGCAGGCCTCTACAAAGAGGAACGCTTAATCGAAAGTGCACAACAAGCTGCTATCACCGTTAAAGGCAAAGAAGTGCTGAATTTCTGTGCCAACAACTACCTTGGATTGTCTAACCATCCCCGCCTGATCGAAGGTGCAAAGAAGATGATGGACCGTCGTGGATACGGTATGTCTTCTGTACGTTTCATCTGTGGAACTCAAGATATACATAAGGAGCTGGAAGCCGCAATTTCAGACTATTTCAAAACCGAAGACACAATTTTGTACGCAGCCTGCTTTGACGCTAACGGCGGTGTATTCGAACCGTTGTTCACCGACGAAGATGCCATCATCTCCGACTCGCTGAACCACGCTTCCATCATCGACGGAGTACGTCTTTGCAAGGCAAAGCGCTACCGTTATGCCAATGCAGACATGGCCGACCTGGAACGTTGCCTGCAGGAAGCACAGGCTCAACGTTTCCGCATCATCGTCACCGACGGTGTATTCTCAATGGACGGAAACGTTGCTCCGATGGACAAAATCTGTGACCTGGCCGAAAAATACGATGCCCTGGTGATGGTAGACGAATCTCACTCAGCCGGTGTGGTTGGTGCAACCGGTCATGGAGTAAGCGAACAGTACAACACTTACGGACGTGTAGACATCTACACCGGTACTCTGGGCAAAGCTTTTGGCGGTGCTTTGGGCGGATTCACAACCGGCCGCAAAGAGATCATCGACCTGCTTCGCCAGCGCAGCCGTCCGTACCTGTTCTCCAACTCACTCGCTCCGGGCATTATCGGTGCCAGCCTCGAAGTATTCAAGATGCTGAAAGAAAGCAACGAAATCCATGACAAACTGGTAGACAACGTAAACTACTTCCGCGACAAGATGACTGCAGCCGGATTCGATATCAAGCCGACTCAGAGTGCTATCTGTGCCGTGATGCTTTACGATGCCAAACTGTCACAGATCTATGCAGCCCGCATGCAGGAAGAAGGTATCTACGTAACAGGCTTCTACTATCCGGTAGTTCCGAAAGACCAGGCACGTATCCGTGTACAGATTTCAGCCGGTCACGAAAAAGAACACCTCGATAAATGTATCGCTGCATTCATCAAAGTAGGTAAAGAATTAGGTGTACTGAAGTAAACCAATCTCCCACTTCCATTGTTATTGTATATAAAAAAATACGATAACAATGGAAGAACTTACACTCACGACACCCGCGCTGCTATTTTCAGCCGTTTCACTTATTCTTTTGGCATACACCAACCGCTTTCTCTCGTATGCCCAATTGGTCCGAATTCTTCGTGACCGCTATATGGAAGATCCTTCCGACATCAATGTTGCCCAAATTGAGAATCTGCGCAAACGCCTCAACCTGACCCGTATGATGCAGGTATTCGGCATTGCCAGTCTATTCTTCTGCGTAGTCACCATGTTTCTTATCTACATCGGATTGTTCCTGCTCTCAATCTATATCTTCGGGTTGGCATTGCTACTGCTGATCGCTTCTTTGGGGGTTTCCCTCCGCGAGATACAGATATCCACCCGTGCCCTGGACATCTACCTGAGTACGATGGAAGGCAAGCTGAAGCATTAACAGCCCATGTTCAGGATTCATACCACCCATACACAGAAAGTTCCGTCCTCTCCCCATCGGGATCGGGCGGAACTTTTACAAACAAAACAAACAAGGGGAAGTGTCTGTCACAGATGCCTCCACACTGTAGAATTTATGATTACTCTAAAACGATGTTGAATGTATAGTTATTGTTTCGGCGGAGGGAATAATCATGGATGTCACTTCTGCCCAAGTCAATGGCTTTTGTATATTCGGCCCCTCCTTTCTTTGCTTTGATTTGGAGCCGGGTGCGTTCACCGGAGTCGGTTCCCTCAGTCACATTCTCAGCCATATAATAGTAGCGGTAAAGGGGGGCTGTCCCCAATACTTTGTCGGCACCGATGACAACCTCTTCCGTATAATCCCCGCCTCCTTCCGGTGACAGATATACATCCGAAGGGAACAAATAGCCTTTGGTCTGCGCATTCTGCAACTGGATCTTCACGTTGCTGAATATCCCTGCCGTCTTGGCCGAAACAGCTATATTGAGCCTGCATACCAGACGTCCCAATACTACATTCACAGCTGTGGTGCCGGCAGCAATCTCGCCTTCGTAATAACCGAAGAGACACACATTCCGGTCCGTATTCCGTTCTTTCAGCCATCCCATATCCACCACCAGACTCTTGAAACCACTCAAGTTATCAGGCCACGCGGCAATCTCTCCATCCGCCAGATTGCCCACCACACAAACCGTACCGCGCCCGGTCCTCAACGCAATTCCTTCAAGCGTGGTGTTGAGCACCGGTGTGGGCAGCACTTTATGTTCGCTGCCTGTCAGGATACCTTCACGGTCAAACTGTAGAATCCACAAATTACTAATCAGGTTTTCATAATCAGGTGCCATCGGCTGCTCCGCACGGGTTGTCGCATCATCATCGGTGAAAGAAGCGGCAGTAAGTCCCATCGACACTTTCACTATTCCCTCCTCCTGATCCATCTGTTCATGGGGTGTGCAGGCACTCAGCGCAAACAGGCAAATACTAAAAACGATATATCCGAATCTTTTCATGGGATCATTATTATTCATTACTCTAATCTGTTTATTTCACCACAGGTTACACGGATTTTCACAGGACTTTTAATCTTAAAGACCACCGGGATTAATCATTAATCGGTGGTGATCGGTATAATCGGTGGTGAATTCTTATTTATCCATTACTACATTCTCCGTCCACGAACGGTTTTGCCAGGTCAGCACAGTGACGCCATTACTGATCTTCACCGTAGCCGTATAGTTGTACGAATGCCCTGCTGTCAGATACAAACCGGTGAGCAACATCTGATACTGAGTGGGGTTACCGTTCACCTTCAGGTTCAGCAACACACTGATAGAGTGAGAGCGTGCGTCTGTGGGCAATACGCCGGTATGCGCCACCAGGCTGTTATCGGCATTTCGGGTGGCCTGTGTGATACGTACCGATGCACTCTGATCCCCCACTTTCACAGGCAGCACATCTCCATTTACCCAGTCGAAGCTGGTCGTATTGTCCAGTGGCTGCTGAATACCGCTGATTTCGATTCCTTCGGCAAGCATCTCCAAGGTGTGCACCCCTTCACCCGCCCTGACAGTAAACTGCATCCGCGCTGTCTGGTTGATGATGGGGGGCAGATACAGTGTCTGGACATTGTTCAATGTACCCCCTTCATCAATTTTCGTAATGGTCACTGCCGTCATGGCTGTTTGCGTATACCGGTCGTCGGTCGCAAGCAGGTATTCTCCGTTACCGATATTGACAAACCCCTTTGAGTTTAAGGCCTTGGCAGGTGACAGGATTCTGAAGTAATAAGTACCCGCCTTCATATAAAGAGGAGTGCTGCTTGAAGATATTACCGCTCCGTTGTCGTCTACCTCACAGGGATAGAGCAGACTGCTGCCTGACGTACCGGCGTTACGTACCAGATAAGCTTTGGAATACTCTTCCAATAGATTCTTGGCATCATCATATACCACCAGGCGTATCGTACTCCCGTCTTCCAGCAGAAAAATCGGTCTATCTTTCAACGTTTCGCCATCCGGTGTCGCCCCACGGGTCTGGGCCGAAGGAGAAATTGAAGGATAATATCCACCGGCAACGGGATCAATCCGTACCCGATCCTCCATATCTTCTTCGGGAGAGCCAGCGGCACATGCCGTACAAAGCAGAGCCATGATTACATACGAGCAACTTTTATAAACGATCATTCTTTTCATACATCATACTATTTTATTGTGAAGTGACATCCCGCACACAACGAATGGAAACACCCGCAGCCCTTCCCATCTGATATAGCGCAAAATAGCGATGCCCGGTATTACCTATATATTTAAACGAAGCGCCATACATATAGACACCGATAGGGGTCGACGTCGCATATACTACCTCAGCACCGGCATTATACAGTGCCGCTTGATCAGGATAAATATAACCGGAAATAGGAAGATTGATAAAATCACTGGGATGCTCCCAGTCATAATCCGTATGACAGGTATTTATATTCAGATCATCATCCTTACCACACGGAAACCTCGCTATTGTGACATAAGCACGATATCGCGTTCCATTAGCATCCGTTACAGACTGATTGTCCCCAACCATATTCAAAGCCCACATCAGGCGGTAAGCTTGTGGAGTTCCCTGGTACTTAATGGCATAAATAATCCCATACGTACCCGTATTCGCATTTACCCGCTTACAGACATAAACTGTTTTAGCTCCTGTTTCCGGATCATTCTGAGAGGTTTCTTTCCAAGCCGTCCCGCTATGGCCGTTTATAAATGTCAAGTCGCCATATTTTTCTCCTATAGGCATAATCCCATCAAAATCTTTTTTAGTAGGTACACGCCAGCCCGTCGGACAGGGATCATTCTTTGTAGTCGCCCAATAAGTAGAGCTGATAGCAGCAGTATTATCCCAATCCCCACCGATCATAACGTAATTAAATGTCTTACTGGCATCTCCCGGATTAAGCGCTAAGGACGCCACCGCAGGCCGACTGACGGGAGCGTCGTTTTCATGTCCCACTACCTGTGGGTAAGGTCTTGCCCCTCCGTTTTGGTCAACACAACTTCTAGGTCTCAGATACTTCTTTCCGTCACTTCCCGTATATTTTATTGTTTTAGGCAAATAATACGGAATACTTCTTCCTAATTGATATACATATCCTCTGGCCCCTTCCCATCCTTCGGCGGTTGTCATATCCGCACTGGTAGCTCCGAGATTCCGGTCCATCCACATGACACCGTTAAAAGTCAGGGGCTGCCCCATATACTGCGAATCGTCATTATGTTCGATCCAATCATACCGGCGGGGGATGATGGTAATAATCTGTACGTCGCTATTAGTAATCGTAATGGTAAGCGTATACTCGTAATTGGGCAGGAAGCGGAAAGGTTCCGTCACAGTCTTACCGTTTTCATCCTTCCGGACCTCTCCATCATCTCCGACAACCGGGACACGAATTTCATACGTATCCGTGCGGTCCGCACTGTTCGTCCCTTTCGTAGCTACTTTTATTTTAAGTCCCTCCGTGGTCCCGGAGAGAGTCGGGAATATCAGACATTCGGCAGCCGCACCGCCCGCCTGCCCATTCGTAGTTACCGGCAACACACTTTCCGTCACCGTTTGAGAGAACCCGCTACCGAGCAGCGTACGGTCACTTTTCCCTCCCGTATGGCTATATTCTCCGGTCGAGAGCAAGAGGCTGCCTTCACTGTAATCACTGACTGAGATCCCCTTCAGTTCGATACCCGCCAACACATCGACACCCGCCGAACCATTCTCCGTTTTTTGCTTCACCACCTCAAACTTCAGCTTAGCCAACGTATGCTTGAATGGTAAGGTAATCACTCCCGAATTGATGCCCGATTGCTTCGTCAGTACGGCACGACGCAAGTCGGGCAGCACTCCCCCGGCATCGGCATGGATGCCGCAGGCCGGTACGCCATCTACTTCGGAGCCGCATACGGGCAAGGTCGTATTGCCGTATGTCAGCGCATAAAAGTCAAGGGTTCTGCCTTCAAAACGGTCCTCGTCGGCACCGGCACTCAGGTAGTCTATCTGATGGGTGCCGTCCGCAGCCACAGCCTCCGTGCCTTCCTGTCCATTCATTGTAGGAAGTTTCTTGTCCCACGCACCTCCCACAAGTCCGTACAGCCGGTATTTAGTGCCACCCGTAAAATGACTCACCGACACATCTCCCGCACGGGTGATGACCTGTTCTTCACTCGAGGAGAGTGTGAAACTGTCACCACCCTGCACGGGCATATGTTCCTCTTCGGGAGTGCAGCCGGTAATCAGTGCAGCAGTCACGGCTGCGGTTGAAAGAAAGAATCGTTTTATCGTTTTCATATATTCAGCTCTTTTTATTAAATTCACCATTCATCTATGGGCCCGGAGTCGGTTCCGGCACCACCACAGGGACAGTCATTTTTCCTCCGTCCTCCCACTCCTTCTCTTCGCCTTCCAGCGTGAAAGAGTCGATATCAAATTCGAGGGTCGTTTCATACGATTCTCCGCCTTTCAGCTGAGTTACCGGACTTCCAAACTGATCCATAAAGTTCAGGTTGCCATCCAAGATAGGAAAACTTGCGTTTCGCGCTCCGGTCGTAAAGTTTATATCCTTAGCCACATCCGCCGTCAGCGTGAGTCCCGGCGTACCACCTGTTCCAGTGAGATCGGTCAGCAAATCAGCCGGGCTGCAAGGTGTCAGATAAAACACGGCGACCTGCGTATCCTCCGTACTCAATATCTGTCCGGAATGATTGATAACCAAATCGGCGGCAGCCGGAGCCGCCAGATATTGTTTTGTCCCTGTATCCCATTTCAACCCTCCACACACCAATCTTGCAGGCACGGTCAACTTAAGGTTCTTGACATACAGCTTACCGACCGTGTTGTCCGTACGCCTCGCCTTGAGCACGATACGTACGGCAGCGTGTGCAAACTCCAATGCCCGTCCGAAAGGCTGCTTCCTGCTACCCGTAACCCCATTCGGAGTCACCAGTACATCGGTCAGCCCTGCTCTCGAAGGCAACGAATAGGTAGTATGACTGTCCGCCGTAGTCATCGCAGAAGGACAAAGCCCCATCACCACCACCCGGGAGTTATCAGCCGGATAATCCGTTTCCGTATTATAGGGTGCATCGGCGTAATCACCGATCCCCCCTGCCGGAGTGGAGGTTTTATAAGGAGAGCCCAATGTCCCCGTACTGAAATCCGTCTCTTTCCAGAACAGCAGTAACGGAGTGCTTTCGCTGCCTGCCACCCCATCCGTACGGGTGAGGGCTACCTCCATGGGTATCTCCTGTTCATACTCTCCTTCTCCGGATGCACACGAGGCAGACAGCAGACACAGGCAAAGCAGCAGGCATGCCCGGCAGAATCTACTCTTTTTTTCTTCTTTATTCATAGTTGTATACTTTCTTTTTCAGCTTTCAGCACAGAGTAACACAGAGTTCCACAGAGATGATTTTCTCTTCATATCTCATAAACAAGAGATTAAAACTCCGTGAGACTCTGTGTTACTCTGTGGTGAATCGTATTTATTTTCCTTTCTACGTCGGCCTTACTATAATTTGATTACCGGAACTCGTCACCCAGTCCGTTACTTTCATCGTGGCACGCATCGGTTGCGGCAATGCGGCCGAAGGCAGGCTGAACCGGGTAATACGCAACAGATAATAACGGTTGCGCAAGATGCCGGAATCCGCACTGAAAGCGATTGTGCCGTCAGTAGCACTTGTGCCGTCTATATAAGTGTAATAATAGCCGATCCCGCCTTCGTAAGCGGTAAAATCAGTACGTTTCAGGGTACCCGCACCGATGGCGGCCTTCATGCCCGCATAGCTGTAATAGTCACTCCCGTTGGTAAAGTAAGTGCCTGCGGCATGTGCTTCCGCATCGACAGGTGTCGTCGTTGCGGGCAAGTAAGTAGCGGCATCGGCGGGAGATGTCAGGGTTTGCGTGGTTCCGGCCCCGGTGATAATCTGTTTGGGGACAAACTTCGCCGCTACCAGCAGATGGGTAGTCACCAGTCGGGGAATTTCCGCCTGAGTCGAATTAAGTGTTCCTGTCAGATCCAGTCCGCCCGCAAGAGAAGCGGTGGAAGTCGCAGTCGTGTTCTCCGGACAATACAGCCCACCGGTATAAGCACCGCTTTCCGGAGGAGTGGCTTTCGTCGCATTGAATTTGACCTCTTCATACGCTTCCGGAGCGATCCCTTCCGCCCATACACTGCCCAAAGTACGGTAAACGAATTGCTGTTCAGCCACATCGGGTGCCGATACATAATTGCCGCCATCATCTTTAACCACATACGGATCTACTTCATGATTAGGATCTTTCCCATCCGGGGGCGCATTCAGATACACCTTCCGGTTGACTGTGTTGAGGGCATACCGCACATCCGACAAATGTATCCAGCCCGGATCGGCTGACGGACGAGCCGCATTACCGGACATCCGTACGTACGCTCCTCCGTCGTCTGTATAGGTATCGCACACCAACAGTACTTTGGCCACCACCCGTTCCAGTGTGATAGGCGATGCCGTGAGATCCACGTTCACATCGGTGCCCGCACTGACCGTTACGGAAGTCCCGGCTTTTCCGGTCATGGCGATCCCCTCCGTCCCGCGGGCAAACTGCCGGATCACCTCGTCATACCCCGCCCCGGCGGCGGTATACAATCCCTTGCCTTCTGCCTGCCCGCAGATGGCATGCACCTGACCGGGCAACAGATTGGCCCCCACATAGACCTTCTTCTCTCCGGGAGTGGTCGGTATGCGCGCCTGATACACGTCCGCCGCGCTACTGGTCGTGCCATACACCACTTCGTACTGCACATCATTCCAATCCTCCTTTCCACTCCCGTCGACCGACACCAGAAAAACGGCAACAGAAGAGATCTTCTCCTCCACCGTCGCATCCGCCTGTACCGCCGCCCGGGTAGTCTCCCCCACTACCCGTACCGAGAGCCGGACACACGCCGTCACCCGGTCCGCCCCTGCCGGAGGGGCAGGCATGCCGGCATCATCGGAGCATCCGCATGCCCACAGGCAGAGCAGAAACCGAAAGAATATGATCCATATGCTGCCTTTACAGTTGTGCATCGTTCAGTCTGATAATCCATCCGTTAATGTTCAGCGCCTCCAGCTTTCCCATCGGGGTAAGGTAGAAAATCACGTTGAACCGATCTTCGTAATCAAGGTAATCCTGGTCGCTGAGCTCCACACCGTTGCTCTCTTCAAACAGGGGGCGCGTCATCAGCAGATAACGCGTCAGGTCGACATCCACTACTTTCTGCCCCGAAGTGCGGTCCGTCACCACCAGACGGGCCTCCTGATCCGCCAGTAAGCGCAGTGTGTTCAAGCGGGCACGCGCCAGGCTGACTTCTCCCGTACGGGTGGCGGCCGGTTCCGTTTCGGAAGCGGACTCGGTATGATAGGCGGCATAAGTCACCCGGTCGCCCGTCATCACTTCGTTGTCAGCATTCATCCGGCCGTTATCCGCCAACAGCGTAAAGTCGTAATCATCGGCGTCCAGCCCCTGCCCCGACGTATCGTGCAAGGTAATGACGAACCGGTTGCTGTCCTTCAACATCGGCACACTGACCGATGTCAGTTCCGAAGGCTGTATCCGGCTCAACCGGAGATGACCGTACCACAAGTGCCCCAATTCGTCATCCTGACGTCCGTCTCCGTCACGTTCCAACCGGAGGGTCAGCTCGTCACGGGTCGAACTGCCCGGTGTGAGTTGCGGCATCCGGTAATGCCGGTTGTCCCCTCCCGCCCAGAACACCAGTTCGTAAACGTCTCCGTCTTTATATTCCAGCGGCAGGGTAATGATATAATCGTTTTCAGTCAGCGATTGCCTGTTCTCTGTGTGCAGGCAGACAAACTGTCCCTGTGCGTCGAACACGTAAAGGGACAGTGTGTCGATCTCGTCGGTGATGACGCCTGTCCCGCTGTCGGGCTGTATCTGTGCATGCAATGCAGGCTGAAGACGAATACGGAAACCACTGGGACAGTCGCTACGGTCGTCCCCGGTCCACGAGCAGGCAGATAAGCCCGCCAACAACGAAAGCCACAAGAACGGCAGAAACCAACTGCCGGAATGGGAAAAACAGAAAGTCTGAAACTTATCGGACATGGTTGGGAAAATTTTATGATTGAACGGGTGTTTCACCACAGAGTAACACTGAGTCTCACAGAGTTTTAAGTTCTCGCTTATCAGGATATCTTAAGAGAAAAAGATCTCTGTGGAACTCTGTGTTACTCCGTGGTGAAAACCCATCTCAAAGCAATTACTTTTTTAGAGAAAACAGTGGGTTAACGGCCCAATACGGCACTATTCGTACGCACTACCCAAGGTTTGATACTTAACTTCACATTCAGCAATACGGTAGTCGGATCATCGGTTTCGGTATCGGTAATGATTTTTTCGGTTACACCGTCTTTGCCGACACCTTGAATACCGGTGACGGTTACTTGATAGACATTGTTGCGGACAATGCCGAACTCCATCACATCTTCTGCTGTATCCGAGGGGAGATGTTTGATCCAATACGGATAATAACAAATGAACTTGCCATCGGTATTTCCTTTCAGGAAACACTGGACGTCGTTCTTTTTCAGGTCGGTAAGGGCACCGCTGGCCGAACTGGAAGTAGTTCCGTCTGCCAGTAATACACCGGCCGCTTTCAGCGCTTCAATATCTTTGTAGAAGATACCGGAATGGTAGAAGATTTCACCAATCGAACCAATTATAGTAGTTTCTTCCACACCATCGCCCGAAGACTTTTTTTGCATCATTTTACTCGGAGCAATCTCTGCTTTAAATACGATGCCGGTTGTATATCCGTTCTTCTGTTTATCCTTCAGCATCGTGTTTTCATAGCAGTAAGCGGCGACTTTAGTTTCCACCGCCCCGGAAGAGTAGCCCGGCATATCCATATAAGTTCCGGAAAAAGTGCCGAAAGACGACAAGCCAAATGCGCTTGATCCTTGCAGATACCAGTCGCCATAGCTATTGGCTAAAGCAGGTGTGGAAGTATAAGTTTTATTATACGTCTTCGGATCTGTCACATACGGCAATGTAGCGCTTGAGTTACCATAATTTGCCTCAGTCAAAGGATTCGTTGCAGAGCTTTCTTTATCCACATGACGGAAATAATATCCCTCTTTCCGTGCGTTGACTACATAATAGTTTTTTAGGGTGATATCCGTAATATTTCCGATAGCAGTCACTGTGGTAGAAAACGAAGTATATTTATTAGCAGTAGCAGCAGAAGACGCATTGGTTCCTCCCGCAGTCACCGTAATCTTTCCCATCACACGCTCCACTGTTGCCGCAATGGTCTGCTCCGGGTCTTTGGTTATCTCCTGGGCAATATAAGGAAGAGTATTCGAGTTATTACTGTTGGGAGAACGGCTCGCCATTACCAGTCCGTCACTCGGTACAGCAGCTATCACGCTCGTAGCAGCAGCCGTTGTCTTTGCGAGAAAATCAGCTTCGGTCAGAGTTCCCTTGTCACTGTCACCCACCCCATTGACCGTACCGTTCACCACTATATAAATACGATAGTCTCCCGGGGTCAGGGCTGTTTTCTTACTGGTCCATACAATGGTCTTCTGGTCGGTAGTAGTAGTGGTGGTTTGCGTAAACTGGCTGATGGAAATAATCTCTGTCAATGTAGCAGTACCAAAGCTACTCGATGCTCCTCCCGGAAACAGATACAGATTGGCCTTCGTCACTTTGTATTCATCCTTTAAACCGATATCCATATTCGTATCGTCAGTATCCGCCGTCGGATCGGAGGCCCTTGTCTCCGCCACACCATTCGGTACGGCAATGGTCACTGTGGTATAAGCTCTCGCTTCTTCCGGATTCTCTCCGCCCGAAGCGTCCGTATCGTCGGAACAGGCGGCCCAGGTTGTCAGCAATAAAGCAGCCAACCCCATCATACTCATGTACTTTAGTTTTTTCATTTCTTTTTTACGTTATGTGATACATTTATTGCGTTATACCGATGGTAGCGGCCCGTCGTTCCGCATTCATCTTTTTAAGGTTTTCTTCCGCTTCCCGGTTTCCGGCTTTCACCGCTCTATGCAGCCATAGCCCGGCTTCCTTGTCGTCTCCGCACAACAGATGGCAGACTCCCCGTACATTCCACGAGCGTTCGTCCGCCTCCACCGTCTTCAGCAACCGGAATGCCTCTTCATACTTCCGCCCCCGAATGGCTTCTATCGCACGGTTCACCGTATCCGCCACGCTGTCAGGGCGGTTGGCATACTGCACACGGATGTAGCAGGCATCGCGCAACTGCGGATAGAGCACATCCAGCACCGAACGATACGGACGCCCGCCCGCCAAGGCTTTCAGCCTGTCATTCCGCTCTTCCTCCGGATGACTGCGGAGAATAGCGAGCACTTCCTCCTTATATGTCATGTCACTCCCATTCACCAGTTCGGCCAGCCTGTCCCAGTCTACTCCTCCGGCATTCAGTTCAAACAACGATACAGGCAGGTTCATGCGCACCGAGAGAGCATGCCGCAGAGCTTCGGCACGTTTCGCCGATAATTTCCGGTTCAGTTCCGTCGTGCCCTCGGGCGAAGCATATCCGCTGATCGAGATACCTTGCAGGAATGCGCAACTGTCCGCACGCAGCAACCCGATGGCTTCCGTTATCCGGCGCAGGTTTCCGGCATTGGCGGAATACAGCGTATCCACCACTGCCGATGCCGCACGGAAGCGAATACCGATGCCGCTTTCATGCAGGGGGCGGCTGCCTGCCTCGCACAGGAACGGATAGTCATCCGCATGTTCCGCCACCGTCCGGCTCACCCTCGGAGTGAGCTCACTAACCGACGGACGATAGGGCAAAGCCACCGGAAAAGCGCCGGAGGAGACGATGCTTCCCACTGTCTGTACCCGGCAGCAACCTTCCCGGTCGATGTCGAGCCGCAGGTTCAAGCCATTCTCCATCCACGGGGCATAGCGCAACGTATCGGTATACAAGAAGGTGTCTCCATTGCGGGCGGTCCACCGATGATTGACGTCACGGTCCGGAAGGCCGGCCAACAGGCGCCGCTGATTTTCCTCGCGCGCCATGATGCGTCCCGTCACCACAAACGGGCCAAGCAACACACTATCCGAGGCGTTGCCCAGACAAGGGGTAATCACCCAGCGGTGACGGGCACGCACTGCACGGGGGGCTATCTTTACGGCAAACGAGACATATACCTGTCCACCCGCACGCTGTATTCGGACGGCGGTAAGGGCTACTCTTCCGGACGGATCTGCCGCACGGACAGACAGCGCACCGAAGCACAGCGCAAAGAGCGTCAGGAAGCAGACTGTCGGCGGCATCTTCCGAAAGCACATTCTTAAACGGGTCGATCGTATCTTCTCTTTCATAAGACTTTTTATTTTAACATATAAATCAGACTGATGCCCGCACGGGTCGGCGCCAGAAAATTTTTCTTGTTCGCTCCCCGATATTCACCACAGACCGGACAATTAAAACGTTTGTATTGGGCATGCACCCACCCTGCACCTATAGTAGCCTCCAGATTCCAGCGTTTGCCGAGCACCCACGAGTAACCGTATGAAAACCCCGCCATCAGCGCCCACCCCTCGTAGCGGTAAGAAGCCGAACGGGAAACAAAAGGAAGATGCACCCGGCTCAGGTTGTATTCTCCCCCACCGGCATGCACACCCAGAAAGTGTCCGTAGAATGACTGACAAAGCCAATAGCGTGCCTCACCCTGCGTCATCCAGAATTTCCACTTCCGGTTGTCCGCAAAATTCCACGGACAGGCGCTTCCCGCAACATCGAGTGTCCAGCGGGAGGCAAACGCCCACTCGGCAGCAAGCGAAGGTGCCGTCGCTGCATCGTGCAGCAAATTGGTTTTAACCGCTGCCCGTTGCGCCAGTACATTGCCCGAAACAAGCAAAAGCAATATGAATAGTTGTTTTTTCATTCTGTTAGTTTATCTGAAACATATCCGCCAATCCGCCTATAAATCTGTCAGAGGTATCTCCGACAGATAGGCACGGGTCATCTGGTTGACAATGCCCAGCTTATGGGCGGCATAATGATAACGTGCATACATTTTCTCACAATCCGGTTGATTACAGTTCAGATGCTGGTCCACGGCTTCCATCAAATCGAGCAGGGAGATACGGAAAAGAGGGCGGGTCAGTTCATAGGTTTTCGGAATGCCACTGCCGGATTGGTCTGTCCTGACACGTATCAACCCCGCGGATTCCAGTTGACCCAGGAGTTCGTCAAGAGGCTTACAACCACATTCCAAATCCTGGAGATTTCCTGTTTCGTGAGAGGAAATATGACGTAAGACAGATATGGCTGTCAAAGTTAACGGCGTAAGCATAAGCTATTTTGTTTTGTTGTGTGATCAACCGTTACTTTGTAGGTAACGGCATTTAACAGATAACGAATACAGAAAGCGTTCTGAACCCAATAATATGAATTAAATAATAAAAGACATCCGATGATGGCAATAAAATGTTCGTCCGCGTTAAATTACACCAACGTGGATAACCCTTTTTATTGCTTTTTTAAGAGAAAATAGGGAAAACTAATGCAAAGCATGCATCTTTTTTAAAATTAATTATCTTTTTAAATAAAAACTTGCCTTTTTATTTGTTTGTGTGAAAAATAATGTCCAATTTTGCAGCAA
>OLRF01002367.1_pt1 | contig 16798 bp, 18 predicted proteins | sample 1672061 | NCBI WGS metagenome assembly OLRF01 (sample SAMEA3136641, study PRJEB25190) | human gut metagenome | reverse complement strand
CAGACCTCACGGTCTGGGCGATTTTTCTGTCAGGGGAGTTTTTTTACAGCCCCTTCATCCCACCATCATAAAGCAGATCCTATTGGATTTCTGCAAGCTTTTTCACAATACGTGCCTGCACTTTTGTATAGTAGGCGGCATCCGCAGTCGACAGATTATCCGTATCTACGTCATTTAACTTCTGCATGTAATCGGCATATTTCGTCATATAATCCGCATAATCATTTAACATTCCCGCCACATCATCAGAATTTTCATACTTTTTCATAAACTCGATATATTCATCAAAGAAATCTTCATAACTATCCATCATCTTCTTAAAATCCGCATCAACTGCCCCATCTTTCTTTTTAGAACTGGTTTTCTTTTTCTCCTTCTTATCAGTCTTTGAGGAATCTTTGGATGTATCTTTTGCGTTTTCCGAGTCATCTGTTTCTTCCGGCTCCTCTGTTTCTTCCGGCTCCTCCGTTTCCTCCGGCTCCTGCGTATCCTCCGTATCATCGTCCAGGTCATAGATATCTATATTCATTGTCTTTTTCCTTTTATCATAACTCAGCGAGAGCGTATATCCATCTTTATTCTCTGCATCATATGAATCTTCCGTCCCATAATAATTCACATTAAATCCGTTTTCCTTACATGCATTTATATAATCTGCAAACTGTGATTTCGACGTATTAAAAACGTCAATTTCAAAAGAATCTTCTGCATCCAATACAATTTCTCCGTATTTCGATTCCGGAACAGGCAACGATTTTACCAACGTACTTGTCGGCCAATGATACTCTGTTTCTTTCGTCTTCATAGCATTACAACCACTAAGATTTCCCAAAATCATTATTCCACAACACATTACCATCATTAATCTTTTTTTCATTTCTCTTTGTCCTCCCTTTTTTGATCCTGTTTCATTTTTCTCAACACCGCTATGTAATCCATATACGTTTTTTCCTCGGTGTTTTTTTCTGTCGGAACCGGTAACATCCCATTTTGCTGTACATATGAAATAAATTCCATCTGTCCGTTAAGCTGTCTGATCTGTTGCCTTAGCCCTCGGATTTTCTTTTCCAGATACTGTTTTTGTTGTTTCTCCGAAAGTGTCAGAAGATACTTGATTTCCTTCAGATCAAGCCCCATCGCCCGATACACCAGAATCTCCCAGAGACGTTCCAGTGCAGCATCATCATACAGTCGATAATTGTCTTTCGACCGCTGGGCAGGCAATAGTCCTTCATCATCATAAAACTGCAAAGTTCTCTTGCTCACTCCTGCCAGCCGGCTCACTTCGTTTACTTTTTTCATTACGGCCTTTACCTTTCCCCGTACTTTTCAGCATAAACTATCACGCATACGTGACCGCAATACTGATTTCCAGAAATGCCATTTCTTGGTTGCATAAAGACCTTTGAAAATTTTGCGAGGTAATATTTCCAGAAATAAAAAAGCTCTGGAAAACATCTGTTTCCCAGAACTTTTTATCCTTTATTATTCATTTTTCTTACAAACCTGCCGGATCAGCTGAATCAGTGCCACCACTGCCAATGCTATATACCCATAATCATCACAAGAAAACCCGTCTTTCTTCTTAAAAGCCCAGATTTTCATCCACCAGAATAATCTGAAACCGTCCTTTGACCCTGCTGAATCGGGTTGTCAGAATCTGACAGCAGATGCACTGTGGACTTTTACAGTCATAACAGCTTCCGTTTTTGGAACATGGTGTGTCAATGCCAAATCGCTGTGCATTAATCGGCGCCGCCTCATTCCGCGCACGGTGCAGGGCGTCTTCCTCGGATTTTACGACTTTGTTCATACCCACAATCAGCAGAACATGCTTTGGTCCATAGGCATACGCAGCCACACGATTGGCATTTCCGTCAATATTGATAAACACGCCATCCTCGCTCATGGCATTGACACTGCCCAAAAAATAATCCGAGCTGAATGCTTTCCGCGCAATCTCCTCTTTTTCCTCCGGGGTTTTTACTTTATCCCGGTCATAAAATTCATAATCACCGTTGGAAACGGCATCGTAGAGACCACACTCCTTTACAGAAGTTGCACCGCCCATGTTGATACTGCTGCCCTTCGGGATCAATTCGAGTGCTTTCTTTACGGCCTCTTCTTTTGTCTCTACATAATATGCTTCCATGTTGCGGGAATTAAGTGCCTCCACAACACGCGCTCCCAGTTTTTCATTTCTCATTTTTCTTACGTCCATTGTGTAAACCTCTTTTCCAAATAGCTACGCTATGATTTCATACTGCATCAGCTCATATTTGAGTCTGCTTCCCTCCATAATTTCCGGTGGAAGCAATGCCCGCGCCACAAGTTTTAAATCATCACTTTCAATATCTGTCCGCTTTAAATTTGCATAATCTCCATCAATGCTGACCACTTCATAATACCATGTTTCCATATGCTACCTCCATTTTTTATTTCATATAAATCTCACAGACTGCTTAAAGGCGCTACATGAATGTATTTTTTCGCATAGCTATTGATTCCCCGCAGTAATCCGTCTGCTAATTTTTCCATTTTTTTGTCACTGTGATCCGAGCACTGGTTGCCCAGTTCAATATCAACAGAAGGAATTGTACTGTATGAAGTCTGCGTCAGGTCAATCTCCGCAGCTCCTGTCCCGCTTATTTTCACTTTTTTAGAACGCAATCCCTTAATCAAAGCTTTTCCCAGAGCATCATGTTCTTTCCAATAAGAAGCAACCGGTTTTCGGTTTTTCAGCTGTTTCGGAACAGAAGCATAAAAGCATCCTTTGTCGTAAGAAAGTCCATCGCTGTCCCAATGCAGTGCAATATGACAATCCGCTACATTGTTACATATGACGGTACGCGCCACGTTATCCAGCTGTACATCCTTTCCAGCCCGGACCATGAGCACATCATACCCCTCTGCCAGCAGTTTCTTTTTCAGAATCCGTGCCATACGAAGCGTCACATCACGTTCTGCAGTTCCGTCCCGAAATGCCATTCCATCTGAAACCGCCACTGCTTTCACAGAGCCTGCCGCTGTCGTTCCTCCGGTCACCTTTGCAGAGCCATTCGGATGACACAGCGTTTTGACCGATGAACCGCCTTTCGTTCCATGTCCCGCATTGACTGCAATCACAATGTCCTTCCGGTTCTTTTTCGCCTTGTACATAACGGCATAGCCCGATGTAATTCTGGCATGATCCGCATATTTCCAGGAAGAGTCCAGATAAATTTTCTCTTTCCCCTTCGCATATCCGCATATCGGGAAACTGATGACCATCAAAAATACAATTAGAAATACTATCCCCTTTTTCATATACACTCCTCTTTCTAAACATTCGACAGTTTTTATCCCCCTGTAGGAGCAAAATATCTTTTCACTGTCTTTACTCTACCTCATTTTTTATGGTAACACAAGACAAAATCCCCGTGTCGTTGCATTTCAGTGCCTTTAAGAGTATCATTACCATGATACGAATTTTAGGAGGATAAATTTATGAAATTAAAAACAAGACAAATCACTGTTACAGCAATTTTACTCGCAATCTGCATTGTAAGCCAGTTTTTCAAAAACCTGAATGTATACATCACAGGCCCGATCATCAATGCCGCTTTGATTTTAACCACGGTATACGCTGGTCTGGCCTGTGGCATCATTTTAAGCGTGATCACTCCAATCACTTCCTTTTTCATCACCGGAAGCCCGATTATGGCAGCCATTCCTGCAATGTTCCCATGTATTATGATTGGAAATATCATTCTCGTTCTGGCAGTTGCCCTGCTCCGCAGTAAATTCGGTAAAAAAGCCGGTTTGCCCGTATCCATTGTAATTGGCGCTGTATTAAAGGCTCTATTTATGGGAATTTTGATTTCTCTTATCATTCTGCCGAATATGCTCCCGGCAAAAATGCAGCCAATGTTACATGTCCTGCAGCTTCAATTTTCTGTCACACAGTTAATTACCGCTCTGATCGGCGGGGTATATGCTATCATCATTCTTGCGGTACTGCGTAATACCTCTCTTGGTGAGCAGGCGTAATCCCACATTACATAAATTAACGCCCCGGCAGCTACAACTACCGGGGCGTTTTATGTACCTCTCCAAAGTACCAGTTCTTTTTATTTTCTTTGTTTACTCTACATTTTTCAAAGCCTGATCCATCGGAATCTTCTTGATTCTCTGGAAATCAAATACCATAACAATCAGATATCCGATCAGCACAAATCCAAACATTTTTGCATAACCAATCGGTGTTACGCGAAAAGCGAACCAGCCGCTGTAGGAAAAGAGCATCATCCGCCATGCCGCGGCCATAACAAGTGTTCCAAGAATCACACTGATGAGATCCGCGATTACAACCACAATACTCGTCGAAAGCAGATACAGACTCGCGATCTCTTTGTTTTCGTACCCAAGGATTTTTGTCATGGAAATTGCATTCTCATTCTTTTCAATGATCAGCTTTGTCAGAAGATAAATCATAACGGCTGCCAGAAGGATACACAGTACCTGGAAATATGTCATGTAAGAACCCATGGAATGATCCAGCTGATCTGCCATTTTTGTAATATCATGGATTGTAATGGTTGTTGCAATGTTATCCTCATCAATATCGGTAATTTTACTGTCGGATAAGAATCCGCTGAATTCATTTTCCTTCAGTTCAAATACTTTTCCGTAATTGTCAATGGACATAAAGACCGCAAGGCTCTGGGATTTATGATACAGTCCTGCTACTTTAAACTTATAAGATTTGTTCTCATACTTTTCATCCAGCGATACCGTATCGCCGGCTGCAAGCCCATATTTATCGGCAAACGAAGCGGAAATATAAACTTCGTTTTTCTTAAGGGAACTTAACTTTTTAATCTTTACATAGTTACTGTCATCCGCGATTCCGTATACGGAAATTTCCTCATCGATCGCATCACTCTTTTTTACGAGCGATGTCATGTTAAACTTTTCGGCATCTTTGTTTTCCGTTGCAATCCGTTTATTATCGTCATCTTCATAGGATTTAAGCACATACTGGTATTTTGCAAACATCATGCCATCCGTGTTGCTCTTATAATAATCGAGCGTATCCGGCATGCCCACTGCCATGGCAAGCATGACCATGATAAAGAAAATACCGACAAATAAAATCAGGTAATTTGTGACATTCTGGAACATGATCCGCAGGCGGAACCGGCCAAAAAAGCTCCATCCCGGCAGACGCATGGCTTTTTTATTCTTTGTCTTTTTCAGGTCATGACGCAGAAACTGCAGTGGTGTATGCTGCATCATGCGCACGATCACGATCAGGTTGACAACCAGCATCAGGATCACCGGAACCACCGTGGTCTTAAAGAATGCATCCGGATTCCAGATCGTGTAATACGTTGGCAGACTGTAACTGTTGTAATACATCGACACAACAATATTTTTAAACACCGTATAGCCGAGTATATTTCCGACAATCGCAGCCAGCAGTGTTACAATAACCGGCATGGACAGATAGTGCCGCACCAGCTCTCCCTTCGTGTAACCGGACGCGCGCAGCGTTCCGATCGCGGAGGACTCTTTTGCAATCGTATTGCTGATCGTCACGGCAAAGATAAATGCGATGATTACCACAAGGATATCCAGCAGCACACCGCCCATGGCTTTGTCCGATCCCATATCATCGGTTGCAAAATTAATCGCCGGATTGCCATATTTCGGTGTGTAATCTTCGAGCTCATTGTCCGCAACAACCACCTGTGTGAGCAATGCACGCATAAAATTATCAGAGCTTGTTTTTTCCCCGGCCTCATCCGCAGGCTCCGTTTCATATTTCCATGCATAAGTATAGTGAATACTCTTGTGCAGCCGGTCGAAACCGTCCTGTGTCACCATTGCCACATCAAATTTCAGTGCATCAAACATCAGATCTGTGGTCTTTTCATGTAAGGTGGAGTAATTGACATACGCAAGCAGTCCCACAACCTTATAAGTCTCTCCGGAAACTGTGACGGTATCTCCCACCTTTATTCCGACATTGTCGGCGTGCATACGGTCAATGGCAATTTCATCCGCCTTCTGTGGGAAACTTCCCTGCAGCATACATGCCAGGTTGATATCCTTTGTCTTTGCAAATACGCGGATCGTTCCATCCTTTTTCCCGTCGTTATTATAATCTTCTTCCTCATTTCGGAAAAAGTTTTCATACAATGTTGTCTTTGTTGCCTTAAAATCCGCTTTTTCACCTGTCTCAATTGCCGAAAGCAAGGTGGCATCTGCCTGTTTTTTTAACTCAAAATGACCGTCTTCCTGTTTGTATTTTGTCACGCCTTCGTTTGCCGAAGTAATCATACTCTCGTTTGCCACATACATACCGGACACAAAGCCGATCGTGAGCACAAGAAACAGGAATACAACCAGATATTTTTTCCAGTCCCCGATCAGTTCTTTCGGTATTCTCCTGATCAGGGGATTTTTGATTTTTTTCATAACAACCCCCTTACCATTCCAGATCTTCCGCGGATACCTTGTTTGTATTAATGTCGTTGTGGCGCACCGCACCGTCACGGAGCTTGATCACATGGTCTGCCATATTTTTGATCGCCTCGTTATGTGTAACCATAATGATGGTATTTCCGTATTTTTTGTTGACCTCCTCAATCAGCTTTAAGATCTCCTTGGAGGTATTGTAGTCAAGTGCTCCCGTTGGCTCATCGCAGAGCAGAATATCCGGATTTTTTACAATCGCACGGCCGATGGAAACACGCTGCTGCTGGCCTCCGGACAACTGGTTCGGCAGTTTGTAGCGGTGCTCGTAAAGTCCAAGCGTATGTAACAGATCATCAATATCAAGCGCATTGTCTGACAGATACGCTCCCACTTCGATGTTTTCCTTCACGTTTAGATTTCCAATCAGATTGTACATCTGGAATACATAGCCGAGATGTTTTCTGCGGTACTGTGTCAGCTTTTTCTCACTCATATCCTCTAACTTATCGCCGTTGATATTGATGTAACCGGAATCGGCGTTATCAATGCCTCCGATGATATTGAGCAGTGTGGATTTTCCGGAACCGGATGGTCCTAACAGCACACAGAACTCCCCTTTTGCAACGGAAAAATTCATGCCGCGCAGGACTTCCTGACGCGTCTGTCCGCTTCCGAATCCTTTCTTTAAATCTACAATTTCCAAAAACTTCTTTTCTTCTTCTGACATAGAAACTCCCTTTCTTTTTGGTTTTATTTTTCATACTAATATTAGTTTTATCTAACCTCTGGTTCTTTTTTTAGGTCTCCCGCAAAAAGCGAAAGACCTGTGCTTCTTTTCTAAACCTTTTGTCCAAACGCGGACGATCTGTGCTTCTTTTCCCGAACTTCCGTCAAAACATGCGGACAGCCTACGGTCTGACGAGTCCGTACCAGCCTGCCAGCAGATATTTTACACCTTTTTCCGCAAACCGCAGTGCTTCTTCCTCGTCATCAATGTGCGTTACCATAAATATAAACATATCGATCTGTGAATGGGACATCCAGTGTACAACGCTTTGTTCCACCATCGGCACATGGTAAGCTTTGCACATCGCTTCACAGATAAATGCATTGTGCTCATCCATCTGATCGACCAGCCGGTCCGGCATACGTTCCATGCTTGATCCCTGCGCTTTTGTCAGCACTAGAAGCACTTCATCCCGGTAGGTGTACAGTTCATGGACAACCTGTGCGACTGCTTCAAAATCGCTGCTGTCATCATGCTCTTTTGCTTTGCCGCTCTCCATCTCCCTGACTTCAAAAGAAAAATGTTCCCGCAGAATTTCATTGAGCCGATCCATAAAATTTCCCACTACTTCACTGAACAGATCGTCCTTGTCCTGAAAGAAAAAATACAGTGCCCCTGTGGTCACCCCCGCCTTCTGGCAGATTCCGCGGAGGGATGCCCCCGCAAACCCTTTCTCCATAAATTCTTTTTTGGCACATTGGATCAGGTGTATCTTCGTCTCGCTGTCATGTATTTTCTTTCCTGCCATGGTACGCTCCCTGTAAATAAAAATGTAACATAACGTTGTTATGTTAGATAACACCGTTATGTTACATCATTCCCATGTCTATGTCAATAGAAAAACTTATGCATTTTTCTGTTTGTGTTTATCATAAGCTGCAAACATGCCGGCAAGCAGTGTTCCTGAAATAGAATGCCAGGTGCAGGAAACAGCGCAGATGATCGCAGACTCCGGTGTTGCGGAAAACTGTGCGGTCGTTGTGGCAAGGTTTGTTGCCAGTCCCGCATTCTGCATACCAACTTCGATGGCAATGGTTCTCTTTTTGGCGGTATTCATGCCAACAAGTTTTCCTGCTCCATAACCAAGCAGATAACCAAGTCCATTGTGAAGAAAAACAGCTACAAAGATTACAGCTCCGGACTGGAAAAACTTCGCGCCCTGGGAAGATACCACACCACCAACAACACACGCCAGCCCCAGTACTGCCACACCCGGCATAATTTTCTGTAACTCACTGAACATTTTCTTTTTCCCCAGCAGATAGTTTAAAAGGAAGCCCAGTGCTACCGGAAGAATAACCGTTTCCACAATGGAAACAAGCATTGGCAGTGCCTTGATGGAAATATTGGTTCCGCTTGCCAGAAGAGAAACCATAAGTGGTGTCATGATCGGGGAAAGAATCGTGGATACGGTTGTCATTCCTACGGAAAATGCCACATCTCCACCGCAGAGATACGACATGATGTTGGATGACACACCACCCGGACAACAACCTACCAGAATGAGTCCCAGTGCAATGCCTGCCGGAAGATGCAGCACTTTCGTCAGTGCGAATGCCAGAAACGGCATAATCAGATACTGTGCCAGTGCACCAACACAGATATCGAATGGTCTCTGTGCCAGAATTTTAAAATCCTGCGTTGTCAGTGTCAGACCCATACTGAACATAATAATACCGATGATGATCGACTGACTTGTAAACTTATTGGAAACCGGATCGGTAAATAACTGATGGTTTACCCATCCCATTATTCCCGGAACGATAAATGTTACTACCGCAATTGCAATTACCACAATTGATGTGTAGTCCGATAACCATTTGCTGAGTTTTTGTAGTGCTTTCATAAACTTTTCCTCCTTGGTCTGTTCACTGAAAAACGAATTCAGACATTAAAAAAGTCCCTTCCCAGATACTACTCTGGAAAGGGACGAATAAAATCCGCGTTACCACCCTGATTCCACAGAAAAACTCTGTGACACTTCACATACCAACATATGCTATCCCATAACGGAGGAAACCGGCAAAGTTTACTCACAGTTGTCTGCTTTCAGCCCGCTTCTTAGAGAGGATCATCCATATCCGGCTACTACCTGTTCGCACCACCCACAGGCTCTCTGAAAATAACGATAAGATACGATGCTGTTCTCGTCAACGAATTTCGGTGAACAATATTTTCTTTATGTTGCCTATTATAGACTCCTGACAAAATATGTCAAGAGAAAAATTTTCCATCATCTGCTTTTCTGATTGACCTCCACGTTTGTTCTTATGGACCATACATTACATCTTTTTCTCTATATGTCCCCACAACTTTCCATCAGTCTTTTTCAAAATGCTGATAATCCTTCGAATGTGTCCAGTCCCCACCCCAGGTAAATCCATATCGGGTAAAAAGCTTGTAACACAGATCATTGTGATCAATCTTGTGCGGAAAATCCCCACTCCGGTCAACATATGCTTCTGCGTTTGCAGGCTCAATCGACAGCTTTCCGTTGACGGTTTTTACATAGGGGTTATAAAGCGTATTGATGTCGACTGCCATGCCCAGACCGTGTTTTGAGATTGTTGTCGTATGGGAAATGAAACGGAAATTAAACGCAGAGGAATTGTTATCGCTCATGGATGCCTCATCATCCGCATCGTATTCATCCACCAGCCGGACTTTTTCAATGGGATATTCTGCCTCATACAACTGCCTGAAAATGGCAAGGACATCCTCTGCAATGGCTTTATTTACCACAAGTTCTCCCTCTTTTGTCTGACCGTCAAACCCCATGTGGAGCACATGAAGATAGCGGAGATCTTCCCGCGGTACGGTACAATCTGCCTTGTATGATTTTCCCTGCATCTTCTCAAAAATATCGTCCGGGATTTTGGAAATATAGAACGCTTCCTCTGTGATACTTTTGTTCATGTTTTGTTTTTTCTCACTCAGTTCTGTCCCTGAAGTCCTGTGATCCTGTTCTTTTTCACTGTTCTCCTGATCCGCAACCTCAGACTTTTTTGTGTTTGATTTTTCCGGATGCCGGATCAGACGGCTTCCGGTTACGACTGCGGCAGCTGCAAGTAACACGGCCGCAGTGATGATCATTCCTTTTTGTTTTTTCACCAGTTTCTCCTTACTGACACGTTTCCCTTTTCTGTAAACATAAAAATTCATCCGCTTCAACATGATAACACCGCTAAGCCTACGCTATCGAAAAAAGTGTCATGTGAAAGCCCGAAGGCCGCATTTCTGCACGGATGAATTGTGTATATTTTAGCACTGATTTTTGGGATTTGCTATATTTTCATAACAAAAAATGCATTTTTCTTTTAATGCACCCTCGAAAAATAATCCATCAGAATTCCCTTAATATGATTATACCTTCTGGCATAAGAATTTTCCACCCGTATAATCTCCATATTGTGTGCCTGACAGATGGCATTTTTCTTCCGGTCGCGCTCCTGCACCACCGCATCCTCAAAATGCTCTTTCCCGTCAAGTTCGATTGCCAGAACCGGAAGTTCCTTTTTTCCCTGTTTTTCGTACACAACAAAATCAAAGCGCCCCATATAAAACAGATCATCATATGTCATGTTGTCCTGAAACACCTGCGATATGGCAACTTCTTTGTGGATCACATACTTACTCTGGGAAAGCCAGATATTTTCGAGCGCATGCGTCAGGTTTTCGAGAAACGCATTTTCGGTAGCGGTAGAAAACGGCTGGATGCCAAGTGCACGGGAACTGATATGTTTTTCCGTGATCTCTGACTTCCCGTTGGTTTTGATGTACTGCGCAAGTTCATAAAGATCATCGTCTGCCTGTCCTGCATGCAGACGCTCCAGTTCTTTGCTGTCTGCGAGCAGAACAAGTTTGTCTTTCGCCCGTGAGGTTGCAACATTGATTAGTTCCTTATTGTTTTTCAGCCACTGATAGGTACCGACATTGGTGCGGTCGGACAGTGCCGTGGAAAAAAGCACCACATCCTTTTCATCTCCCTGAAAAGCATGCACCGTTCCACAGACTAAATTTTCGAGGTGGTTTTCTTTGATCGCCTGCTCGATCAGTGCCCGCTGGTTTACAAACGGTGTGATCACCGCGATACTTTTGTCCGTGTTCTGCTTCGCGTATGCAATGACCTCGTCTGCTTCCGCCGGAGATGTATTTTTGATCCCGGCACGATCGCTTTTTACATCTACATAGACAAGCGGCTCCGGCTCTTTGCTTTTTGAACAGATCTGCAGTTTGGAATTGTAATATTTTTTATTGTTAAATCCAATAATTTCTCTGTTGCAGCGGTAATGGCTGCGCAAAAGCACTTCATCACTCACCGCATCACATGCCAGATACGTTTTGTAAATCGAATTCTTTCTGTAATCATATTCTTCTGCCACATGATACCGCCGTCGCAGCTTGCGGTTGATCAGTTCTCCGAGCAGAATAACCGGATTCAGCTGCTGCGGATCTCCCACAAGCATCAGTTTCTCTCCACGGATAATCGGGACAAGAGAGATCGCAATATTGCACTGGCTGGCCTCGTCCATAATGGTCATGTCAAACAGCGGCTCCGGTTCCCCGATCTTATGTGCCGATATGCAGGTAGTGATAATGATTGGAAAAACACGCTGCAGCTTCTTTACATTTTCGGATTTCTGCATGTATTTGTTGAATGCCCGCGCCTGTGTCTCTGGATTTTCTCTAGAATCTAAAATCTCCCGCAGTTCCTGATATTTTGGTTCTTCGAGTGTCTTGATATAACGCGCAGACGTATAAAATAAATACTGATAAAATTCTTCTTCGTTGCGGTCGAGAAGCTGCAGCGCATCCGAATCAGAAATTTCGCCAATCTGATGGATTCTCTGATCGAGCTTCTGCATCTGGTATCCCTGCAGGTCCATCTGAAACGGGAGCAGATTCATGGCATTTTTAATATGTTCCTGGTATTCCATCAGATGCGAAAGTGTCTCTTTCCGCTCCTTTAAATCCAGAATTTCCTCATACTCTTTCAGTCTCGCAGAAAGACGTTTTGCACGGTCAACCCGGTCATCCTTGCGCTTATCGAGCGTGGACGTAAATATTTTTACGGTCTGCACCTGATTTCGCAGGCGGTTGATGTAGCTGATTGCAGCTTTAACTTTGTCTATATTCCCAAGCCGCAGTACCGGAAACGGAATGGTCTGTCCATGGTACTCAAGATGTGTCAGTTTTTCAAATACATTGTTGATTGGAACGTTATTGTAGGACGCAAATAAAACGGTCGTATTGTTAAAAAACGCCGTTACTATTGTGTTAATGATCGTATTTGTTTTTCCCGTGCCCGGTGGCCCCTGTATGTAGGCAAGCGGATATTTCATGGCGTTGTTGATCGCCAGCAGCTGATCCAGATTGATGTTCTGATTGATCAGTGCAATCGGATACGCCTTGGTGCGGCGCGGCCGTTCTAACAATTCCCCGAAGAAGGCTTTGACTGGATAAGTAACCTGCTGCTTTTCAAACATATCAAGTATGGCTTTGTACTCGTCATGCAGATTCAGCACTACATCCATCCCAAGCCCCAGCACATACGGCATATCATCTACGACTGGCTTTTGCCCGCCATGACCGGTAATCGCATCTTTGATTTTTTCCAGATTGTTTTCAAAATCTTCCAGCAGTTCGTACTCGTCCGCATCCAGAAATTTACGCGCATTTTCCGTCTGTCCGTCAATGCCAAACTGTGTGCAGACTGTGATATCTTCATCCGGCTGAAACACTCTGTTTTTCACATCAAGGTTCAGGTTCCGGTATGCCAGAACGTACAGCCCCTTCGCCGTATGAATACTCAATACATTGAGTGCCAGTTTCTTAATTCTTAAATTGGTGCTCTTTTTCTTTTCGTGAGACAGGGAATACTGGAAATTTGACACGACCTCCTGAAACTGCTGATCGTTAAGTGCATACCGTCCGTTTTTCACACGATCCCCATCGATATAATGGATCAGATCATAATCGGTGATATAAGGCGTAGTATCCATGCGGTTACATAGTTCCAGATAATTTAGTATTTTCAGATTTGCAGAGCTGGAAAAAATAGTTTTATAACGCTCCGGATGCATCTCGATATCTTCGATCAGCCGCCTGTTTTCCGGACAGTACGTTCCTTCAATGACTTCCGTGGACAGAATGGAATCCACAAAAATTTTGTCATATTCCCCCAGTGTATACATTCCGAGGTGCAGACCATCTACTTTGAGGGTACGTTTTGCCGGATCAAGATCACGGATTCCAATCCAGTATTTTGTAATCTGATCCGCTTTGTTCCGATATTCGATTTTCAGCCACTTTCCCTCATGAATCGCCCGGAAAATGTCCCTGCAAATCTGATTCATACTATGCTCCGTCCTGTTTTACATGATATCTCTATCATTCATTATGATGTTCGGACAGAACCTTTGTCAAGCAAATCCTCAATTCCCTTTGCTGCTCAAAGGATTACTTCTTGTTTCAAAAAACTGGTTGTTATCTATGCGTGCGCGGTTTTTGTCGTTGTACATACTGCTCTGCCGGATTTCTGCATTTTCTTTTTCCTGTTCCGGTGTGTTCTCCGCAAAATATTTTGGTCCTGCGGTAACCGGATCTGCATCCGTTCCTACAAGCATCGCTGATTTATCCGTATAATTTTTGGGTTTCATGACATACCTCCAACTTTTTTGTTAGTATGTCCGTTCTTTATCCTCTCCACTCTCGTAAGTAAAAGTTTGTAAAAACTTCCGTAACCGTTCTGTCTTCGGATTCTCGAAAAATTCTTTCTTAAATCTTCTTCTAATGGAATATCGTACTCTTTCTCAATTATATTTAGCTTCCCGCTTTGTGTAAGACTCTTTGAAAGCAATGCCCTCAACAGACGATGTAATTCATGCTTTTCATCCTGACGAGGTAACTTCTTTGCCAATCCAATCAAAACAATATTAAGCATATCCTGCTTAATATCATCATATCTTAGTTCCTGCCTTTGAATACTTTAACGCTTCCTTGCAATATACAGACTGATTTACAATCCAAATCAGGCACACTACAAGAGAAGGTAAGAATCCTATGCCAAAAACAAGGGCACAGACGGCAAGTACAATGGACAAAATCGAACAAACTGTGTTTGTGGCGGCGTAAGCTTTAAAAGCACACTTGCCAATCATAATTTTTTCGGTTTCATCACAGCTCTCCATCCATTTCTTTTGAAACTTCATATCATAGACGGACGCCGTTTTTTCGGGATTCATCTTTTTGGTAGTATCAACGCATTTCTGCTGGAATATGACCGCTTCGATCATAATGGTCAAGAAACCGATAATGCCCGCAAGAAACAGAGCACCACTGGTTTCAGTTTTAAAAGTTTCAAATCCATTGGCATAAGATGCCGCAATAAGGAAGTAAGAGAGGATAAGGGCTGCACTTGTTACCCAAATCACAATGGATACTTTTTCGTCAATCGCATCGGACATTTCCTCATTTTCGCCGTCCCAAGAGGCGAGTAGTTTTGTTGCACTTTGATAAATAGGAACACAGACCACCGGCACAATTACCGCTGCCGCTAACATCAGCCACGGAGCGATATATGTCCCAAAAAACATTCCTGCGGCTTTCATTCCGCCCGCCAGCGTGTTCAGCCCATATTTTGCCGAGCAAAAGCCTATTGTTCCGCCGATAATGAAACATATTACCATAATGAGCATAAATTGGGGCAGAGCTTTCCGATTTGCCCCCTTAATTTCATTTTTATCCATTATCTTCTTCCTCCTGTAAATAAAAAACTTCTTCCACCGCAACGCCGCACACTTTTGCAATCGTTAAGGCAAGGGTAACGGACGGCGAATAATCGCCACGTTCAATCAAACTGATTGTCTGCCTTGATACACCGCATAAGCGTCCCATTTCCTGCTGATTAACATTCAATGCAGCCCTGCGTTCCTTTAAACGATTTCGCAGTATCATATAGCACCTCCGTTCGACAATTTTGCTTGTCTATTTGACAATTTTAATTGTCATAATGTATTATACTCTTGTCATTCTGATTCGTCAATGGTAAATTATTCTACACACAACCCCTCCATCAACTACAAATACTACCTTTCCTTTATCCTTATCTTCAATTTTGTCATATTAGCACATTTTGGTGTTTGATACGGTAGACAATGCTTTACTTAGAAATCCTGGTTCGCATCCACTGTCTCACAGTGACAGAGGATTCCAATATACGAACAGGACATTGCATAAAAACTGCCAGCAGATAAATTTCTGCTGGCAGGAAAAATTTATATTTTTTTCAATTGTCAACTTGACAGGGAGCAGTTCATTTATTAGGTACAACAACCCCTTGATACCTACAGTTTGTTTTGTGCTACACTCTCCCACAATCCTACCTAATTATATACCGACATGTACAAAATATCATTTTCTAATTTTTATTTCAGGATTTCTTAGACTTTTTATATGCCTGTTTGTTTTCATACATATAATAATCTGCCTTATCTAATAGCATCTGTATTGTACACTCACTATCAGCATCTGATATTGCCCATCCACATGCATAGTCGATTGGCATATTATTACCACTGCTGTTTAATCTGTCTTTTTCCCTGCTTAGCTGCTTTAATATATCCTCAATTTCCGTTTTGCTTGTATTGTAGATAACTACCATGAATTCATCTCCGCCATATCTTCCAACAAAATCTTTTTGTGGAATTACATTGCGTAAAAGCCTGGCAAAGTTCAATATAAGCTGATCTCCCTTTGAATGTCCCTTTGTATCATTAATAATCTTAAGATTATTTAAATCAAACATCATGCACGCTGTATGCTTTGCAACTGTTTCCTTATTGTTAAGAAGCACTTCACAGGCATCTTTATTTGGCAATCCCGTGTGGGCATCTGTATATGCTCTTTGTTCTAACAGCTTGTTTAGTACAGACATTTTCATGGCTGCTAAGGTCTGTATAACAATCAATATCACAAGACATAGCATGTCAAGTACTGACAACAGCTCTAAAGTACGGATTTTAACAGCTATCCTTTCTGAATAGCTTTCCGCAGCGGATACTGTTTCATCTGCCATCTTAAAATATATTTCACTCATATTAACAATATCTGTATTTTGATAGCCTGCTTCTCTTACTGCTTTGATTTCTTTTTTTAATTCTTCCTAGTAGTCACTTAGAATCTGTAACTTGTCATGATATTCCTTATCTTGAAAATCTACAAGATTGTATTGTCCATTCTGATATTTCAAATCATTAATAATATCATCAAGATATTTAATTAATTCATCATTCTGGTTTTCTGTAATTTCCAGCTTCACTTCACGCTGCGTAGCTCCACGTACCAGACCTGCATAATTTATTACGCGGGCTGTACCCTGCAGCCTGCTGATATTCACCATAATAAATATAATAAGAACTATCAGTATCAATATTAAACAGCTTTGGATAATTCCTACTATATTCTTACTTTTCCTATATGATTGTTCTTCTTTCTCCATACTAACGCCTCAATAATACACAATTTTATATTTATTGTACATTATTTCAT
>OLRF01002356.1_pt1 | contig 16837 bp, 19 predicted proteins | sample 1672061 | NCBI WGS metagenome assembly OLRF01 (sample SAMEA3136641, study PRJEB25190) | human gut metagenome | reverse complement strand
CTTCCTGGCTGATTTACGGAATCGTCGTAATCGGAATATTCTTTTCGCTGCTTTTTGTGACCCTTTATATTGCGATTGAAGGGATGAGAGGTTTCTTTCAGCGATTTTTGACTTTAATCTTTTAATGAAATGCCTAAAGTATCTGTTTGCGTTCCGATATATAATGTAGAGAAGTATATCGAGAAATGCGTCCGCTCATTGTTCGAGCAGACATTGGATGATATCGAGTATATTTTTGTCAATGATTGTACTCCGGATAAAAGTATGGATATTCTCCGACGAGTTTTGGTGGAATATCCGCAGCGCCAAGAGCGAGTAAAGATAATTGATCACAAGGTAAACAAAGGCTCGGCTACCGTTCGAAATACATGTTTGTCCGCAGCGACCGGTGAATACATCGGATGGTGCGACAGTGACGACTGGGTCGAAACGGATATGTATGAAGCCATGTACGACAAGGCTAAAGCAGAAAATGCAGATGTCGTATGGTGTAATTATGATACGACAAAGGATCCGGTTATATGTTCGCCTAAAACTGAATTGTTTTTACAAAGTGCCGATTATCTAAAGTTGTTGTGTTTGGGAGAATATGCGGCCTTCAATTGGAATAAATTAGTTAAGCGTGAAATATATAGCGATTATGATATTCGATTTCCGGATAACAATGATATGATGGAGGATGTTGTAGCTACGTTCCAAGTCATGCATTTTGCGAAAAAAGTAGTCAATATTCCCCGTGTACTGTATCATTATGTTCAGAATGGATGTAGTATAACATCCCGACCGAAAGTTCATGACATGATTGTAAATATATCGATGGTAAGCGATTATTTTACTGAGTGGTATGCAGGAGATCCCGAGATGATGAAATATCTGTATTGGCTCCAACAGCGTTGCAAGTTTGAAATGTTTTCATTCGGACAAATTCCCATTTCAGCATTCAATTCATTATGGCGTCATTCATTGTGGCGTAAAATATTATTATCTAATCCAACCATACGGTGGTACAATAAGATTGTGTATTGGGAGCTGAGTTGTGGCGGATCATTTTTTCTCAAAATCAAACGGATATTAAAGAATTGGAAAACTAAATAAAATATATTGTAATGATTCCCAAAAAGATACATCTGTGCTGGTTAGGGGGGGGGAAATACTCTCCGTTGATTCGCCATTGCATTGATTCATGGTATCGTATTTTACCTGACTATGAAATCATATTATGGGATACCGGACGTTTCGACGTAAATTCCGTACCATGGGTAAAAGAGGCTTTTGCCGCAAAGAAGTATGCTTTTGCGTCGGATTATATTCGGGCTTATGCGTTGTATCATGAGGGTGGAATATATCTTGATTCGGATGTAGAGGTTCTGAAGACATTCGATCCGTTATTGCAATATAAATCTTTCATCGGGTTCGAAGCCGTTTCCGGTATGGTGGAACCGGCAATTATCGGTTCCGAAGCCGGGATGGAGTGGTGCCGGGAGGTTTTGGATCATTACAAAGGGAAGCACTTTTGTGTAGAAACTTCTATCGTCCGGGAAAATATCGCACCTTATATCATCGGCCAGGTTTTACGAAAACACTATCCGGATATGCCTATGGCCTCCGAAGTTCGGACTGCTCCGGTTCTATTAAAACAGAATGAATTGCTATTGTGTCCTGCGACATGGTTCTCTCCGATTGAAGATGAGCAAAGCAAGGTGATTTATAAAAAGAGTTGGGAGACGAAATCGCATTGCTCTTCTGATACATACTGTATCCATTGGTTTAACGGATCATGGCTCTGTTCGCCTCTTTGGAAACAGGTGTGTAAACGGCTTTTGAAGATGGTTGCAGGAGATAAATATGCCAAACGAATATTACGCCGATTAAAAATGTAATATTTATTTATGAAGGTTTTTTACGATCATACGGCATTCATTCCTCCTTTTGGAGGGGTCGCCAAATATCATGTGGAGGTAATGAAAAGGTTGCCGCCTCACATGTATGTTTTATCGGCGATAGGATCGGGAAACCAATATTTAAGGGAGAGTGGACTCGGGCATTGTACCCTGCCGAGGCATTTGAGAGGATCGAAATATTGGATGACACCGATAACGGCGGCCATGATGCGTGTAGCCCGATACGACATATATCATCCGACGACGTATGATGCGCATTTGCAGTGGCTTCCGAAAGGGAAGAAGGTCGTGGTGACGGTGCATGATCTGAATATGGTGACCGTACCGCAGTATTATCGGGACGTGAATCGAGTTTGGCCCTCTTTAGCTGATCAGAAAAAAGTTACTCAACGGGCGGATCATATCATTGCCGTAAGTGAGAATACCAAAGGGGATCTGATAAACTATTGGAACATTCCGGAAGAGAAGATCACTACGATTTATCACGGAATCGGCCCGGCTTTGAAAAATCTGTCACCCGAGCGTGTCTTTCCATTCGATTATATTCTGTATGTAGGGCATAGAAATGCCTATAAGAATTTTAACAATTGTTTGCGAGCATTTAAAAGTATCAATAATATTCATAAGATGCTTAATTTAGTTTGTACCGGGGTCCGATTTCAAAAGAATGAATTAGCCCAGATTTCAAAACTAAAATTGGAGAATCGTGTTTTTGCTGTTTCTGCAACAGAAGAACAAATGGCTCGATTATATCGAGATGCTCTGCTATTTGTTTATCCATCGTATTATGAGGGTTTTGGCATGCCAATTTTAGAAGCTATGCAATATCATTGCCCTGTTGTACTGTCAGATGCGAGTTGTTTTCCGGAAATTGCGCAAGATGCAGCATATTACTTTGATCCCCATAACGAAGGTAAAATGGCTGAAGTCATGCTGGATGTTATTGATAATGTTTCTTTACGGAATACACTGATTCAAAAAGGGGATATTCGTATCCGGAATTTTTCTTGGGGAGAAAGTGCAAATGGGCATATGGCTGTTTATAAATCTCTGTTGTAGATAAATGGATATATTTCTTATACTGGTTTATATTGCTGTATCCATAGTTGCCATTATTAGATGTCAAACTTTCTCTCGTATAGATCAGCTGCTACTAGGGGGATTAGGCTTTCTCCTAATTCTTTCTTGTGCATTTAAGTCCGTCGAAGAAGTCGCCGATGCAGAGGGGTATGTGGAAGGTTTTTATGCGACATCGGTCAATGAGCGGATAGAACCATTGTCTACATTATTCTTTAATATTTCAAAACAGATATTTGACACCCCCGTTGGGATGTTTTTCTTTTTTGCATTGGTTGCAATCTCGATTCGGGTATTAGGTATAATCAAAAATGCTGCATTTATTTGGGCTTCTGTTGCAATTTATTTATCTCAAATATTTATTCTGCATGATTTCATTCAAATCAGAGCCAGTATAGCATCCGCAATTCTTTTATGCAGTATTGCCCCATTGTATAATCGCAATTTGAAACTTTTTTTAGTAATGGGAAGCATTGCAACATTGTTTCATTATTCGGCGATTATCATGTTTGCGTTTTATTTGTTTAATCCGACCCGAATAAACAAGTGGATTTACGGCTCCGTTCTGCTGGTATGCTATGGTTTGGTTTTTTGCGGGTTATCGCTCGGTTATGTAGTCCAATTTATTCCAATACCCTTTGTTCAACACGCTTTTGCTGCGTATGAATTAACAATGGCGACTGCGGGTTTGGAAATCAATATTGTAAGTTGGCCTCAAATTATGAGATGTTGCATATTCTTATTTTTATTGTTTTATTATAAATCTATAATATCACACTATAAGTATACTACATTATTATTGAAGCTATATGCCGTGGGATTATGTTCATATGTCATATTCGCGGATATTCCGACTTTTGCAAACCGAATCTCTGAATTGATATTTGTTTTCGAAATTTTGCTTTTCCCTTTAATTGCATATGCTGTTCGTCCTCGACGTATAGGATTACTAATTTCCCTATTTATGGGCTTTATACTACTCTTGGTAAATATATATCATTTTAAACTAGTACCCGCTTAATTATGGATGTATCTGTAATTATTGTCACATATAACACTTTGGCTTTGACCCGGGATTGCATTGATAGTATATTCCGGCATACGGCAAATGTTCAGTTTGAAGTAATTGTTGTCGATAACGCTTCCGAGGATGGCAGTTATGATTATTTTTCCAAAGATCGTAGAATTATCTATGTATACAGCCAAGAGAATATGGGATTTGGACGAGCTAATAATTTAGGGTTGGAATATGCATCCGGGGAATATATTTTCTTATTGAATTCAGATACTTATCTGAAGAATAATGCTATAAAAATTTTTAAAGAAGCAATGGACGTCGAGCTAGAATCTGTTGTGTGTTTGGGGGCGATTTTAGAAAATCCTTCCGGAATGCCCGTTCGTTCGTACGGCCCGTTTTTATCATTCGGTCAATTTTTTATTCGATCCTTGAAAAATATGCCTTCTCAACCGCTCCCGGTTGATGGGCTTATAGTTCCGGTCGTTATTGGTGCTGATTTGTTTATTCGTAGGGATATTATTGAAAGAGAAGGTTTTTTTGATCCGGTTTTTTTTATGTATCATGAAGAAAACGATTTGCAGAGAAGGTATGCAAATGCTGGTTGTTTCAGTAAGATTATAGCAGGGCCGCGGATTGTTCATTTGGAAGGCAAAAGCAGCAAATCCCGAATCAATATTCTGGCAATAGAGGGAGGCTTTATCTATATGAGAAAATGGACGGCTTATGGCGTGTATCTTTTGTATCGGATTTTGTATGCCATAACACGATTTCCTAAAGTGTTTTTTGTCGAAGCTCCGTTTTGCCAGAAGATAAAATTTCTGTCCGTATTATTTTTCTATAAAGCTCCTGTAACACATTTGCATCGTTTATGATCCCGAAAATCATTCATTTTTGTTGGTTGAGCGGAGAACCGTATCCTCCGCTAATTGAACACTGCATTAATTCATGGCGAAAAAAATTGCCTGAATATCAGTTCGTATTGTGGGATAAAGCAAAGGCAGATGGTATAGCGTCGGAATGGGTGCAGGAGGCGTATCGAAATCGGAAATATGCGTTTGCTGCAGATTATATCCGGTGTTATGCACTGTATCATTTCGGAGGAATATACCTTGATGCCGATGTGGAGGTTCTCAAAAATATGGATGAACTGTTGGTTTGTAAATCGTTTCTCGGGTACGATTCTACCGGCGCTTTAGAAGCTGCTATTATCGGCGCGGAACCTTACTGCCCGTGGATCGGATGTACGTTGGAATATTACAACGGAAGACATTTCGTTCGGCCTGACGGAAAATTCGATATTCGGCCTATCCCGGGTATGATTTACGAGAAACTTCATCAGTTGTTTGATTTTAAGGATAGACCGGATCGGATTCAGGAGTTGCCTGAGATTACGTTGTTTCCGTCGGTTTATTTTTCTCCGAAAAATTATCAAACATTGAAAATCAAAATTTCTTCTGAAACGTATACGGTCCATCATTTCGATGGAAAATGGATTGATGCGACAGTGAAACATCGAATAAAAAAAGCCTTTCATAAAATATTGAGTCGCGGATTGGGAGAATCGGGGCATAATAAAATGGTTTCTTTTATACGGACCATAAAAAGAATGAGGTAACTATGAATAAGTTTTCTGTGCTGATTTCAATCTATTACAAGGAATCTCCTATTTATTTCCGGGAGGCTTTGGATAGTGTTTTCGCGCAAACGCTGCTGCCTGCGGAAATCGTTCTGGTGAAGGACGGCCCCCTGACTCCGGAACTGGATGCCATTATCGAAGAGTATGCGGCCCGCCATCCGATTTTCAAGATCGTAACGAACGAAACGAATCTCGGTCTCGGCCGGGCTTTGGCTAAGGGACTGTTGGCGTGTTCTTACGAATATGTGGCACGCATGGATACGGATGACCTGATTGCACCGACCCGGTTCGAAAAGGAGATCCGGAAATTGGATGAAGGGTATGATGTGGTGGGTTGTTTGAGTACGATGTTTGAGAATGATATTTCTCATCCGCTTGCGACAAGGGCTCGTCCGGAGACACATGAGGATATTGTAAAACTTGCAAAAAAGAGGACCCCACTTTGTCATCCTGCAACGGTTTTTAGGAAAGGGGTAGTACTTACGGCTGGCAACTATCAGCATTGTGCCCAATTTGAAGATTACCATTTGTGGGTTCGAATGATATTATGTGGTGCCAAGTTTTATAATATCCAAGAAATTCTTTATTATTTTCGTATGTCAATCGGGACAATTGATAGACGGGGTGGGTGGAAATATATGGTCAATGAAAATAAAGCGATGTACTATTTTTATAAGATAGGATTCTATTCGTTCCCGGAGTTTGTAAGAAATGCTGTAATCCGTTCATGTGTTCGGATGATGCCTGTAAAACTTCGCTCTCGTATATTACATTGGTCGTGGCATCGACAAGATCGAAATAGAAAATGATAAAATGATTATAAAAATAATATGAATTCATCATTCCAAAAAGTCCATTATGACAAACCTTCACGAGTCTATTGGTTGAAAGAGCTATGTTTCTCTGTGATTACTCTCCGCTTTTTTGTGGGACTTGGTCGTTTGATTGGATATTATACTGTGAATTGTGTGATTAGCCGTCAACATGCTCACATTGACAAAAGCAGTAATGTGCATCCGACAGTTATTATGCGGCAACCTGAACGAATTGTTATCGGAAAGCATTGTTCGATAAATCATAATAATATTTTTCAAGCCGGAAAGGCCTGCGCTTCGATTACATTGGGGAATAATGTATTGACAGCTGCAAATGTAATGTTTATTGCATACAGCCATTCCTGGGATGACAGAACGGTTCCTATTATGGAACAGGATTGTTATGATGCTTCTATTTTAGTCGAAGATGATGTTTGGATTGGTCATGGGGCGACGATTTTAGCTGGAGTCAGGATCGGACAAGGGGCAATTGTGGCGGCAGGGGCTGTGGTAAATAAGGATGTTCCTCCGTATGCGATTGTTGGAGGGGTTCCTGCGAAGATATTAAAGTTTCGTAATGAGTAAAAGAATACCGTTTCGTTTTTCTTTAATTCCTAGGGCAAAAGTCAATTATTCGTTTAATATCTTATTTAGAAGTCTTTTTGTCCGAGAGAATAAGAATAGATATTCGAAGGAATTAAAGGCCTTATTGTGTGCGTATTTTCATGTTTCGGATCTTCTGTTAACATCTTCGGGGCGTAATAGTCTGTATTTATTGTTGAATTATCTGCCGCAACCCAAAGTTGTGATTCCGTCATATACCTGTAAAGTGGTTTCTGAAGCCGCAGCCTTAGCTGGCAAACAAATTATATATGTGGATGTTGCTCGGGAGGATTGCAATATGACTTCGGAGTCATTGGGTAAAATATTGGATTCCGAAACGATTGTGATTGCAACTCATCAATACGGTAATCCTTGTGCAATTAAAGAAATCCAGTCGTTATGTGCAAGTGTGGGTGCTGTGTTGATCGAAGATTGTGCAGGTTCTTTAGGAACAACCGTAGATGGCATCTTGACAGGACTTTATGGCGATTATGCTTTTTTTAGTTTTGATTCGACGAAACTACTTACAATTCCCTCTAAAGGCGGATGTATATTAGCTAAAAATCCGGATACACTCGGAGAAATCGAGAAATGTCAATCCTGTATTGCCCCTCCTTTTTCTCATAAAGTGAAACATTGGAGTCGAGGTTTGATTTATCTTATATTGGAAAATAAATATTTATACAGGTGTTTCCATTATGTAATGTTGTGGAGAAGAGGGCGATATCAGTTAGATGACAATCATTCGATTAATTTGAAGCTGGATGATTTTTATAAATATAAATTAGCGGAGTGGCAAGCATATATTGCAATTCCGCAAGTGAAGGATATCTCTCGTATAATCGCCCGCAGACAAATGTTATACCAAAGGTATGATGAGGGGCTTAAGAAAACCATGCAGTTGCGGAAACCGATTTATAAGGAGACGAATTGTAATATTAAATATGCAATTCAAGTAGAAGCTAAAAAAACTGTGTATGAGATGTGCATCAGATCTGGTGTGGATTTGGCATTTAGTTTCAGCTATGTTGTGTGCCCTGAATCTTTTATTCATGCTCAAGAAATTGCGAATTCTGTATTGAATCTGCCTCTATATTATAAATTAGAAGAAGCAGAAGTGGATTATGTAATCGAGACGCTCAATAGGATTTGCCGAGAACAATCATAATTTTTCCATGTTGAATATATTGCTGCTGGACGGTCATACCGTTCAGTCTGTTTCAGTGGCCCGGGCTTTGAAAAAGACCGGGTATAAAGTCTCGGCGTTCATATCGGAGCGGCTTTCATTCGGGGCTGTATGCCGATATATCGATGAACGGATTTGGGCCCCTCATACAGGAGATTCCGAAAGATATATTCGTTTCTTGAGCGATTACCTTACCCGGAATAGAGTAGATGTCATCATTCCGATGTATGATGACAGTGCGGAATTATTGAGCCGCAACAAGGCAATGCTCGAAGCCCGTTTTTCAGTTCGTTGCGCCGTTCCGGATTTCCCGGTTTTCGATAAGGCCCATGACAAATGGAAATTGATGGGACTGTGTCGGAAATGCGGTTTCCCTCATCCTGCAACAGAGCGACTGTCGGAAGAAAACATTGAAATGGCGGCTGCTTATGTCGGTTTTCCGGCCATCATCAAACCCAATATTTCAGCCGGTGCCAAAGGAATTGTTCAAGTCAATTCTATTGAGGATATAGTCAGAAAGTTTCCTGTGATATATCGGCAATTTGGTGCTTGCACCTTGCAGCATTTTATCAATCATTCGGGAATATACTATAATGTAATGCTTTATAGGTCCGCCCAGGGGCATTTGATAGGATGGACTGTATTGAAAATAATGCGTTATTTCCCGCTTAAAGGTGGAACGAGTTGTTATTGCGAAACCATACAGCATGATTCGCTCATACGGATTTGTGCGCAAGTACTCGATGAATTGCAATGGGTCGGTTTTGCCGATTTTGACATTATGGAGGAGAAAGATACAGGAAAATTGAAGATTATCGAAATAAATCCCCGTATTCCTGCCAGCATTCATGGTGCATATGTTTCCGGTGTGAATTTTCCGGATATTATCGTACGGGATGTCATGGGAGAGTCTGTGGAGCAGTCGGGTTATCGTCCGGGTAAATCGCTTCGGTTTATGGGGTTGGATTTCATGTGGTTCCTGTTCTCTCCGGATCGGTTTCGATTCAGACCTTCCTGGTTCCGATTCTTTGGCCGAAATGTTTATTATCAGGATGGGTGTTTCAAAGATCCGTTGCCAATGTTAATGGGGTGTGTATCCGGTATTCTGAAATATTTGCATCCGGCATTTCGTAAATCCAAATTAGGGATTTAACACTTACCATGTATATACTTACGTTCGATGTCGAGGAGTGGTTCCATCTCCTCGACAATGACTCTACACGCTCTGAAACGGAGTGGGTCCGGTATCCGATCCGCATTTACGAGAATATGGAGCGCATTTTCCGGATTCTCGAAGATACGGATACGCGGGCGACGTTTTTCGTGATCGGATGGATCGCCCGGACTTATCCGGATCTTGTGCGGCGTATTGCCGAAAAATATGAAATCGGGAGCCATACGATGAATCATCAACTCGTATGGCAGCAGAACCGGAAAGCTTTCAAGGAGGATGTGAGCGCTTCGGTCGGGTTGCTGGAGGATATCACCGGAAAGCCGGTGCGGTATTTCAGAGCTCCGGGTTTTTCGATCCGCAGTAGCGAAGCTTGGGCTTTCGAGGTCATCCGGGAGTGCGGGATCGAGGTCGATTGCTCGGTGTTTCCGGCTCATCACGCGCACGGCGGCATTCCCTCCTACGGCAAGGCCGTGCCGAGTATTATCCGCCATGAAGGTATGACGATCAAGGAGTTTCCGATATGCACCAAGGTGATCGGTAGCCAGCATATCATTTTCTCCGGCGGCGGATATTTCCGGTTGTTTCCCTATTGGCTGATCCGCAAGTGGGCCCGGGAGAAGTCCGAATACATGATTTCATATATTCATCCGCGCGATCTCGATGCCGGGCAGCCGATGATCCGCGAATTGCCATGGTCCCGAAGGTTCAAATCCTATGTGGGTCTGAAGGGCGCCGAAGGGAAACTGCACCGGTTGCTTGTGGATTTTCCTTTTACGGATTTAGCCACGGCCGATAGGCAGGTCGATTGGACCAGCGCTCCCGTAGTCGAGCTTTGACCTGCGGGTTACAAATAAATCGGGAGCCTCGTCCAAGGCTCCCGATTTTTGTTCGAGAGGGGAGTATGTGGCCTATTCCATCGGCCGTATGCGGACTTCGGTGATGCCGTCCAGTTCGCGCACGAGGCGGTCGATGTCGGTCCGTTCCTCGACCTGGCCGTAGTGGTAGGGGTAGAAGATCGCGGGTTGCAGAGCCTTGACCGCTTCGACGGCCTGCTCCACGGTCATCGTATAGGGTTGATTGACTGGTAGGAAGGCGATGTCGATGTCGCGCAGCGCCCTGAGTTCGGGAGTCGGCTCCGTGTCGCCGGCGATGTAGATGCGCGTGCCGCCGATCGTCAGCACATAGCCGCAGTCCTCCCGGTCGCGGGGATGGAACTGACGGCGGTCGGGGGTGGTGTTATAGGCCGCCACGGCCTCGACCTTCAGCCAGTCGCACGGGGTGGCGACGCTGCCCGGACGCATCGTGTGGCAATTCATTTCGAACATTTCGGCCGAGGTCCGGTCGCAGAGGATTTCGGTATCGGGCGTCAGCAGCTCCTCGGCTGCGGCGCGGTCCAGGTGATCGTAGTGCGAGTGCGTGATGAGCAGCACGTCGGCTTTCGGGAGCGACGCGTAGGCGGCATGGCCGCTCACCGGATCGACGTAGAGGTATTTTTCCCCGACGGAGACCGCCAGCGAGGCGTGGCTGAAAAAACGGATGGTGAATTGCGTTCCGTCACGTGCCGTGAGCGTGTCGGACGGGTATTCGGGGGCCTTCGCGCGGCCGCCGCCGAAGAGTGAAAGTATCGACATGGCGTTTTCGGTTTTGTGCGTTCGGTGAAAAACGCGGAATCTTCGGACTAAGATAGGGAAAAAATACGAATTATGCTTATCTTTGAAGCGAAATGCCGTGAAAACGGCGGTGTGCCGCGGAGGTCCGGTACGGTGACGGAGGCGCGGTGCGGCGGACGGGGAAATATTTTTTCCGGCGGCGTGCAGTAAAATGCGGCGGACGGCGTTTATAAAAGTGAATTTAACCTTATTGAGAAAAATGAATAAATTTTTAGCTATCACGGCGCTCTCGGCGCTGGCTTTTACGGGCTGTATGGACGATGACAACGGGAAGTGGAAGGAGCAGCAGCAGGTGATGCCGGGCATGAGCATTTATAATTCGACGATGATGCAGCAGAACATCTCGATGCAGATGGCCGGTGCGGGTCTGCGGCTGGCGTCGCTGCTGGCGGAGGCAGAAAAGCAGAATCCCGGGAAGCCGCTGGCGGAGATCGAGCTGGACAAGATCAAGGTCAAACTCGACAAATCCGAATACACGCTGCAAATCCTGCTCTTCGGCCCCGGAACGAAAATTACGAAGTCGGGACCGGAGGGATGGCTGATCTCCTATGCCGAGGGAACCCAGCAGGCCGACGGCTATATTCTGGAGGGGTCGCTGAAGGTGAATACCGGCAATGCGGAGCAGTTGGCCGGTACCTCCTATCCGGATAACATGTGGTCGGTGGAGATGCAGCCGGATTTCGTAATCAAGGCGATTTCGAGGAATGCGGTAGGCAACAACGAACAGACGACGATTCAGATGAAGGACGGTAAGACGTCGCTTTTCCGCGATCCGAGCGGCACGGCCGCTTATGTCGTCACGTTGGAGAACATCCGGGCCAACTTCGAGACGACCTCCTCCGGCAAAGAGTACGTTTCGGCATGGAACGGACGGCTGACGCTGACACCCGAGGAGGACGAGAGCGTGGCTTTCTCGGATATCTGGGACGACGACCTCAAGGCCGACGGTGCGGCGCAGGGCCTTTCGATCTATGCCAACAGCACCGAGACTGCTCCGATGGGGCTGAGTTACAAGGTGCAGGGCGGAGTTTACAACTTCTTCTCGCGAGTGGCTTCGAACAGCGTGGGGGTCTATACCCAGATCGTGGAGGGATCGCAGATTTGCGAGTTCATGCAGGTCGGCGATTACGATCCGACGCTGTTCCCCTCCCCGAAGGTGGAGTGCAAATGGACGTACGAAGGCGGAAGGCTGAGTTATACGGTGTTCTACAACGGATTCTCCTATACGATCTGACGGACTACTGTCGGGAAATAGCAACACGGCGGCTTCTTGTGTGGAGGCCGCCGTTTTCGTGTTACGGTATGTGCCGGGTTTCCGGCCGTCCGCCGTCGAGCCGCATGACGGAGGGGATGCAGAATGCAGCGATGCCCAGCAGGCAGATGATCGCGCCCGAGAGGAGAAAGGTCGTCGTCAGTCCGACCTGACCGGCCAGGAATCCCGTGCCGAGCAGGCCGAGGGCCGAAGGCAGCAGACCGAAGCTGCGGTAGAGCGAGAGTACCCGCCCCAGCGCGCCGGGTTCGATGCGGGTTTGGACGACGGAGATGAACGAGGCGTTGAAGACGCTGCTCGAGACGCCGGCTGCGGTCGTGAAGACGGCGAACCAGACGAATCCCGAGGCGGGCAGCAGTCCCGAGAGCAGGAACGAAAGCCCTACGACCAGGTACATGAGATTGACCAGCACGATGCGGCTCACGTCGTAGGTCCGGGCGCCCATGAGGGCCCCGCCGACGAGCGCTCCGCCGCCCCAGACGATCTCGATGAGGCTCATTTCAAAGGCTCCGCCGCCGAAGTGCTGCAACGTCATGAGCGGGAAGAGCACGCCGACGGGCATGATGAAGAACCATACGGCGACCGAAAAGGCGAAGAACCAGCCCATGCCCGGCGTGGCGTGCATGGCGGCGAACCCCTCGCGGAACTCGCGCAGCAGGGCGGGTTTCCGTTCCGGGTCGCGGGCGGGGCGGGGAATCCGCACGAAGAGCAGCGAGATGCAGGCCGCCGCAGCGCCCGCGACGTCGAGCAGGAGGATGTCGCCGATCGGGGCGACGGTGAGCAGCAGGGCGCCGAGAGCCGGTCCGGCGATGTCCGAGAGCGAGGAGATCACCTGATTGACCCCGGCGATGCGCGTGAGCTGGGAGGCGGGGGCCAGCAGCGGGACGGAGGCCTGCATGGCGGGGGTGTGGAATGCCGATCCGACCGAGCGGCAGGCCAGCAGGATGTAGATATGCCACATTTGCGCGATGCCTAACCGGAACAGCAGGGCGAGGAGCAGCGTGCAGAGAGCGATGAACGAATCGGCGAGGATCATCGTGCGGCGGCGGTCCCAGCGATCGACATAGACGCCGACGACGGGGCCGAGCAGCGATTGGGGCAGGATCCCCGCGATCGCCGCGAGGGCCAGCACCTCGGCCGAGCCGGTTTCGAGGCTCATCCAGAAGATTACCGCATAGCCGACCACGGCGCTCGAGAGGATCGAGACCATCTGGCCGCTCCAGATGACGGCGAATGTTTTTTTCCAGTTTTCCATAGTCGCTCGGTTCGTGCGTCCGGCGCCGCATGGCGGTCGGATATCGTGCGGCGGGGCGGTAGGCCGGGGCATGCGATCTCTCGTGCCGCCAGCCGCGCCGCATCGGGTGTCGGCATCCCGTATCTGCCGGTTTGCGCCGCATGCTCCGGCCGCACCGCATCGCCGGAGCCTCCGGAAGGGACGCGCTTTTTCCGTTTGTCGGACCCTTCCGGCGGGGCGGACCGTTTCCCGCCTCCTCCGGAAGTCTCGGGACCGGGGACACCTTCCGCAAATTTACAAAAAAGGCGGACACCGGAGTGTCCGCCTGCCGAATCCTTTCGTAAAAAGGATTTATTTAACTGCCTTAACTATTGCCTCGAATGCCTTCGGCTCGTTCATGGCCAGGTCGGCCAGAACCTTGCGGTTCAGGGCGATGCCTTTGGCGTTGAGCTTGCCGATGAATTGCGAATAGGTCATTCCCTGCGCGCGGACTGCGGCGTTGATACGCGTGATCCACAGCGAACGGAAGGTCCTCTTCTTGAGCTGGCGGTGCGCATATGCGAACTGCAAACCCTTTTCGACCGTATTTTTCGCAACGGTCCAAACGTTTCCCCTTGAACCAAAGTTACCCTTGGCAAGTTTCAAAACTTTCTTTCTGCGTGCGCGCGAAGCGACTGCATTGACTGAACGTGGCATAACGTAAAAGTTTTTGAAGAGCTGTCAGCGACGCGGTTCTCCCGCGTTCTTCGGGGCTGATTCGCTCCGGTTTCGGGTCCGGCCTGTTTCGTTTTTTACGGGGACGCTCTCCTGCGACGGTAGCCGGGCCCTTGCCGGCGCTGGCGCGCCGTGCGCCGCATTCGATCGTCCTTCGTCCTCGCCCTTGCGGGCAGGGGCGGCTCCTGCGCGGATTTACTTCACGAGCAGGTTCTTGATTTTGGCCTCGTCGGCCGCAGAAACGATCCCCGAATAGCAGAGGTTGCGCTTCTGTTTCGTCGTCTTTTTGGTCAGGATGTGACTGTGATAAGCGTGTTTGCGCTTGATCTTTCCTGTGCCGGTGAAGGTAAAACGCTTCTTCGCAGCGGCATTGGTTTTCATTTTCGGCATTGTCGTAAACAGTTAATTAGTTAAACGTAGCCTGCAAAAGTACGAAAAATTTCGCATCGTACAACCTTTCCGCCCGAAAAACTTCGGGAATGCGGAGTTTTCGCTATATTTGCCATAGACTGCCGCCGATCCGGCGTTTCGGACGACAGACGCCGCGGAGCGGCACGGATTTTTCAGCGAAACGGCATGATGGCAACGGAATGGGATTTCATCCTGCGGCTCTGCGTCGCGGGGGTGTGCGGGACGGCGATCGGACTCGACCGGGAGTACCGGGTGAAGGACGCCGGGTTCCGCACGCATTTTCTGGTGGCGCTCGGCAGCGCGTTGATGATGGTCGTGTCGCAGTACGGATTCGAGGGGTTCCTGGCCTCGCACGACGGACTGCGGCTCGATCCCAGCCGGATCGCGGCGCAGGTCGTGAGCGGTATCGGGTTCATCGGCGCCGGGACGATCATCATTCACCGGCAACTGGTGCGGGGACTGACCACGGCGGCGAGTCTCTGGGCCACGGCGGGTATCGGACTCGCCGCCGGAGCGCACATGTATACGGTTGCGGCCGCAGCCACGGTGCTGACCCTCTTCGGGCTGGAGGTGCTGACGCTCGTGTTCGGGGAACTGGGGCGGCGGCGGACGATGATCGTCTTCTCGGCGGCCGACCGGGGAGCGGTCGATGCGATGTTCGCCCGGCTCGAAAGCCGCGATTATTCGGTGATCTCCTACGAGGTGGAGGCGGCGCGTACGCCCGAAGGGGTCGTGCACCGGGCGACGCTGGTGATCCGCGCCAAGGGAACGGCCGCCGAGGAAGGGTATATCGACCTGCTGCGGGCGAATCCCGACATCACGGTGGAGCGGATCGTCTGACCGCCTCTCCGTTTCAGAACCAGCGGCCGACCTCGTACAATTGCGGATCGTGCGCCATATCGTTCGGGTTGGTCCCCGGTTCGCCTTCGGGGATCGCTTCCCCGAGCCGTTCGAACAGTTCGGTCCAAAAGGCGGGCATCGAACCGTCCGCCGCCCGGAAATTCATCGGCCGGGCGGGGAAGCGCCGTCGTCCGTCCGGAGTGCGGTAGCTCTCCCAGACCAGCTCGCTGCAATAGAGTTTTCCGTTGTCCGGCCGGAAGGAACAGTCGTAGGGGAGGCCGAGAAACCCGAAGGCCCGGCGGAGCGAGGCCGCCAGCCCTGCCGTATCGCGCAGCCGCATGGCGACCGCCGCCGGACGACCGCCGATGCGGGCCGATCCGTCGAGAAACTCCCGCAGCGGCGAGATCCGCACGCCGCCTTCCGGCGCGGCTTCCAGAACAGCGTCCGTGCCGTCGTACCGGACGAAAATCCCCACGTGCGAAAAACCGGGCGCTTCGATCCGCCCCGTTGCGGCGGTGATGGCCCCCGTCATCGCCGAATTCCGTCCCGCCCGGAACAGCAGATCGCCCGGATGCAGTTCCGGTGTCGGAGAAGTACAGGCTGCCGTGCAGAATATTATACCTATATATATTATAAAACGCATGATACCGATGTCCGGATACGAGGACAAAGATACGGAAATATTCGGAACTAATTTGCTGTATAATAGAGAAGTGCATATCCGGGCGCAAAAAAACAGAAAAAAGTTCCCGGATTATTTGGAAGTTATCCCGAAAAGCCCTTATCTTTGCACCCGCTTCGAGAGAAAAACACCGCTCCGGGGCGAAAGAAAACGGTTCTGAGAAATTTTGAAAAAAAAGTTCCAAAATCTTTTGGAGATTCGGAAATTTGACTTACCTTTGCACCCGCTTCGAATAAGACAGAACGTCTGAAGCGATGCGAAAAAAGGTTCTGAAAAAAATCTGAAAAATCTTTCGAAAAGATTTGGTGGTTCAAAAAATAACACTTACCTTTGCACCACTTTCCCACCTCGAAAAACGGTGGCGGAACCGAGGGGAAAGCCGAAAGGCCAACCCCCGAGAATAAGAAAGAAATTGTTCTTTATAGAAATATAAACGAGCAGCGTTCTTTGAAGTATTTGAGCAGCTATTAGTTTTTTCTACTCTTGCAAAAGAGTTGATTTCAAACAATACCTTTGAGATTAGAGCGAAAGATTTAAAACGAAACATTTTTTACAATGGAGAGTTTGATCCTGGCTCAGGATGAACGCTAGCGGCAGGCTTAACAC
>OLRF01002326.1_pt1 | contig 17048 bp, 14 predicted proteins | sample 1672061 | NCBI WGS metagenome assembly OLRF01 (sample SAMEA3136641, study PRJEB25190) | human gut metagenome | reverse complement strand
GTCATCACCGGCCTTATCAAGGCCAACATCCCCAGCCGTATCGCCTTTGCCGTTTCCAGCCAGATCGACAGCCGCACCATTCTGGACAGCGGCGGTGCCGAAAAGCTGCTGGGCAACGGTGATATGCTCTTCCTGCCCGTCGGCGCGTCCAAGCCCGTGCGTGTGCAGGGTACCTTCGTGACCGATGAGGAGATCGGCGCGGTGCTGAGCTTTATCAAGTCCACCTCCACCGCCCAGTACGATGAAGAAATGATTGCCGAAATGGAGCGCCGCGCCGTTGCCGAAAAGGGCAGCAAGAAGGGCGGCGACGATGACGGAGACGGCGGCGGTGCACTGGACGCCATGTTTGAGCAGGCTGTTGAGTGCGTTATTGAGGCCGGACAGGCCAGCACCAGCCTTTTGCAGCGCCGCTGCAAGCTGGGCTACGCCCGCGCCGCCCGCATTATGGACCAGATGGAGCAGGAAAAGATCATCGGCCCCTATGAGGGTGCCAAGCCCCGCGCCGTGCTTGTGACCAAGGCCGAGTGGGAGGAGCGCAAGCTGAACGGCCAGTATGACGGGTAAGCGCTTTGCCCGCCTGGCCGCGGCGGTTGCCGTCTGCTTGTTGGTGCTTGCCGCGTTTGTCGTCCAGCTTTTGGGCGGCAGGGGCAGCGTTCCCGGCTGGCAGCAGCTGCGCGCCGCGCTCGGCGTACCGCTCCAAACCGAGGAAAGTGCTCCGCAGACCGCGGACGGCAGTACCGTCGTGTATGTGCTGGATGTCGGGCAGGGCGATGCCGTGCTGCTTTGTCAGGACGGCGCATACTGCCTGATCGACACCGGCCCCGTCGAGGCTGAGGACGCGCTGCTCTATGACCTGGACGTGCTGGGTGTGCCGTCGCTTGACTATCTTGTGCTGACCCATCCCCACGCAGACCACACCGGCAACGCCCGCGCGGTGCTGCGCACCCTCCCGGTCAAGACCCTGCTGCTGCCGCTGTGGCAGCCCACGGCGGATGAGACCGCCGACTGGCCGCGCCATCTCGCAGAGCTGGCCGCCGACAGCGGAGCAGAAATTCTCACAGCAGAAGCCGGGGAGGAATTCCCGCTTGGCAGCGGCACGCTGCAAATTTTGCAGGGCGGCAGCGAGGATGCCGACAGCGTCAACGATGCCTCGCTCTGCACGCTGTTCACGGCGGGCGATTTCCGCTTTCTCGATACCGGCGACGCAGATGCAGACGCCGAGCAGCGCCTGGTCGATACCTACGGCCCGACCCTGCATGCCACTCTTTTCAAGGCGGGGCATCACGGGTCCTACACCTCCAACAGCCTGACCTTTATGCAGGCAGTCCGGCCCGAGGCCGTGGCCGTCAGCTGCGGGCTGCACAACGATTACGGCCATCCGCACCGCGCTGCCCTGCAAAATTACGCAGAGGTCGGTGCCGAGGTATGGCGCACTGACCTGGAGGGCAGCCTCACCTTCATCTGGCAGGACAACACCCTCAACGTGGAAACTTCCGCGGACTCCGCCGATTTTGCGGCGTAAAAATAAGGAGTAGAAAATGACGATTACGGAACAGTTCAAAGCCAAACGCTGCGTTTTCTCTATCGAATGCTTCCCGCCGAAACAGACCACCCAGATGGATAAGCTCAAGGACACCCTGCGCCAGATGCAGGCCATGGACCCCGGCTTCATCAGCGTCACCTTCGGTGCGGGCGGCTCTGCGGGCGGCGTCTCCACCGCGGAGGTGGCCGACTACATTCAGAACGAGCTGCATGTCCCCACGCTGGCGCACCTGATCTGCATGGGCAACGACGAGACCCGTGCAGCGGAGATTTTGGATCAGCTGGAATCTGTCGGCGTCCGGGATGTGCTGGCCCTGCGCGGGGACCGCAGCCCGTCCCGCCCGGAGAGCCCCGACTTCAAACACGCCAGCGACCTGACGTCCTTTATCAAATGGAAGAAGCCGGCATTTTCCGTTCACGGTGCCTGCTACCCGGAGGGCCACCCCGAGGCCGACAGCCTGCTGCATGACGTTGAGAACCTGCGCATCAAGCAGGCCGCCGGTGCCGAGCACCTGCTGACCCAGCTTTTCTTTGACAACATGCACTTTTACCGCTTTCTGAATCTGGCACGCCGCGCAGGCATCACGCTGCCGGTCTCTGCCGGTGTCATGCCCATCGTCAAGCGCAGCCAGATCGAACGCACCGTTTCGCTTTCTTCGGCCAGCCTGCCGTCTGAGTTCACCCGTATGATCTCCCGCTATCAGGACGACCCGGCCAGCCTGTACGATGCCGGTATCGACTACGCCGTCAGGCAGCTGCGCGACCTCATTGAGGGCGGTGCAGACGGCATCCACCTGTACGCAATGAATGACGCCGCCGTGGCCGCGAAAGTCTACGACGGCATCAGGGATCTGCTGTAATGGAGCGCCGCAAGCCCGCCGCCATTGACCGCGCCACGGCGCTGCGCTACATGGGTGCGTCCGGCTGGACGCCCGATGCCGCCACCGCGGCCCTGCTGGATAAGGCCGAGCAGACCGTGCTGACCGCTGCTGCGCCGCGTGCGGTGTACCGCCGTCTGCCGCGTACCGCCCTGCCGCTGGAAAACTGCGGCAGCGACCTGACGCGCCATCTGCAGGGCTGCGACGAGGTCCTTCTGCTGGCAGCGACCCTCGGGGCCGAGGTGGACAAGCTTTTGCGCCGCATGGAACTGACTGACATTGCCCTGGCCGCCGCGGCAGACGCGCTGGCCTCGGTGCTTTTGGAACAGGTCTGTGACGAACTGGAGAACGAAATACGCGCTCAAATCGAGGCGCAGGGCGTCTTTATGACCGGGCGCTACGCGCCGGGCTACGGTGACTGCCCGCTGGAGCTGAACGACGCGCTCTGCCTTGCGGCGGACACGGTGCGCGGCTGCGGCCTGGCCGTGACGCCCCAGCACCTTTTGACCCCCCGCAAGAGTACCACCGCCATTTTAGGCATTGCCGACCATCCCGTGACCGGCACCCGCGCAGGCTGTGCGACCTGCCATTTAAAGGAGACCTGCTCGTTCCGCAAGCGCGGCACGACCTGTTTCACACAAGACTGATAGGGGAGAAGCGTATGCAGATTCGTGAAGTTTTTGACCGCAAGCGGTTTGTTTTTCTGGACGGCGGCATGGGCACCCAGCTGCAGGCACGCGGTCTGCAGCCCGGGCAGAAGCCCGAGCTTGCCGCGCTGGAAATGCCGGAGGTTTTAACGGCCATCCACACTGACTACGCCAACGCGGGCGCGGATATTCTGCTGGCAAATACCTTTGGTGCCAACGCCAAGAAGCTGACCGGCTGCGGCCACACGGTGGAGGAGGTCGTTTCCGCTTCCATCGCCTGTGCGCGCAAGGCCGCCGAGACCACCGGCGCGTGTGTAGCGTTGGACATCGGCCCTCTGGGTGAGCTGCTCGTCCCCGCGGGCACGCTGGCGTTTGAGGATGCCTACAATGAGTTTGCACAGGTCATCCGCGCCGGTGCGGCGGCAGGGGCTGACCTCGTCTTTTTGGAGACGATGACCGATCTGTATGAGCTGAAGGCCGCCATCCTCGCCGCCAGGGAAAACTGCGATCTGCCTGTTTTCACCTCAATGAGCTTTGAGAGCCGCGGGCGCACCTTCACGGGCTGCACCGTCGAAAGCTACGCCGTCACGGCAGCGGGTCTCGGCGCGGACGCCGTGGGCATCAACTGTTCGCTCGGCCCCAAGGAGATTCTGCCCTTCGCGCAGCGCCTCTGCCGCAGCGTGCCCGCAGGTGTTCCGGTCTTTGTCAAGCCGAACGCCGGTCTGCCGAACCCCGACGGCAGCTACAATCTCGACCCGGATGAATTTGCCGCCGAGATGAAGGAGTACGCCGCCATCGGCGTTTCGATGGTCGGCGGCTGCTGCGGCACGACGCCCGCGTTTATCGCCAGGCTGCATGAGACCTTCAGCCCGCTGACCCCGGCCGACAAAGTCCCCATCCGCCGCAGCTGTCTGTGCACGCCGGTCCGCTTTGTGGAGGTCGACGGCATCACTGTGGTGGGGGAGCGCATCAATCCTACCGGCAAAAAACGGCTGCAGCAGGCCCTGCGGGACGGCGACAGCGCCTACCCCTGCACTCAGGCTGTGGCCCAGGCCGAGGCCGGTGCGCAGGTGCTCGACGTCAATGCGGGCCTGCCCGGCATCGACGAGGCCGCCACGCTGGAGCAGCTTGTCAAGGATTTGCAGGCTGTCACCGACCTGCCGCTGCAGCTCGACTCCTCGAATCCAGAGGCCCTGTCCCGTGCGCTGCGCATCTACAACGGCAAGCCCATCGTCAACTCGGTCAACGGTGAGCCGGAGACGCTGGAAAAGATTCTGCCGCTCTGCAAAAAGTACGGCGCCGCCGTCGTCGGCCTGGCGCTGGACAAGGGCGGTATCCCGCCGACAGCCGAGGGCCGCTTTGCGATTGCTCAACGCATTGTCGCCGCTGCCAATGCCGCCGGTATCCCGAATGAGGACATCTACATTGACTGCCTGACGCTGACCGCCAGTGCCCAGCAGGAGGGTGCCGTTCAGACGCTGGAGGCTCTGTCCCGCTGCAAGCGTGAGCTGGGCGTGCGCACTGTGCTGGGCGTGTCGAACATCAGCTTCGGCCTGCCGTGCCGCGGCTACCTGAACACAACGTTTTTGACGATGGCCATGTCTGCCGGGCTCGACCTTGCCATCATGAATCCCAACACGCCGGAAATGATGGCTGCCGTGCGCGCCTACCGCGTGCTGACCTCGCAGGATTTACAGAGCACCGACTACGTTGCCGCCTATGCCGATGTGCAGATCCAGACAACGCAGACGAGCAAGTCCGCCGCCACCGTGGCCGAGGTCGGCGCCGCCGCACCGGGCGGGGACGCCCTGTTTGAGGCTGTGCGCCGCGGCCTGAAGGCCGAGGCCCGCGCCGCCGCGGACGCCGCGCTGACAATGCGCGAACCGCTGGACGTAGTGAATGTCTCGCTGATTCCCGCACTGGACGCCGTGGGCGACGGCTTTGAGAAAGGCACGGTATTCCTGCCGCAGCTTTTGCAGGCCGCCACCGCCGCGCAGGCTGCGTTCGAGGCCATCAAGGCCAAAATTGCCGCCTCCGGCCAGGCGCAGGGCAGCAAGGGCAAGATCGTCATTGCCACAGTCAAGGGCGACGTGCATGACATCGGCAAGAACATTGTCCGTGTCATCCTCGAAAACTACGGCTATGACGTGCTCGACCTCGGGCGCGACGTTGACCCCGAGCGTGTCGTAGAGGCCGTGCGCCAGACCGGTGCAAAGCTCGTCGGCCTGTCGGCCCTGATGACGACCACCGTCCCCAATATGCAGGCCACGATCGAGGCCCTGCATGCCGCGCACCTTGACTGCAAGGTCATGGTCGGCGGCGCGGTGCTGACGCCCGACTACGCCCGGGACATCGGTGCCGACTACTACTGCAAGGATGCCAAGGCCAGCGCTGATTTGGCCAAGCAGCTTTTAGGCTGATTGTATAGAGCCGCGTTTCACGAAGAAACGCGGCTTTTTGCACAATTGTAAAATCTTGCCTTTGTCAGCAAATCACCATTGCAGGGAAGTTCCAATTGATGTATAATAGTTGTGTTTACTGTTTTTGGACATTTTCCTTTATTTATCTGTTTTAGGAGCGTATCTTTTGAAGCACATAGCCAAAATCGCAGCGTTCACCGCGATTTTTCTGATTATAAATCTGATTTTCTGCGGCTTTATGCCGCCCGATAACGGTTCCAGCCTTGACATGTGGCGCAGCTACCACCAAAAGCAGTCCATTGACATTGCCGTCATTGGCTCTTCGCTGGCTTCCTGCGCCCTGCCCGAAGAAGAACTCGCCGCCGCAACAGGGGAGACTGTTGCATTGATGGCAACAAACGCCCAAAGCTTGGATATGTCGCAGATCGCGCTGGAGACCCTGCTTCGGGAGCATTCTCCCCGGTATGTGATCCTTGTCATGGATCTGACCAACATGACAGGCAAACCCTATGCCAAAGCCCAAAAGGCTTTCTTATATGCAGAGCTGCAGACGGGTTCCTGGAAGGATAAGCCCGCTGACCTGCTGCGCTACATGACCAGCCGTGATAACTTTACAGGTGCAGATTCCCTGAATGCGCTTTTTCCCTGGCAGAGCGGCAGCTGGCCCACCGACTGGCCCGCTACGATCCAACAGAAATGGAATGCCGTGCTGAATCGTCTGCCGCACCGGCGCGGTGCGGCCCATGCCCAGCCGGAGGATACCGCGGTCATCAACTTTGACACTGTCGGTGCGGAGAACACCTGGAACCAGAACGCCCACGACTTTAGCGCGCAGCACATTGAAGAGCTGACCTCCATGCTGCAACTCTGTCAGGAGAACGGCACGTGCCTTTTGCTCATCAGTGCGCCCAAGACCACGCTGGATGTCGTGAGCTACGAGACGTATTTTGACGACTACGCCTACTTCAAGCAGCTGGCAGCACAGTATGGGGCTTCCTATTATGACTTTAACCTTGCAAAGCCGGAGCTGTTTGAGAACAAAGAGCCTGACTATCACAAGGATTTTACCCACATGAATGCTGCCGGCGGGCATGCGTTCAGCCTGAGCATGGCAAAGTTTCTGGCCATGCTGGACGCCGGGCAGGATGTGGAATCGTTGTTCGAGACGCCGTCAGAATATCTGGCCTCCGTAAACTATATCACCAACGTCTACCTGACGCCGGAGGTTCACCCGGACAAGATTTTGCTGCTGGCCGGTTCCTACCACGGTCCGTCCGTACAGGCTGAATACGAGTTCTGGGTCAAAGCGCCGGGGGAGAGCGAATACAGCCGGGTTTCCGCGTATTCTACCCGCTCCTGGACCGAGTACGCAGCGGCGGAGCACGGCACCTACCAGTTCCGCGTGAACGCCCGTATTGTTGGTTCTTCCGCCGATTTTGAGCGATATTATGAATGTTCTGTCGATTTTTAATTTTGTGGATGGTGTAGTGTGGAAATCTATTCCCTGAGTTTCTTCCTGCTGGTCAGCGTTGGACTCATTTTATATTATACTGTTTTCAGCCGCTGCCAATGGATCTGCCTGCTGGGGTTGAGCCTGCTGTTTTTTGCCGCCAGCGGCTGGAAGGGCCTTGTTTTTCTGCTTTTCACTGCGTTGACGATCTGGCTCGGCGGCTTGCAGCTGGCAAAGCTGGATGCCGATTCCGCCGCGCGGCGAAAGGCTCCGGGCATAACCAAGGACGAAAAAAAGGCCATCAAAGCACAGGCGGTGCGCCGCAAAAAATGTCTTGTTGCTGCTGTGCTGACTGCCAACTTTCTTGTGCTTGGCTACTTCAAATACTGGTCCTATTTTGCGGAGCTGCTCTCCGGTGCATTTTCGGCCACAGCGCCGTCCTCACTGGGGCTGGTCATGCCGCTTGGCATCAGCTTTTACACGTTTCAGGCCGTCGGTTATCTGATTGACTGCTACCGTGGTCGGCACCCGGCAGAGAAAAACTACGTCCGCTTTCTGCTTTTCATCAGCTTTTTCCCGCAGCTGATCCAGGGTCCCATCAACCGTTACGGAGAGATAGCCCCGCAGCTCACTGCCCGTCACATCTGGAACTGGGAGCGTACCAAGCGTGCACTGTTCCTGTTTCTGTTCGGTGCAATGAAGAAATATGCCATCGCAAACCTGACCGCCCCGACGATTGCCGCCATCCTCGACGGCAATGACCCCAAGCTGGCCGGTTCTATGGCACTGCTGGCCATTTTGCTGTACTCGCTGCAGCAGTATGCAGATTTTTCCGGCGGCATTGATATGGTATTGGGTGTTGCGCAGCTGTACGGCATTGAGATGATGCCCAACTTCCGGCAGCCGTATTTTTCTACCTCGCTGGGGGATTTCTGGCGGCGCTGGCATATTTCGCTGGGTGCGTGGATGCGTGATTACCTGTTCTATCCCTTTGCACTGACCAAGCCGATGCAGCGCTTCGGCAAGTGGGCCACATCGCATTGGGGCAAGCATTTTGGCCGTGTGCTGCCCGCTGCAGTCGCCAACCTGCTTGTGTTTGCTGTGGTCGGCATCTGGCACGGCCCGCAGGCGCACTACTTTGCCTGGGGTCTGTATAACGGTCTTGTCATTGCGCTGGCTGACCTGCTGGAGCCCGCTTTCAAAAAGCTCAACACAGCGCTGCACATTCCTACCGAAAGCCGCGGCTGGCACGTTTTTCGCATCGTGCGGACCTTTATCATCGTCAACATCGGCTGGTACTTTGACCGCAATGAGTTTGTGCAGGGGTGCATCTACCTGCGCAACACCTTTACGGATTTCAATTTGTCCGCATTGGCCGCGAATGCACCCGGCGCTTTCGCGGCAGTCTCCGGCCCTGCCTGGGGGCTTGTCATCATCAGTACCCTTCTGGTCTTTGCCCATAGTGTGCTGAAGGAACAAGGCCGCGACCCTTACGCAGAGGTACAGCGGCTGCCGCTTGCGCTGCGCTGGGGTTTATACTATCTTGTTATTTTCATGGTACTCCTCAGCTTTATCTGCGTCAATGAAACCGTTGGTTTCCTCTATGCCAACTTTTAAGAAAAGAGCTTTCTATGCAAACAAACATTCTGGACTGGCTTGAAGCCACGTCCGCCCGCTGCCCGGATGCCCCCGCTGTGGGGGATGAGCAGACAGACTGTACCTGGGCACAGCTGACCGACACGGCCCGCCGCGCCGGCAGCTTTCTGGCGTCCCGCACGATGCCGCGCCGCCCGGTGGCATTTTACCTGGAAAAATCCGTTTCCGCCTTTGCTGCCATGCTTGGCACCGTCTACGCGGGCTGCTGCTACTCGGTGCTTGACACCCGCCAGCCCGCTGCCCGCACTTTGCAGGTATTGGATACTTTGGCCCCTGCATTTCTTGTTACGGACGAGGCCCACGCTGCCGCAGCCGCCGCGCTGGGGTACAGCGGGCAAATCATCCGGCTTGACGATCTGCTGGCCGCACCCGCGGACGCTGCTCTGCTGGCAGCCCGCCGCCGTCAGGCTGTGGACGTTGACCCTCTGTATATCAACTTCACAAGCGGAAGCACCGGTGTGCCAAAAGGCGTCACCGTCAGCCACCGCTCGGTGCTGGATTTTATCCCGCAGTTTGCCGAAATTTTCGGCATCACACAAAACGATATTCTGGGCAATCAGGCTCCCTTTGACTTTGACGTTTCGGTCAAAGACCTGTACACGGCACTGTACACGGGGGCTAAGGTGCAGATCATCCCGCGCGCTTATTTCAGTCAGCCCACAAAACTCATGGACTATCTGGCAGACCATGAGGTCACCATACTTGTCTGGGCTGTCAGTGCCATGTGCTTTGTCTCCATCATGAACGGCTTCAGCTACCGTACCCCTTCCCGCGTGCGGCAGGTATTGTTCAGCGGCGAAGTCATGCCCATCAAGCACCTGATGAAGTGGAAGTCCGCTCTGCCGCACGCCCGGTTTGTGAACCTCTACGGCCCGACAGAAATTACCTGCAACTGCACCTACGCCATTTTGCCGGACCGGGATTTTGCCCCGGATGAGGCGCTGCCCATCGGACGCGCGTTTCCCAACGAGAAGGTCTTTCTGCTGGATGAGAACGACGCCCTTGTCACCGAGCCCGGGCAGGCAGGGGAGATCTGCGTTTCCGGTACGGCGCTTGCCCTCGGCTACTATGCTGACCCTGTGCGCACAGCGCAGGCCTTTACCCAGAATCCGCTGAACACCAACTGGTATGAGCGTATTTACCGCACCGGCGATCTGGCCCGCTACGACGAAAGCGGCAGCCTGTATTATATTGGCCGCCGGGATTTCCAGATCAAGCACATGGGACACCGCGTAGAGCTTGGCGAAGTTGAAGCTGCCGCTATGCGCTGCGACGCTGTGACCCGTGCCTGCTGCACGTTTGATGCCGAACGCCAGCGGCTCCACCTGTTTTACACGGGCAGCTGTGAGAAAGCCGCCCTGCTGGCTGCGCTGAAAGAAAGTCTGCCGCCTTTTATGCAGCCGAATACTGCTGTGCAGCTGGACGAGATGCCGCTGAATAAAAACGGCAAAATTGACCGCACGGCACTGGCTGCCCTGACGAAAAAAGGAGCCCATAAATGACCGACGCTTCTTTACAAAAAATTGCTGCCACCTACGGCACACCGACGTTTGTCTTTGATACTGACGCTTTGCAGGCCCGCGTGCGCGCTATTCAGGCAATCTGGGGTAGGGAAATCGACCTTTGCTATTCCATCAAAGCCAACCCATTTCTGCTGCCTGCCATGATGCAGGTCACTGCGCGGCTGGAAGTATGCAGTCCCGGAGAGCTTTCGCTCTGCGAGAGCCTGCATGCTGCGGATGCACGTGTTATCTATTCGGGTGTTAATAAGACGCCCGTGGATATTGCCCGCGCCGTGGCCGACGGCGTCGGCACCTGCACAGCGGAATCTCTGCTGCAGGTCCGCTATCTGCAGGATGCTGCACGCAAGGCCGCCAAACGGCTGCCTGTGCTGCTGCGACTGAACGCGGGCAGTCAGTTCGGCATGTCAAAGGAGGATCTTTTCACCGCATTGGCGCATCGCAGGGAAACACCTGATCTGGAGTTTATCGGCATTCACTACTTTGTCGGGACCCAGCGCAAAAAGCTGGTCAATCAGCAAAAAGAGCTGGCTATGCTGCGGGAACTGTACGCTGAAATTGAGCAGACCTTCGGCCTTCGTCTGCCGGAACTGGAATACGGCCCAGGGCTGGCGGTGCCGTATTTTGACGGCGACGATTTTACCGACACACTGTCCCCGGCTAAAGACCTTGCGCCAGCACTGCGCGAAGTCAGCAGTTGGGTCCATCTGACCGTTGAGATGGGCCGCTTTTATACCGCCGAATGCGGTTATTACCTGACCACCGCCATGGACTGCAAGGACCACGGCGGGCAGCACTACTGCATTGTGGACGGTGGAATGAACCACCTGAATTATCTTGGCCAGATCATGGGTATGAAACGCCCGCATCTGCGCCATTTTGCTGCCCGGGCAGCTTCCGTACAGGACTGGACACTTTGCGGCAGCCTTTGTACTACGAACGATGTTCTTGTGCGCAGTATGCCGCTGGCCGGACTATGCCCCGGCGACCTGCTTGTTTTTGAAAACACCGGTGCCTACTCTGTTACGGAAGGACTTGGTCTGTTTTTGAGCCGCGACCTGCCGCAGGTCATTCTGTGGCAGAACGGCACGCCGCACCCGGTACGCAGCGAAACGCCGACCTATCCCATCAACACACCCGCTGTGTAAGATAATTTGAAAAGGAGAAATACCAATGGAACGTTTACTGGAAATTTTAAGCGAAATCAAAGAGGACGTGGACTTTTCCACCTGTACAACGCTGATCGATGACGGCATCCTGGATTCTTTCGACATTCTGCAGATCATCTCGGCCCTGAATGAGGAATACGACATTTCGATCCCCGCATCCGAAATCATGCCGCAGAACTTCAACAGCGCCGAGGCCCTTTACAAGATGGTCCAGCGCCTGCAGGAAGATTGATGTCCGAGATGCCCGAAATGCCCGAAATACAAGATAACGCTTGCATTTATTCCAAACTTATTGTATAATACTAAAAGCGGACAGGGCTGAATTGCGCTGTTTCGCGTACAGATGCAGGTCCCGCGCGTGGGCAGCCTGTGAACCATGTCAGGCGGGGAACCGAGCAGCATTAAGCGGCGCTTGCCTAGTGCCGCGGTCAAGCCTGCATCTGTACGCAAAGCAGCGCAGCCGCGTGCTCTGCCCGCTGTTTTTTGTAGCTTTGCAGGAGGTGAGCCGATGTACCGTGCCCTGTATCGAAAATGGCGTCCCCAGCGCTTTGCGGACGTGGTTGGCCAGACGGCCATCGTCACGGCCCTGCAGAACCAGATTTCTGCAGGGCGCATCGGCCATGCGTATCTGTTCACCGGCACCCGCGGCACCGGCAAGACGACCTGCGCCAAGATCTTTGCCAAGGCGGTCAACTGTCTGGACACCTCCAGCCCTGACCCCTGCGGCGAGTGTGAAATTTGTAAGGGCATTGACTCCGGCTCCGTCATGGACATCATCGAGATGGATGCCGCGTCGAACAACGGCGTTGACGACATCCGCGACCTGCGCGACGAGGTAGCCTATCTGCCGTCGGTCTGCAAGTACAAGGTCTACATCATCGACGAGGTGCACATGCTCTCCACCGCGGCGTTCAACGCGCTGCTCAAAACGATGGAGGAACCGCCCGAGCACGTCATCTTTATCTTAGCCACCACCGAGGTGCAGAAGGTTCCCGTCACGATTTTGAGCCGCTGCCAGCGGTATGACTTCACCCGCATCACGGCGGATGACATTGCCGGGCGGCTGCTCTACGTAGCCGGGCAGGAGAAGATCGAGCTGGACGAGAACGCCGCACAGTTGATTGGCCGTCTGGCAGACGGTGCCATGCGTGACGCGCTGTCCATTCTGGACACCTGCGCCGGTGTCGACAACCACGTGGACGAGGCGCTCGTCCGCCGTATGGCCGGTGTCACGGACAGGGGCTACCTGTTTGAAATCAGCGACGCCATCGCGGCAGGGGACTCCGTCACCGCACTGGAAAAAATCGCCGAGCTGCGCCAGCAGAGCGTCGATATGCGCCGCCTCTGCATGGAGCTCGCCGGGCATTACCGCAATTTGATGCTCTGCGCGCTGCCGGGCGGCACGTCACTTCTGACCGGCATCTCGCCGGAGGAGGAGGCCGCCTACACCCAGCGCAGGGACTTCCCGCAGCGGGAAGCCATCCGCGCGGTCAATGCGTTCGGCTCGGCACTTGAGAAAATGAGCCGCGGCACTGACCAGCGCATTGAGCTGGAGTTGGCGATTTTCTCGCTGACCCAGCCCGAGACTGCCGCCGCACCTGTTATCATCCAGCAGCCCGCCCCGGCAGCACCCGCCGCGCCCCAGGCGTTTGCCAGCGCGACGCGCGCCTACACAGCAGCGCCGCCGGTACAGGCTGCGCCCTCTGTAGTGCCGCCCGTGGTACAGCCGCAGAGCGTTCCCGCCGCTGCACCGGATGATGTACCGCCGCCCATTGACGATGACCCGCCGTTCCTGCAGCCGGAGCTGAAGCCCGCCCCGCAGCAAGCTCCCGCGCCGGTACCGGCAGCACCCGCTGCCCCGGCCCCGCGTAAGGCCGAGCCGCCACGGCAGGCAGGCCCGCTGGAGCCGTTCGCTTTCTGGCCCGCCGTGCTGGCCGATTTGGAGGAGAATGATGCGATGCTCATCTCCTTTTTGCGCGGCACCCGGGCCTATTGCGACGGCAAGCGCGTGCTGTTTGAGTGCAGCGACGCCTTCCGCGATTATATCCGCAATAATCGGGAAGTCAGCAAGCGTCTTAAGGAAACTATCTACCGTGTATCGCGCACCAAGTACAGTATCGGCCCCTATGAGGAGCCAAAGACCGACGACACCACCGCTGCCGTCAGTCTGGATGAGACTCTGCACACGATGCAGGCGCTTGGTGTCGATTTGAAAATCGTTGATAAATAATTATTTTTGGAGGATACAACCATGAAAGCAAGACTGCCCAAGGGCTATGGCCGACCCGATCCCAACGCCATGATGCGTCAGGTCCAGAAGATGCAGGACGACATCCGCGCCAAGCAGGAGGAGCTCGAAGCCAAGGAGTACACCGGCACCGCCAGCGGTGAGATGGTCACTGTCACGATGAACGGCAAGCATGAGATCACCGCCGTCAAGATCAAGCCCGAGGCAGTGGACCCCGATGATATTGAAATGCTTGAGGATCTGATTGCCGCCGCCGTCAACAGCGCCGCCGCTGCCGTTGACAAGGACTCCGAGGAAGAGATGTCCAAGATGACCGGCGGTCTGAACATCCCCGGTCTGGGCTAAGAGGCTGCCTATGTTCAACAACAATGTTGAGCCGCTGGAAAATTTGATCGACCAGTTTGCCCAGTTTCCCGGCATTGGCCGCAAAAGTGCGGTGCGTATGGCCTATCAGGTCATGTCGATGCCGCCCAAGCAGGCCATGGAGCTGGCCAAGGCGATTGAGCACGCCAAAAGTGACCTGCACCGCTGCCGCATCTGCCAGGACTACACCACCGGCGATGTCTGCAAGATCTGCGCCTCCCAGAAGCGTGACCGCAGCATCATCTGCGTGGTCGAGGGCCCGCGCGACATCAAATCGATTGAGCGCACCCACGAGTACAACGGCCTGTACCATGTGCTGCACGGCCTGATTTCGCCGATGGATGGCATCGGTGCAGATCAGCTCTGCATCAAGGAGCTGCTGGCCCGTCTGAATGACACCGTCAAGGAGGTCATCATGGCCACCAGCCCGACGGTGGAGGGCGAGGCCACGGCGATGTATATCGCCAAACTCATCAAACCTCTGGGCATCAAAACAACCCGCCTGGCCTATGGCCTGCCCGTCGGCTCGAGTCTGGAATACGCCGATGAGACGACGCTGTACCGTGCCATGGCCGGACGCGGCGAGATGTAAAAAAATTCCTGTACCGCTTTTGCCGGTACAGGTTTTTTATTGCAGCTTTATTTCAGCAGACCGTAATCCCGCAGACAGCGCTGTACACCCGTCAGGGTATCGTCAAAGCCGACACCCGCTGCCGCACGGAACCTGCCGCCGTCCATCAGCAGGCTGCGCAGCCAGTCTGCCGTCTCTATGACAGGGTGGATGTCCAGCAGCGCACAGGCGCGTCGGGCCGTCGTGACCATGTCGCAGTCGTTCTCGCTGCCAAAGTTGTACACACCGCCCGGCAGTTCCATGGCCTGGGTCAGCCGCTCCACAGCCTCCCGCACATAGGTGATGCCGCGGTAGTCCCGCGCCGAAAACCGCAGCGTCTCCTGCCGCATAGCGGCGGTCAGCAGGTTCAGCAGGAAGTTACCGCGGATCGGCAGGCCGTACCCGGGCAGGTCGTACATCCAGGCCGCCCGCAGCAGCACTGCATCGGGCAAAATATCCAGCACGCGCTGCTCCATCTCCTGCTTGTGGCGGCCATAGACGTTGACGGGGGAGAGCGGTGTATCCTCGTCAAACGGTCCGTGCTCAGTAAGGCCCGTGTAGACCTGGTCAGAGCTGAACGCAACCAGCTTTGCGCCGCTTTTTTGCGCTGCAGCCGCCATCCAGCACGGCAGCAGAACGTTGGCGCGGTAGGACTCGTCCGGGTGCTTTTCGCTGTAGCCTGTGTCGGAGAGCGCCGCCGTGTGTACGATCACGTCCGGCTGCTCGCGCCGCACCCAGTCGGCCACGGTCTGCTCATCCGCTGCGGCCAGCATTCCTTTGGGGAAGGCGCACAGCTCGTATCGCCCCGCCAGTTGGGTCATGATGCGTGCCCCCACAAAGCCGCCCGCGCCGGAGACCAATAGCTTTTTCATGTCTTTTCCCTCGCAATACGATTTTTGTCTTTATTGTACCGTTTTTGCGCAGCTGTTGCAAGCGGCTTGACAAATTCCGCGCCGGTTTGTATAATAGAGGCACCTAAAACAAGGTGTGGATTTTTACAGTTCTGATACTACTTTTCGCCACACAGCGCTTTCTTTCCGGGAAAGCGTTGTGTGGTTTTTGTTGTGTCAAAAGGAGAAGCCCATGAACGATACCTTCATGAAGGAAAAGCCGATTTTTCCGCTGCTGACCTCAATGGCCCTGCCTATGGTCGTCTCGATGCTGGTCAATGCACTGTACAACATCGTGGACAGCCTCTTTGTCGCCCGCATCAGTGAGGAAGCCATGACTGCGCTGTCCCTCGTCTACCCGGTGCAGAACCTCATCAACGCGATTGCCATCGGCTTCAGCATCGGCATTGCCGCGCTGATCTCGCTGCATCTCGGTGCAGGCAACAAAGAAAAGGCTGACATGGCCGCCACCCACGGCATGGTGCTTTCGCTGATCCACGGCGTCGTGATTTCCATCGTCTGCACCGCCATCATGCCGCGGTTCCTGCGCTCCTTCACCAGCGACGAGACCGTCATTGCCATGGGCGTGACCTACTCCCGTGTTGCCTTTATGTTCGCCGTCGTCATCATGGCCGCCATGGCGTTTGAGAAGATCTTTCAGGCGGTGGGCCGGATGAACATTACGATGATCGGCCTGATGGGCGGTTCGGTCTGCAACATCATTCTGGACCCGCTGCTGATTTTCGGCATCGGCCCGTTCCCCAAAATGGGCATTGCCGGTGCGGCGCTGGCTACCGGCATCGGCCAGATGGTCCCCGTCATCTTCTATCTGATCGTCTACTTCGTCAGCCCTATCCCGGTCAGGCTGCGCTCCGGCTGCCTGAAGCCGGACGCCAAAATGGCCCTGCAGCTCTATTCCATCGGCGTACCGGCCATCCTGAATCTGGCGCTGCCCTCGGTGCTCATCACCTTCCTAAACTCACTGCTGGCCGTCTACTCTCAAAGCTATGTCGTCGTGCTGGGCATCTACTATAAATTGCAGACCTTCCTGTACCTGCCCGCCAACGGCATTGTGCAGGGTCTGCGCCCCATCATCGGCTACAACTACGGCGCGGGGGAGTATGACCGCGTCAAAAAGCTCTACCGCATGTCCATGGGCATGTGTGCCGCCATCATGGCCGCGGGCACGGTGCTCTGTCTGGCGCTGTCCGGCCAGCTGATCGGGCTTTTCAGCTCGAACGCCGAGACCATCGCCATCGGCACGTCGGCCCTGCGCATCATCTGCGTCGGCTTCATCGTCTCGACGATTTCAGTCGTCGCCTCCGGCTCGCTGGAGGGTCTCGGCATGGGCGTGCAGTCACTGGTCATCTCGCTGTGCCGTTACATCGTTGTCATCATGCCGCTGGCCTGGCTGTTCTGCCGCCTGCTGGGTGCCGACGGCATCTGGAACGCCTTCTGGGTGACCGAGGTCATCACGGCGGGCATTTCAATGGTCGTATACCACAAGAGCGTGAAGCTGAAATAAACCAACAGGAGCCTGACCACAGCCTGTCAGGCCCCTGTTTTATATAAGTAAAAGGCTTCCCCCAAAGGGGAAGGCTCAGACTGTCGAAAAAGGTGCGTTCACCCCTTGGCCCCCTCTGCGAGGGGGCTCC
>OLRF01002316.1_pt1 | contig 17087 bp, 15 predicted proteins | sample 1672061 | NCBI WGS metagenome assembly OLRF01 (sample SAMEA3136641, study PRJEB25190) | human gut metagenome | reverse complement strand
TTGCTTTATTCAGCGGCAAACTTGCTTTATTCAGCGGCAAACTTGCTTTATTCAGCGGCAGTCTGCGAATACGGGCGAGAATTCGTCGAGCTTCTCGCACGTGTAGCGCCGGGTGTTGTCCTCGCACATGGGCAGCATTTGCTGCGTGAATGCGGCGCAGCGCGTCCATTCGTCGGTGACGGCCTGACTGTGCGCGGTGTTCAGGTCATAGTGCTGCGCGAGATAGTCGGCGAGGTAGGGCGTGAATTTCTCCGCGCCGAAAATGTTCAGATGTTCGGCGTTGGCGAAATCATTGAGCGGGTCGAGGCCGATGGCGTCCATCTGCGTGTCGAAGTTCGCAAAATCATACCCGTACTCGTGCACGACCGCCTCCAGCTCGGAAAACACGGCGTCATAGTTTTCAATGACGGTGCGGTGCGGGAAGCGGGCAAAGAGCACGTTTTTGATTCCCCGTGCCTTGGCTGTCTCGCAGAAGGTGCGCAGGCTCTGCTCGTTGAAATCGTCGAGCGATTGCTGGCGCACGGGGATCTCATCCGTCTCCGTGAGGAACATGGAGATGGACAGAAACGGCTTGGTGTACGAATAGCCCGCGTCGCGCGCCTGCTGCTGCAGTGACAGCGAATTGCGGATGAGGTCCGGCTTTCTCCAGTTGTCGTGGTACTTGAGCAGCGGCACATAGTATGACAGCCGGTCGCCCTGCACGCACTCGTCAATGGCCTGCACCTTGTTGCGTGAGAGCGGCAGCGTGTCGAGCCATTCGCGCGTTGCGGCCGTGCCGAGCTCATCCCGCTCTGCCTCCGTGTAGAGAAAGCCGTTGACCTCGACCACGTAGACAGACGGATTTTGCCGCTTGGAGCTCTCGCGCAGCATGGATGCATAGAGCGTGCCCTGCGCGGCCGACACGGCCAGCGGGTAACTTGTAAACCCGGCGTGCTGCCATGCCAAAGGTGCGCAATAGTCGGTAAACGTCTCACTCGCGCCGAGGATCATGACGTCGAGCGAGTTTTTCGGCTCTAGATAGAAGCTGCGGATGTACTGCTGCTCGGTGGCGTTGTTGATGGTCAGCAGCCGCGTGAGCGCGCCGTAGACCAGCGCCACGATGAGCAGAAACGCGATTACGCGCAGGACGGTATTTCTTTTTGCGTGTTGTTTTGGATTCATTGATGTTCTCCACATGCTGTGTTAGCGCCACGCGGAAAATTGCGGCGATGGTCTGCTGCGAGCCCGCTTCGCGGGCTTGGGATAGCGGGCGCTGTTTCCCGGCTTAAAACTGCATATACACGAATTCGGATGCCTGCACGCCGGGGCCGTAAACGCCCATGAGCACGACGGCGAAGATGCCGGCAAGCAGCACGGCCCAGCGCAGGGCGAGACACTTCTCGTCGAGGATCTCGCGGATGGTGCGCTGCGAGCGCTCCTGAATGACGGAGGCGGTGAAAATCACGACCGTGCCGAACAGCAGCACGGCCCAGTCATACCGCGTCAGCGGCAGCGCCTCGAGCACGGCGCCCGGCCGCAGCTGCGACAGGTGCAGGTCGGTCACGGATTTGACCATCATGCCCATCGCGGCGCGAAACCCGTCGGCGATGTCAAAGTAATAGCCGATGAGCACGACCACGAACGTGCGCAGCATGGAAAACACCTGATACCACGCGCTCTTGCGCTCAATGTGCAGCGCGGCGACGACCTTGTCCGACACCGGCTGCAGCAGCGTGGACACGAGGATGACCATGCCGTTCCAGAAGCCGAAGGCGACGTATTTCCAGCTTGCCCCGTGCCAGATGCCGATGATGAGAAACGTGATCAGCGAGGCCACGGCCGTCGGCAGGACCTTGCCGATGTGGCTGCCGAGGTGCTGCCTGGCGTGGCGTCCCCAGTTGAGAAACGCCTTCGAGATCGACAGCGGGTAGAACAGATAGTTGCGCAGCCAGTCGCCGAGCGAGATGTGCCAGCGGTGCCAGTACTCGGTGAGCGTGCGCGAGAAGTACGGCCGGCGGAAGTTTTCGCCCATGGTGATGCCGAACATCTGCGCCACGCCGCGCGAAATGTCGATGCCGCCGGAGAAGTCGGCATAGAGCTGCAGCGCGTACACGAGTGCGGCCAGCAGCACATACGTGCCGGCGTAGTCGGTGTACGCCCCGGCGACGGTGTGGATCATGCCCACGGCGCGGTCGGCGATGACGAGCTTTTTGAAAAAGCCCCAGAGGATCAGCTGTGCGCCGTAGCGGATGTTGTCAAAGCTGTATCTGTGCTCGGCATAGAGCTGGTGCGCCAGCTGGTCGTACACGCCGATCGGACCCTGAATGATCTGCGGGAAGAAGGACACGAACAGCGCGAGCTTGCCGACGTTGCGCTCGGCGGGCACTTTTTCGCGGTAGACGTCGAGCACGTAGCCCATGGACTGGAACGTGTAAAACGAGATGCCCAGCGGCAGCAGCAGCCCGATGTGGCCGAGCGAGACCGTCAGTCCCACGGACGCAAAGAGCGTCTCCATGGACTCGGCAAAGAAGTTATAGTATTTGAGCACGGCGAGGATGCCGAAGTTCAGCAGCAGGATGGCGATCATGAGCGCCTTGCGGCGGGACTTGCAGCGCTTTTTGTACGCCTTACGCTCCTCGCGCTCCCAGTCCTGCTTGTGCGCGGCGACGGTCTGCTCCATGTGCGCGGTCATGGCGTCCATGCCGCGTGCGCCGAAGTAGGTCGTGAGCGTTGTGATGACGATAAAGCCCATGTAGCGCAGGCACACGAACGCGTAAAACGCGTAGCTGCCGATCAGCAGCACCACCCACTGAAACCGCTTCGGCACGAGGTAGTACAGCACCAGCAGCGCGAGTACCAGCAGGTAAAACGACAGCGATGTCAGCGTCATGCTTCGTCCTCCGGCGTCCGGCAGGTGTTGAGCGCGTCGGTCGCAAACCGGTCACGCACGAGCGTGAAGTTCCCGCCGCGGTACAGCGCGACGCGTGGCATGTCGCGCGACAGAAACACGGCCACGCCCTCCGTCACGGAGTACGCGCCGCAGCGGCCGAGGGCGATCACGTCGCCCACGCGCAGCGGCGGCAGCTGCGCCTCGCGCACGAGCACGTCCGCCGTCGTGCACAGGCTGCCGCAGAGCATCCACGGCTCGGGCGCGTCCGCGCTCTCGCGCAGGAGCGTCAGCGGCGGGGCCTGCATGCCCATGAGCTGGCCGTCATACTTGACCTGGTGCATGCCGCCGTCGCATATGGCGTAGTTCACGCCGAGGTTGCACTTGGCGTCGGCCACGCCGGTGAGAAACGTGCCGCAGGGCGCAGCGAAAAAGCGGCCCATCTCGATCGTGAGCGGGTACTTTTCGCCAAAGGCGCGGATGTGCGCCGCCGCCGCGCCGAGCAGCGCGCAGTCGCGCGCCTCGGCGTCGTCGCGGAAGCACTCGGCATTCAGCCCCGGGCCGTATTCCACGTGCTGCGCCGTGAAGCCGTAGCGTTCGTGCAGCATCGTGAGGTATTCGTCCAGATGCGCAAGCTCCTTGGCGATCACGGCGTCCTTGCGCTTTTGCGTGCCGGAAAAGTAGTGGATGCCGACGATCGTCACGTTCGGGAATTCCGCGCGCCGGGCGACGAGATCGGCCAGCGCGTCGGGATCCATGCCGAACTGGCTGCCGGCGGTCAGGCGCGGCAGCACGTTTACGTGCTTGCCCTGCGCGGCCGCGGCCGCGCAGATAAGGTCAAAGTGCAGCGTGCTCTCGGCCGTGAGCAGGTCTGCGCCCAGCGCGACGGCGCGCGCAACATCGTCCGCGCCCTTGTTCACGCCGGAGTACAGGATGCGCTCCGGCGGGATGCCGAGCCTTTCGCAGATCGTCAGTTCGCCGGGGGAGCACACCTCCACCCAGCGGAACACGTCCGGCAGGCCGCGCAGCACGAAGGGGTTGGCCTTCATGGAGTAGCACAGATTTACGTCCGAGCCAAACGCGGCGCGCACTCTTTGAGCGCGCGCCGTGAAGGCCTCCAGATCAAACAGATACAGCGGCGTGCCGTATTTCGCGGCTGCCGTCCGGAGTGCAGTCTTGTCCATCAGTCCTCGTCCTGCAGGCGCTGCACCATGGCCAGCAGACGCTTGGCGGAGTTGAAGTTCTCCGGCACGAGGTCCTTGGCGCCGATCTCAATGTCGAACGCGTCGTTGAGCGCCGCGACGAGCGACACGATGTCGAACGACTCGAGAATGTGGTCGTCGATGAGGGCGGTCTCGGTCTCAAAATCCACGTCGGGGCGCAGATCGGTCAGAATGTCCATCAGTTCCTGTTCCATGATAAATATACCTCCTGAAGTGAGTAAAGTAAGCAAAATCAGTGCTTGGCCGCAGCGGTGATGCGCTCGGCCAGCGCGCGCATGTTCGTCTTGCCGTTGTCGAGCCGGGGCATGGCCGCGAGCTGCTCGATCTTGCGCGGCACCATGAAGCCCGGCAGGTCGGCGCGCAGGGCGACGGCGATGTCGCGCTTGGTCACGCCCTCGCCGGTGTAAAACAGCCAGATCTGCTCGTGCGTCTGGTCGTAGAGCGCGCAGGCGTCCTCCACGCCGGCCACCTTCGCCGCGGCGAGGTCGATCTCCCCGAGCTCCACGCGGTGGCCGAGGTGCTTGACCTGCCGGTCCTTGCGGCCGTGGAACATGAGGTTGCCGTCGGGCGCGAAGTGCCCGAGGTCGCCGGTCTTATAGATGCGCTCGTCGTAAGCGTGGTTGAGCGGGTTTTGCAGGAAGCTCTCGGCCGTTTTCTCGCGGCTGTTATAGTAGCCCAGTGCGAGGATGGGGCCCTTGACGCAGATCTCGCCGATCTCGCCGTCGGGCACGGCCTCGTTGCGCTCCGAGAGCAGAAACACCTCATAGTGCGGGTACGGCCTGCCGATCGGCAGCACGTCGGTGTCCTCGACCAAACCGGGCACGACGTAATACGTGCACGAGGCGGTCGCCTCCGTCGGGCCGTACTGGTTGACGAACCGGGCCTCCGGCAGCGCGAGCTGCCACTGGCGCAGGCAGCTGCACGGCATCACCGAGCCGGAGAAGCACACCTTGCGCAGGTGCTGCGGCGCGCTGCACTCGAACGCGCCGAGCGCGGCCGGCACGGTCAGCGCCGAGACGCTCCAGCCCACGGCCGTGACGCCCTTGTCGTTCATGTACTCGAACAGACGCTCCGGCGACATGAAAAGTTCCTTCGGGATGATGGCCGTCGTCGCGCCGAAGCGCAGCGGCAGATAAATGTCGCGCACGGCGGCGATGTAGTCCAGCGGCGACTGGTTGCCCAGCACGTCGGCACGCGCGATGCCCATCACGCCGGCGTAGTCCTCGATGTAGCACATGAGCGAGTGCTGCGCCGTGATGACGCCCTTGGGCGTGCCGGTCGAGCCGGAGGTGAAGATGATGTACAGCGGGTCGAGCTCTCGGGCGCGCGCGCGGCAGTCCGCGAGCAGCGCCGCGTCCTCGCTGCCCGCGAGCAGCTCCTCCGCGATCAGGATCGTGCCGGAAAAGTCCAGCGTCTTCGCCTTGTCGTAAAACGCGCGCTGCACGATCATCAGATCGGTGTCCAGCGTGTTTAAAATAGAGTTGAGCCGGTGCACGGGCATCGTCCCGTCCATCGGGGCGTAGCAGCAGCCGGCATACACCGCGCCGAGAAACACGGCCGGCGTGTGCGCGTTGCGCCCGCTCATGACGGCGATGGGCCGCTTTTGCCCGGCGCGGAACTTCGCCGCCGCCGTGCCGATGATGCGCGCCTCGCGCCGCACGTCGGCAAAGGTCACCGCGCTGTCCTCATCGAGAAAAGCGGGTTTGTCCGGACAGGCTGCGGCGGTGACTTCCAGCCAGTCGAGCACGTTGGTTTCCATGCTTGCCAGCTCCTTTCCGATAAATGTCCATAATCGCCTTATCCTATCATGTTTTTCGCGCAAAAACAAGACGGAACGTGTCATATTTAAGAAAAAGGTAAGAATGTGGCGCGCCGTTTTTCCGTGCGCTGACACCCGGCTCTGCCCGGGCGGTTTGCCCTTGACGCATCCGTGCCGGAAAAGTACAATGGAAACCATCATCAATCGGCGCTTCGCAGCACGACGCAATGGGCGCGCCCGCGGCATATTCGCAGCCGGATTTGTCTGCTATTGCCAAAAACGCGTCTGGAAAATTGTGAACATTTTTCCTTTCGAATTTATGGCGCATGTGGTATACTTTAGGAAACTGCGCAAAAAATTCCGTATGTGGTTCCGACGTATTTTGCATCTGTCGTGTGCTATGATCGTTCCTGTTTCCGGTTTCCGGACACGGGCCGGTGTCTCCGCGGAAAGGAGGGGGAGTGCAGCGGGGCGGAAAGGAAGGTCACAGATGTCAAAGAGAGTTCAAAAGGTGTGGAACGCTGTCACCACCGTGCTGGTGATCCTGGTTGTCATTCTGGCGCTGCTTCTGGTGGGCGTGCGGCTGGTCGGTCTGCGGCCGATGTGCGTCCTGTCCGGCAGCATGGAGCCGACGTATCACACCGGCTCGCTGATCTATGTCAAGCCCTGTGCGCCCGAGGACGTGCAGGTCGGCGACGCGATCACCTTTGTGCTCAATGAGGACTTGGATGTCGTCACACACCGCGTGATCTCCATCGATGCGGAAAACGAGCATTTCTACACGCAGGGAGACGCGAACGACGCGCCCGACGGCGCACCTGTCTATTTCAAGAACCTCATCGGCCGCCCGGTGTTCACCATCCCGTATCTGGGCTATGTTTCGCACTGGGTGTCGAACCCACCCGGCATGTATCTGGCCATCGCGCTCGCGCTCGTGCTCATCATTCTCACGTTCCTGCCGGACATGCTGCGCAAAGCGTCGGAGGCGGACGCGCGCGACGCTGCCCGCCGCGCACAGGCGGACAAGCCCGGCGATGCCCCGGATGCCAAAAATTCCGGCGAAAATATGGGAAAATAATGGTTTTGTGAAATATTTTCGCCCGTTCGTGCATTAACTTAGTGATTTCTGGCAGCACCCGGCACGGTGCTGTTGGACATAGGAAGCTTTGAACAAAATTTAGGGGAGGAAAACGTTACATGAAGAAGAAAACTCTGACCGTCGCCATCGCGCTTGTGCTCGTCGTGGCGCTGGCGGTTGGCGCGACGTATGCGTATCTGACGGCGAAGACCGAGGCGGTTACCAATACCTTTACGGTTGGCAAGACAATTGATGATCCGGAAACCAACTTCATCCTGAAGGAACACAAAGTTGCCTATGATGCCAATACGGCTACTTATAAGTATGTCGACGCCGAAGGCAATGTCACTACTGACAGCTCCAAGTATGTTGAAGTCGCTGGCAATGAGTACAATGAAGTCACACCGGGCATGACCGTTGCGAAAGATCCGTTCGTTCAGATTAAAAAGGCTGTTGAGACTCCGTCTTATCTGTTCGTGGAAGTCTACGGCAATGCTGCTGGCCTGAATTACAAGCTGAACGGCGACTGGGAGGAAGTTACTGGCCTTCAGAAGCAGCTTCCGAATGGCGGTACGCTTTATGTTTATAAGACTCCGATGACTTCTGGCAATTCCATTGGTACCTATCCGATTCTGGATGGAAACCAGCTTGCCGTTGATTTGACCACTCCGCTTGCTCAGAATTCCAGTCTGCAGTTCAATGCTTATCTGTGCCAGACTACCGGCTTCAGCAGCGCAGCTGCTGCGTTTGATGCCTGCTTTGGCAAGTGATCGCCCCCTTGCTTTTCCCATGTAATATACGCACAGAAGGCTGTGCGGGAAAATAGAAAAGGAGAAGACTACATATGAAGAAGAAAACCATTCTTGTGGCTGCCATCGCAGTCATGCTCGTCGCGGCGCTTGTCGTCGGCGGCACCCTCGCGTACTTCACCGATACGAAGTCCGCGGACAACACCTTCACCGTCGGCAATGTGAAGATCGACCTGCTTGAGTCCAGCCTGCACCGCGAGAATGCCGGTTACGTCGGCACTCCGGGTGAGGAGCTCAATCCCCAAAATGCTGAGCTGTGGTCCGAAGTTCTTAAGCAGGGGTCCAACAACACCAGCCCGTATAAAGCCGGCGATACGTTCTACACCGATGACCAGATCGAAGCTAACGCTGCCACGTATACGTGTGACGGTGTCGAGCTTGCTCCGGGACAGTCTTACCACAAGATGCCCTATGTCAAGAACACTGGTGCCAACGATGCTTATATCCGCATCCGCGTGATGTTCCCCGCAGAGCTGGATACGGCTGTTCTTAACAGCAGTATGTATACGACAAGTGCAATTAGCCGTGGCGAGTTCACGATGGTGAAAACAGAAAACGTTGAGAAAGACGGAAAGCAGTACAATGTTTATACCTTCACTCGCACTGAGGCTCTGAAGCCCAACGAAATGACCTATTGGAACGTTTGGGGCACTGTTCATATGGATTCCGATGTTACCAATGAAGAGATTGCGAACTTGCTTCCGAACGGCGCGTTCAACGTCCTCGTTGAGGCTGACGCCATTCAGGCGGACGGCTTTGCGAATGCAACCGCTGCCTTCGCTGCATTTGACAAGTAATTCCTCAACATTTTGACCCCAAAGGGGCGGCGAAATCGCCGCCCCCATCGGGGACTCTGGCTCGGCTTCAATCCGGGCGCGGGCGGCGGCGCTGCCGCCGTCCGCGCGCAGATTGAAATAATGATCCCACAAAAATTTCCTGCGTGCGCCCTCGGGCGCAGAGAGAGTGAGAACTCGGTACTCAGAAACATCCTATCAGGGAGAAAGGTGGTTTGTGCATGAAGAAGAAATGGACCATCGCAACGGTGCTCCTCCTGGCAGTGGCACTGCTGGCGGTCGGTACGTGGGCGTACTTTTCGGCCGTCGGCACGGCGGATAACGTCATCACGATGGGCTCCGTCAAGCTTGCACTGCACGACGAGGACGGCGCTGGCCAACCGTTTACGACGGTGAGCGCCATGCCCGGCAGCGTCGTGAACAAAGTGGTGTATGTGGAGAATGTCGGCTCCGGCGCTTTCTACACCCGCGTGAAGATCACGCCCGAGATGGTCGGCGCCGATGGCGAGATCATCCCGCTCGATGCGAGCGAGCGGCTGCTCACGCTGGATCTGAACGACACGGACTGGATCGCCGGCGAGGGCGGATACTATTACTATCGTGGTTCGGTCGACCCGAAGACCGCCACGTCGAAGCTCTTCAACCACGTCACGTTCAGTAAGGACATGGGCAACGAATATCAGAATGCCACGGTGCACATCTACGTCACGGCCGAGGCCGTGCAGACGGCGAACCTCGAAAAGTACGCTGCCAATGATGTCAGAGATGTGTGGAAGCACGTCGGTACGGTCGAAGCGAGCACCTCGAGCACGCAGATCGACCCGATCCCGACGCCCTGAGAAAGGAGGACGACTATATGAAAAAACGTATTCTCTCGCTCGTCCTCTGCGCAGTCATGCTCCTGAGCATGTGCCTGTTCATGGGCGCGGGCGTCACGCAGGATGCGGCAGAAGCCGCGGGCGAAGTGCCGCAGACGGCGGTGTTCACGGAGGCGGGGCCGTTCCGGCCGGCCGTTTCCGTGCGGCCGCAGCCGCTGCGCGCCGCAGCCAACCGCGCGGCCGGCGGCGACGGTCTGGAGCTGAGCAAGGAAGTTACGGCAAACGGCAGCGGCTATACCGTGCATCTCGAAGCGTACACGACCGGTCAGGTCACAACGACGACCTCGATCGCACCGTGTGACATCGTGCTCGTGCTCGACCAGTCCGGCTCGATGGCGTATAATTTTGACGGGAATGAGACCAGCACGGATTCGGCCCGCCGCCAGTATGCCATGAAGCAGGCCGTGAACACGTTCATTGAAGCGGTGGCGGATAAGTATAACGCGGAAAAGTCTGATCACCGGATCGCGGTCGTGACTTTCGGCACGAACGCTTCCACGCTGATGGACTGGACGCTCGTGACCCCGGCCGAAACGGACACGGCGGAAAGCCCGTCCGGCGAGACCGCGCTCAAGGCCGAGATCAACGGCCTCCCGTCGGAGCCGGAGGGCGCGACGAATGTCGCCGACGGCATGCGGAGTGCGCAGGCGCTCATGCAGGGCGACAGCGGCTACACCGGTACCAACACGAAACGCCAGAAGGTCGTGATTCTGTTCACGGACGGTGTGCCGACGAAGCAGAGCGATTTTGACACGACGGTCGCCAACGGCGCCATCCAGTCGGCCAAGGCGCTCAAGGACGCCGGCGCGACGGTCTATTCCGTCGGCATTTTCAACGGCGCGAATCCGGAGCAGCTCTACGGCGACAGCGGCTTCAAGCACAACAGCAACGGCCAGGTCGGAAGCTACTGGGCCAGCTTTAGCTGGTGGGGGATCGGAGACGTCAAGAACTATGACATCCCGGCCGGAAACCGCTTTTTGAACTACATCTCTGGCAACTTCCCGGATGCGACGGAGATCGGCATCCAGCCGTACGATTCCAGCTTCATCGGCATCGGCAATTATGGCTGGCAGATCACCAGAAATTTTGCCCGCGAGCAGTCCAACTACTACCTGACGGCGAACGATTCCGCCTCGCTGAGCAAGATCTTTACCACGATCAGCGAGAACATCGGCAGCGCCAATATTGACCTTGGCAGCGAGACGGTCATCAAAGACATCGTGACGCCGTACTTTACGGTGCCGCAAGATGCCGGTGCTATTCGTCTCTCCACTGCAACCTATAACGGCAGCGCATTTGGGGCTCCGGACGCAGCCGATTCTTCGGTGAAGGCAGTGATCGATCCGGCAACGCGGGCGGTCAATGTGACCGGCTTCGATTTCAACCAGAACTATGTCACCACAAACGCTAAGGCGGATGGCACGTTCGGAAAGAAACTGATCATCGAGTTTGACGTCTCTGTGGAAGCTGGCTTCCTCGGCGGCAATCAGGTGCCAACGAATGATGGGCAGTCCGGTATCTATGCGAAGGGAACCATGATCAAGGCGTTCGATGTGCCGACGCAGGACGTGGAAGTAAAAAGCATCACGCCGACGGCAGATGACAAGTCGATCTACCTTGGCGATTCTGCCAATTTGCAGGAGCTTGTGCACCAGAATGCCACATTTGACGGCACAAATAACGCTTTTGTGGATGTGACCTATACGGTCAAGGATGAGAACGGAACGGTTGTCGGCACGTACACAGTTCCCGCCGGAAGCAGCAGCGGAACATGGGTGTGGAGCGATCCGGCAAGCAACGGCACCGTCGCTCCGGAGCAGACCACGACCTACAAGGTGACGTGCACGGTTTCGCCTACGCAAACGGGAACGTATGAGAGCGTTTCTAAAGATACTACGTTCACCATCACGGTCAACACTTGCAGCCTGACGATCACCAAGACCGTTACGGGCGGCGGCGACCCGAACCAGACCTTCGTGTTCAACGTCATGAAGGGCAACGATCTCGTGACCACCGTGGTGCTCAAGGCCGGCGCGAGCACGACCATCACCGGTCTGGCTGTCGGCGACTACACCGTGGTCGAGGACACCGCTTGGTCGTGGAGCTACACGGCTGACAATGTAAGTACGGCCGTCACGCTCAGCAGCACAAACCCCAACGACGAGGCCAAGATCACCAACACCTATGTAAAGCACGACTGGCTCACGAGCATTGTCGACGTCATCAACAAGTGGACGGCCAACGATGGCAAGACGACCATCAACAATTCCGACCGTGTTCCGGGCGCGAACTGAACAGGAGGGATGACATATGAAACGTATCTTTAACGGTTCAGGCGGGAGAAAAGCCGCGCTCATCCTCTCCCTGTGCCTGATCTTCGCACTGGCCGTCGGCACGACGCTCGCTTATCTCAAAGCGAACACGTCTCCGGTGACGAACACATTTAAGGCTGCCACATCCGAAATTAAGATCGAAGAGAAGACAGACGACGGCAGCAAGTCGGAGATTTACGTCAAGAACGAAGGAACCGCCACGTCCTATGTCCGCGTCAAGCTGGTGTGCAACTGGGTAGACAAAGACGGGAACGTCTCTGCGACTCCGGTACCGGCACCGACGATCACAAATAGTGATTGGTTCGAGAAAGACGGCATTTACTACTACACGAAGCCGGTCGCACCAACTGGCCAGACTTCCAACCTGCTTGATGGCAACCCCATCACGCAGCCGAATGCGCCCGAGGGCTGCCACCTCGAGGTGACGGTGCTGGCCGAGAGCATTCAGGCCGCGCCGAGCAAGGCCGTGACAGATAGCTGGGGCGTGCGCGTTGACAACAACGGCTATCTGACGCAGCCGACCACGACACCTTAAGGAGGGCAACGGTATGAAACACAAAAAACTTACCATGATCGTCGCCCTCGTGCTGGTGGTCGCGCTGGCCGCCGGACTGGGCATCTGGGCGACGGGCGAGACGAACGTTCCCACCGTCACGTACTATGACGGCTCGGACGGCAACGGCGCGCGCTTCACCTTCACCCACACCGGCGACGGTTCGGACACGAACCTGTTCCCGAACTTCTCCAACTGCATGCCCGGCGACAGCCTCACGCAGACCATCCGCGTGCAGGCTGACGGCCAAAACGGTGTGCAGGGCGCAAAGATCTATCTGCGCGCCGAGATCGACGGCGACGCCTCCGCCAAGGAAGGCTCCGCCATCTCGTACAACGATGTGCTCGATCACATCGGCATGACCGTGTCGAAAGACGGCGTCGTGATCGCGTCCAACAAGACCGCGAAGCTCTTCAGCCAGCTCGATGCGGTCGATGGCCTCAAGAGCAACGTCTTCATTGCCGAGGTCGGCCCGAAGACCGATCCGGTCGATCTGGACGTGACCATTGATGTTGACCCCGCGATGGGCAATGCGTTCCAGGAAGCGGCTGCGCACATCACGTTCGTGTTCTCCGTCGAGGACAACGAGCTGCCGCCCCCGCCGCTGGAGCTCGACAAGCACGATGCGTATATCTGCGGTTATCCGGACGGCACGGTGAAGCCGGAGCGCCAGATCACACGCGCGGAGGTCGCAACGATCTTCTACCGTCTGCTTCAGGACGAGGCCCGCGAAAATGTGTGGTCTCGCACGAACAGCTACTCCGATGTGGCAAGCGGTGCCTGGTATAACAGCGCGGTCTCGACGCTGACCAACGCCGGTATTCTCACCGGCTATGAGGACGGCACGTTCCGCCCGGACGCGCCGATCACGCGCGCGGAGTTTGCGACGATCGCGGCGCGATTCTACCACGCACCGGAAGTTACCGGTGATGCATTCTCGGATATCTCCGGCAGCTGGGCGCGCGAGTATATCAACCGCGCGGCGGCGCGTGGCTTGATCGATGGCTATGAGGACGGCACATTCCGCCCGAACCAGAACATCAAGCGCAACGAGGCCATGAAGATCATCAACAAGGTTCTCTTCCGTACACCGGATAAGGAGCATTTCCTGCCCGATATGATCAAATGGCCGGACAACAGCGACACCGACGCCTGGTATTACACGGATGTGCAGGAAGCGACCAACAACCACGATTACGAGCGTGTGGACAAAACCTCGCCCGAGACGTGGACGAAGATCACGCAGGCCAGAGATTGGAAGGCGCTCGAGGCCGAGCTGGCGCAGAAATATCCCAACCGGTAAGCGCGCGGCGCTGACGGTAAACGAAACAACCATAGCGAACACCCCCTGTGCCACGGCACAGGGGGTGTTTTTGCGTGTGGGGAAAAAACGTGCGCCCCGGCGGCTGCCGGGGCGCTGACGTAGGGATACATGCAATGCGTGGATGCGTTATCAGCCCAGATACTGCTTGTCGTAGTTGTTCTGGATGCAGGAGATGACCTTCGTGATGACGGTGTTGAACGGGGTGGGCACGCCCAGCCGCTCGCCGTAGCGCGCGATGGCGCCGTTGAGCACGGAGATCTCCGTCTGGCGCTGGTGCAGCACGGCGTCCTGCGCCATGGACGGATAGTAGTTGCCGAGGTTGGCGACGATGTTCGGCTCTTCCTTTTCCATGAGCGGCCAGAGATCGCCGATGCCGAGCGCCTGCGCGACGGCGCAGCCCTCTTTCCACACATGCATGACGATGTCGTGGCCGTAGGGGTCGGCGAAGGTCTCCTTCACCTTCAGGCGCATGACGGCGCTCACGCCGTTATAGCCGCTGTTGGCGATGACTTTCTTCCAGATGTACGGGCGCACATCCTCGTCAAAGCTCGCGTTGCAGCCGCCCGCCTGGAAGCACGCCTCGAGCGCCTTGCCGGCGGCGTCGGCCTTCGGGTTGTTGTGCACGGCGCCGAAGTGCATCTGGATGCCCTTTTCCGGCTTGCTCACGCACACGCCGGGGCCGGCCAGCTCCGTGCCGATCAGGCCGCTGCCGTAGAGGATGCGGTCGGTCTCCACGAACTGGGCGAGCACCTCGTCGTTGCCGAGGCCGTTTTGCAGCGAGACGACGACCGTCTCCGGCCCGATGCAGGGCATGGTGTCGGCCATGACGTCCGCGGTCTGCGTGGCCTTGACCATGAGGATGACCATATCCATGGTGCCGATGTCGTGCGCGGTGGCGCTCGTGTGGAAGCCGGTGAGCACTTCCTCGCCCTCCGGCGTGCGGAAGACCAGACCGTCGGCCGCGATCTTGTCCATGTGCGCCTTGTACTTATCGACGAGCCAGAGCTCGGCGCCGCCCTTGCGCAGGTAGGCGGCGAACACGCTGCCGGCAGCGCCGGAGCCGATCATTGCGATTTTCATGCGTTTGCCTCCTTAGCAAACTGCCGGCCGGTTGTTGGCCGGCCGGCAGAGAAAACTTGGGGTTTGAAATTACTTCAGGTACTGCTTGTCGTAGTTGCCCTGGATGCAGCGCACGACCTGGGACAGGACCTTGCACACCGGGGTGTCGATGCCCAGCTGCTCGCCGTACTCCGCGATCTTGCCGTTGAGCACGTCGATCTCGGTCTGGCGGTGGTTGAAGAGCATATCCTGGCACATGGACGGATAGTAGTCCGCGATGTTGGTGACGATGTCCTTGTGATCGTGGGCGATGAACTCATCGGCGTCCATCGGCACGCCCTTGGCGGTCGCGACCGCGCAGGTCTCACGGATGACGCTGTGGAACAGCCACTGGCCGAACGGATCCGCTTCGACCTCGCCGATCTTCAGACGCAGGACGGCGCACACGGTGTTGACGGTGGCGTTCACGCAGACCTTTTTCCAGATGAACTTGTAGATGTTGTTGTCGGTGCCCGGCTCGCCGTCGCGCCAGTAAGCGTCGCAGCCGCCGGCACGGTAGCACTTGAGCATCTCGGCGCAGGCCGCGTCGGTGAGCTCCGAGCGGACCGCACCGCCGAAGTTCATCTGCACGCCGCCGGCCGGGGTGGACACGCAGTGTGCGGGTTCGGGCAGAGCCGTGCCCAGCACGCCGGAGCCGATGATGCAGCGCTCTTTCGGGAAGACCTTGAAGAGGTTGTCATCGTTGCCGAGGCCGTTGATGAGGGAGACGGCGACGGTCGTGTCGCCGACGACAGGCATGGAGTCCTGGATGGCCTGCTCGAGCTGGGTCGCCTTGGTCATGTAGATGATGACGTCGACCTTGCCCTCCGCCGCGGCCGCGTCAGCAGCGGTGGTGTAGGTGCGGAAGCCCTTGAGCTGGTAGTCGTAATCCTTGTAGCCGCCATCTTCCTCCTGATGGATGGTGAAGTGCATGCCTTCCTCGGCGACTTTCTTCATGTGCGCCTCGTAGCGGTCGATGAGGATGATGTCCGCACCGCCCTTACGCAGGTAAGAAGCGAAGACGCTGCCGGCTGCGCCGGAACCATACATTGCAAATTTCATAACTTTTTCTCTCCTTTTCTGATTCTGTTTGCGATATCTTCGGCCGCTGCAGGCGTATGCCTGACGGCGGATTACCGAACGGTGTTGGTGAGGGTGCCGATGCCCTCGATGCTGCACGCGACCACGTCGCCCGGGTGCAGCCACTTCGGCGGGTCAAAGCCCATGCCCACGCCGGCCGGCGTGCCCATGGAGATGATCGTACCGGGGCGGAGCGTCATGCCCTGGCTGAGCTCGGCAATCACGTACGGCACGTGAAAGATCATGAGATCGGTCGTGCTGTCCTGCCGGAGCTCGCCGTTGATGCGGCTCTGGATTTTCTGCGACCTGCGCACGTCGAACTCGTCCGGCGTGACGATCCACGGGCCCATCGGCGTGAAGCCGTCGAGGCTCTTGCCGCGGTACCACTGCTTATGCTGGTTCTGGATCGTGCGCGCGCTCACGTCATTCAAAATGGTGTAGCCGAATACGTAGTCGAGCGCGTCTGCCTCGCTGACGTTGTACGCCGGGCGGCCGATGACGACGGCCAGCTCCGCCTCATAGTCGAGGTCGGCGACCAGATCGCTGTGGCTGAGAATGTCGCCGCCGGGGGCGACGGCCTCGTTCACGCGCTTGGAAAAGTAGATCGGGAACGTGTCCGGCGCCTTGACGCCCTTGCCGGCGACGGCCTCGCTCTCCTTGGCGTGGTCAAAATAATTGATGCCCAGGCAGATCACGTCCTGCTCCGGGCGGGGGATGGGCGCGAGCAGCCGCACGCGCTCGAGCGGCAGACCTTCACCGCGCAGCACGGCGGCGGTGTCCAGCGCCGGCCAGATGCCGATGAGCGTCTGCATGTCCGCACAGCCCGGCACGGGATGCACGGCAGTGCCGGCCGCATTGAGCAGGCCGACGGCGCTGCGGCCGTCCTTTTCAAATGTCACGAGCTTCATAACGTGCGCGCTCCCCTCAAAATCGACATTGGGCAATGGATGTGTACGCAAAATGATGGTTAAAAATTCATCAATCGCGTTTGCCGAGCCTGCTGGCCTGTGTCAAAAATATGCCAATCTCGCTTGTCAGAAATTCGACAAAAGATTTGCACTCCCAGCGTTGTTATGATAGCACGAAAGTGTAGACGCCGCAACTGTTTTCTTGCTGTCAAAGCGCTAAAATCGCATAAAATATTACAAAAGCGCCAAAATCAGAGTGCATAAAAATACATGCAAGATTTTGTGCAATTCGACAATTTTCAGAAAACGACTGAAAAAAATTGGGGATTGGAAGAGGCTGTTATTGACTTTTGCGTGTGAGAGAATTATAAATTTACTATCCCA
>OLRF01002314.1_pt1 | contig 17092 bp, 15 predicted proteins | sample 1672061 | NCBI WGS metagenome assembly OLRF01 (sample SAMEA3136641, study PRJEB25190) | human gut metagenome | reverse complement strand
GGCTTCTTCGAACAGTCCTTTTCTGTTCTCCGCGCCGGTGTATGATCCTCTCGTCAGTGCCGACGGCGGCATGTTCGACAACGCCATCATGCGCGAGGTGAGCGCGACCGTCATCACCGGCGACCCGGATAGCCTGCAGGCGCTCTGCGCGCAGATGGACGCCGACTTCCGCGGTGAGCTGCGCGCGACCGATCCCGACGTGGCCGTTACCTGCGTGCCCTGCCGCGAGGTGCCGGATCTGCCGATGGACGGCGAGTCCACGCGCCGCTGCGTGTGCCTGCTCACCTGTGTGCCGAACGGCGTGCAGGTCATGAGCGCCGATATGCCCGGCCTTGTCCAGACGTCGCTGAACCTCGGCATTCTCGCCACCGGCCGCAACAGCATGGAGGTGAGCTTCTCCGTGCGCAGCAGCGTCGAGAGCCAGAAGAACATGCTCCTCGACCGGCTCGAGTGTCTGACCGCCCAGCTCGGCGGCTCCGTCGATGTCACCGGCAACTACCCCGGCTGGGAGTATGCGCCGGAGTCCCCTCTGCGCGAGCTGATGGTGGAGGTCTACCGCGAGCAGTACGGCCGCGAGCCGGAGGTCGGCGCGATCCACGCGGGGCTTGAGTGCGGCCTGTTCGCCGGGAAGATTCCGGGACTCGACAGCGTGTCCTTCGGCCCGGATCTTTCGGACGTACACACCTGTCACGAGCGGCTGCACATCGCCTCGACCCAGCGCACATGGAAGCTCCTGTGCGAGGTTCTGCGGCGGATGAAATAATCGACGCAAAACGAATCCCACCGGAAATCCGGTGGGATTTTTCTTTTCGCGGGACATGTCTCCGACGGGTCACTTTCTTTCACCAGCGAAAGAAAGTAACCAAAGAACGCCGCCAGAAACCAAGGTTTCTGGAAATCGCCGAAGCGCCGCCAGTGGCGGATAAAGCGAGGCGGTTTCGAGGAAGTGTCCCGATTGGCGGCCACGAAGTGGACGGGAATCGGCTGGCACGACGGTGTATATCCTAAGCGTGTCCCGCACACTGGGCAGTTGTTATAACATGTACCACACGTTTGTAAAATTTTACAAGGGGCCTTAAATGTAGTATCGTCTCTGCACAGAACGGAAGCCGATACTACATTTGGGCCACGTCCTACTGAAACCCCCACTTGTCGCAGGCCTTCTTCGACGAGACGAACGCCCGGTGCGCCAGTCGCGCAGGAACGTCACATACTGTTGCTGCACCCGCTCCCAGACGGTCTCGCATTCACCCTCCGGATAGTGCAGGGCGATTTTTTCACGGATCTGCCGCTTGCAGGGCTTGGAGTACAGCACATGGCAGGTGCGGTCAAATTACAGTTCGCTGTCCTTCATTGGGTGGTTCCTCCTTTGGTGATAATTTCCCGGACAAGCGCCGCCCAGCGCTCCGGGAAGCGCACAAGCAGCTCCTCGTGCTGCAGATTCAGCTCGTGGATGACGGGGCGGGCGAAGTGCTGCAGGTAGCGGGCGCGGTATTTTTCGCCCATTTTCAGGGCGTAAAAGATGTGGATTTCGGTGCCGGGGACGTCGATCCCGTCGGGCAGAGGCGTGATGAGGTCGGAATAGAACTGGCTCTGGCAGCTCCTCTGCGTGACATAGGGCCGCGCGCCGCCGAAAAGGCGCATGAACGCGCCGGTATATTCCGGGTCCTGCTCCAGCCGCTGCGCCATGCGGCGCCGGAGAAAGCGGAGCTTAAACTCCCCGTCGCGGATGAGGGGGTAGATCAGAGGAAGGAGGAGCTTTGTCTGGAGCTTCGCGGCAAGGGGGGATGCCTGATCGAGGTCGGAGCCGCCGAGAATACCGAAATCCATGCGGATGTTCCCGCGCGCGGCCAGCAGTCCGACGAACGATCCGCCCAGCGAGCAGCCGTAGGCCGCCCGGATGTGCCCGCCGCAGTTTGCGCGGATCCAGTCCTCGATTTTTGCCGTCTCCTCGAGCATCGTGGGAAATTCCGTTCGCTCCGTCTTGTCGAAGCCGTCGTAGCTGACGCAGAGGACGCGAAAATCGGACGCGAGCAGCGGGATGATCTGCCCGAAGTTGCTCTCCCAGTGGCAGCAGGTGCCGGGCAGGAGCAGCACGGCGGGCTTCTCCGCGTCTCCGAATGTATAGACCTTCATAGGGCGCTCCTTTCCTGAGCCGCGCGTGCGGCGGCACAAATTTCCGGTTAGATACTGCTAACCACATACGATGACATTTAATAGCCACCCGATGCCCTGTCAAGCGGCAGAATTGCCTATTAAAAAGGCGTGGGTCGGAGCGAAGCCTACTCATCAAAAAAGACCATTGGCTTTTTTTGATGAATAGATCGCTGTACGCCCCGCTGTCCTCCGGTCGGCGGTAGATCACGGCTCGGATAGAGCCGGAGAGTTTTTCATAATTCATGTGCATTTCCTTTCCAACAAAAAAACGAGCTACCCGTGCATTTCTACACAGATAGCCCGTCATGGCTGTCACTCCTGCCCTTGCAGAAGCCTTATTTATTGTTTTTCAGTATCTCGGCTAATACATAAAACGGAAACAACAGGAAGAGCAATAAAACGTACATCACACACCAACCGTTCTTACTCGATCATACCATGTAGAGCGGCTGATGCCAAGCTCCCGGCAGCAGTCCTCCACGGTAATAAGACCGTCTTTTTGTTTTTGAGCGAGTCTTTCAAACTGCTCGTTGTCAATTTCTTTTAATTTGCGACCTTCCCGCCAATCGGGGTCATGTTCGCGCTTCATAGCCTTACCCATGCTGGTTCTTTCAACGATCATATCCCGCTCGTATTCGGCAAAAGCAAGCATGACCGTGACCATGACTTTTCCCATCGGGGTATTGTCCGCAACGCCCATGTTGAGAATATTGACTTTAACACCCCGTCCCACCAAGTCGCGAACCAACATGGCTCCTTCGGGAGCAGTACGGGCAAAGCGGTCGAGTTTACACACCACCAATTCGTCACCGGATTCCAGCTTAGAAAGGAAATATTTCAGCTGCCGCTCTCGGGGGTGAACTCCTCGTAGAACACGCTGAGCATCAGCTCGAGCAGCGCGTCCTGATCGACAGTCAGTTCCATGTGGCTGCCCGCGCCGAGGACGCTTGTGCCGCTGACACGGAGAATGTCGCCGGAAAAGTGCATCTGCGCGGCTTCGGTCGCGAGATACGAGATCTTGCTGAGATCGAGGTCACTGAGCACATAGTCGCTCACGGCGTTATAGAGCGAGACGGCTTTCGTGGGATTGCCGGAGATGAGCTGGCGCGCCTGTGAGATCATCGCGAGGAGATACTGCTTCTGGCGCTGCATGCGCTCTTCGTTGCCGGTGGTCGTCTCGTGGCGGGCCTGAATATAGGCGCGGGCCTGACGGCCGGTCAGCGTGACCTCGCGGCCGCTCACGAGATTGCTGCAGCCGGGGAGGTTCGTGAAGGGATAGTCGCTCTGCACCGTCAGCGTGACACCGCCGAGCGCGTCGTTGAGGTCGGCGATGCCGCCCATGTAGAACGCGGCGTAGCCGTCGATGTCCAGCCCGTAAAACAGGTTCGACACGGCCTCGCGTGTGAGAGCGGCGCTGGTGTCCAGCCCGTCGCCATAGGAATAGGACAGGGCAAGCTGGGCGCGCGCCGAGCCGCTGACACCGCCGCTTTCATCGAGAATGGCGATGTCGCACATCGTGTCGCGCGAGACGGAGATGAGCGTCATCTCATCGCTGTTCGTATCGAGCACGGCGAGCAGGACGACGTCCGCTTGATTGTCGTTGCCGTAGGGCAGGGGGGAGGAGGGCTTCTCGTCCGAGTCGACGCCGATGAACAGAAGGTTCACGAGCCCGTCCTTATAGCGGTAGTATTTCCCGTCGTGATAGATGGTGTGCTGGTCAAGGACGCTGCTGTCCGTGCTGATGGCGGGCGGCTCGGCGGTTTTGCTGCGCAGGACGCTGCGCCCGTGCAGCCAAATGCCGAGCACCGTCAGGCACAGCGCGAGCGTAATGCCCATCAGAATGAGAAACAGCAGCAGGGGAGTTGAGATGCGCCGACGGCGCTTGTTTTCTTCCATGATCGGGGCCTCACTTCTTCAAAACGGTATATTCCTGCGTCAGCACGCCCTGCACCAGAAACCGCTGCGTCCGGTTCTGACGGTAGCAGGTGGAGAGCGTGAGCACCTTGTCGCCGAACTGCGGGAAGAGGTCGCGGCGGTAGTTGCAGTTTACGCCGTCGGCGAGGGAATCGAAGTAGGCGGCGAACTGATCGGGGTCATTGAAGTCATTGCACAGGAGAAGGTGGTCGCTCGAGTGCGGATAGGCGGCGAAAATCCGATACTCATAGACCTTCTCGGGCGTGTAGATGTAGATGCTCTGGTTCTGCTCGAAAAACGATGCGTCGGCGAAGTTGTTGAGCTGGGCGAACATGGCCTGTGAGCGGCTGTTGTGTCCGTAGAGCACGGTCATGGAGTCCTGAAAGGTGGTGGTGTTGTAGCGCTGGGAGAAGATGCTGCCGCCGGAGAAATAGGACTTGTCGACGGCATGGTTGATGTAGAACAGGTCGTCCGTTGCGCTCTGAACGACGGCGTAGTTGATGACCGTGCCGGGCACCTCGATCCAGGCGTAGACCTCGTCGTTCATGGCCTGCAACTCGTCGAAGTCGACGGAGCTGGTCATGTAGCGGGTGGGATCGTTCGGGTCGGTGAGTGCGGTGGAGATGATGCCGGAGCTGACGCCGCTGCCGAGCCGGTCGCTCAGCGCCTTGCCGCGGTAAAACTGGACGATGAAGAAGATGCAGACGGCGCACACCGCCACCGCCAGCACCGAAATCACCCCCAGCACAATACGGGTGGAACGTTTCATAAAAAACCTCACAAACAGGTAATAGCAGGAGTAAACAGTTTCACAGAATTCGCGGCTCGGAAGCCGCGAACAAATTGAAATCCGTTTTTTGCGGCGTGTACGTCGCAAAAAACACTCTGCGCGGAGCTTAGCCCTTGCCCCAAAGACCTGTCTTTGGGGCAGAATAGAAATAGCCCCACAAACGACAAGCATTCATGGGGCTATCCGCAGGTTCTTGTTATGCGCGCTCGTGCGCCTTCTTGCCGGTGACAACAGCCACACCGCCGCAGACGGCGGCGACCAGAGCCAGACCGCCGATGCTGAACTCATAGCCCGTCTGGGGAGACTGGGGATTGGGATCCACATCGGTGTTGTTGTGCTCCGGGCTGGGCACATACGTACCATCGGCGAAAGCGGTGGCCGTGAGCATGCTGCAGGCCATGATGAGCGTCATCACAATGGCGAGAATCTTACTTTTCACAGGTACCCCTCCGTTTCTGTGCTTTATAACAAGGCTACTATATCACTTCTACGCGCGAAATGCAAGAAAAATTTACGGAAAACAGCGTATTCGCCCTGCAAAAATTCCTGCGGAAAAGACGCGGAAACGGTCGGTGATTGTTTGACTTTCGTATACGCGAATGATATAATAAATCGGATTATATCAAAATCCGGGGAGGTTGGAAGCTCTCCGGAGGAGGGGATCGGGAAAATGTCACGTTACCGCGCATTTATCATTTTACTGTTGGATGTTCTGATCATTTTTCTCTGCAATTTCCTGACGATGCTGCCATCTCTGCTGGGGCAGGATATCCGCCTGCTGAACCTCGTGCTGCACATTGGGCTGCTGACGGTCTGCGTGTTGCTGTTTCAGGTCTGCCTTAAGACGTACGACACGCTCTGGCGCTATGCCGAGAGCCGGGAGTATCTGACGCTGCTCGAGGGCATGGGGCTGGGCTTCGCGCTTTATTCGGTGGTGAATCTCCTGCTCGACACCAGCCGCATCTGGATCAGCTCAGCCCTGACGGGGACGGCGCTGGCGCTGCTGGTGATGCTGGGGTACCGGTTCGTCTACCGCAGCTACCGGCGGCGGGTGACCGGTGTCGGCGGCGGGCCGCGGGCCTATGCGGCTATCATCGGCGCGGGATCGGCGGGCGCGGCTCTCGTCTCGGAGATGGATGATCGGATTTACGGGCGCTACCGCCCGTACTGCGTCATTGACGACGCGGCGGAAAAGCAGCAAAAACGCATCCACGGCGTCCCTGTGCTCGGGCCGATCGACGCGATGGAGGAAATCCTCGCCGACACGCCCGTCACGGACATCATTCTCGCCATCCAGAATCTCACGCCCGAGCGGCGGCAGGAGATTCTGAACCTCTGCGCCCGCACGCAGCGGCGCGTCCATGTGCTCGGCAGCCCCGTCACGCGGCTGCACGCGCGGCAGGGCGACTATATCGCCGCCGTGCGCGAGGTGGAGATCGAGGATCTGCTCGGCCGCGCGCCGGTGCAGCTGGAAAATCCGCGCATCGGGACGTTCCTGCGCGGCAAGACCGTGCTCGTGACGGGCGGCGGTGGGTCGATCGGCTCGGAGCTCTGCCGCCAGATCGCGGCGAACCGGCCGGAGCGGCTCGTGATCCTCGACGTGGCGGAGAACACGACCTATGAGCTGCAGAACGACCTGCTGCACTGGTACGGGGAGGATTTTCCCCTCTCGGTGGAGATCGCGTCCGTGCGCGACCGGCAGCGGCTGGAGCAGATTTTCGCGAAATACCGGCCGCAGCTCGTGTTCCACGCGGCGGCGCACAAGCATGTGCCGCTGATGGAGGGCTGCCCGGAGGAGGCGGTGGAGAACAACGTCTTCGGCACGTTTAACACCGCCGACATGGCGCGGCGCTACGGGGCGGAGAAGTTCGTCCTCATCTCGACGGACAAGGCCGTGAACCCAACGAACATCATGGGCGCGACGAAGAACCTCTGCGAGGAGGTGCTGCAGGGTCTGCGCGGCGTAGGCGGGACGGAGTTCGCCGCCGTGCGCTTCGGCAACGTCCTCGGCTCGAGCGGGTCGGTGATCCCGCTGTTTAAAAAGCAGATCTCTTACGGCGGGCCGGTCACGCTGACCGACCGGCGCATCATTCGCTACTTCATGACCATTCCCGAGGCGGCGCAGCTCGTGCTCGAGGCCGGGTCGTTCGCGCGCAACGGCGAGGTGTTCGTACTGAACATGGGTGAGCCGGTGCGGATCTTCGACCTCGCGGAAAAGCTCATCCGGCTCTCCGGCTTCGTGCCGGGGGCGGACATCGAGATCCGCGAAGTCGGCCTGCGGCCGGGGGAGAAGCTCTATGAGGAGCTGCTCATGTCGAATGAAAAGCTCAAGAGCACCGAAAACGAGAAGATCTTCGTCGAGGAGCGCCCGGCGATTCCGGAGAAGGAGCTGCGTGCCGCGCTCGAGGAGCTGCAGGCGGCGATTGACGCGGGCAACCGCGCGGAGCTGCTGCGCCTGATGCACGCGCTCGTCCCCACGTTCCGCGCGCCCGAGGAGGTCAACCGCGAGGCGCAGGAGCGTCTGGAGAGAAAGGCCGCGATATGATCGACCTGCACTGCCACATCCTGCCCGGCGTGGACGACGGCTCCGCCGACGAGGAGGAGAGCTGCGCCATGGCGCGCCTTGCCGTCGAGAGCGGCGTGACCGACATCGCGGCGACGCCGCACTGCAACGCGCCGGATCCGTTTTACAACTACGCCGACAGTGCCCTGCACGCGCGCTTCGCGCGCCTGCGGCAGCGGCTCGAGCGCGAGCAGATTCCCCTGCGCATTCACGAGGGGATGGAGGTGTTCACGACGCCGGAGCTGCCGCGGCTGCTCGACGAGGGGCGGCTGCTCACGCTCGGCGGGACGCGGTATCTGCTCATCGAGTTCGCCTTCGGCGAGAGCGAGTGGTTCTTCGACGAGATGCTCGCCGCCGTGCGCGCGCGGGGGCTGACGCCGGTGCTCGCGCACCCGGAGCGGTATACCTGCGTGCAGGACGAGCCGCGCCTGCTGCGCCGCTGGGCGCGGGAGGGGACCGTGCTGCAGGCGAACAAGGGCAGCTTTTTCGGTATGTTCGGCCGCCGGGCGGCCGCCGCGGCGCACTGGGCGCTCGCCGACGGGTGCCTGCACCTGATCGCGAGCGACGCGCACAGTCCCTACCGGCGGACGACGCGCATGAGCGACATCTTTGATTTTACGGCGGATTTCGCCGCGGAGGAGATCGCGGATTTCCTGCTGCGGCAGAATCCGGCAGATATTCTGGCAAACCGCCCGGTATATACCGTCCGGGAAAAATTCTGACAGACCCTGAGGTGGTTTATGAAACGACTGCATATCATCACGCTGGCGGTGCTGGCGGCGTCGGTGCTCGCGCTGGGCGTGACGACACTGGTGCGCAGCATCGGAAACGACAAAACAATCCCGGAGATCGTCTGCAGCGACACGCCGCTGCGCCTGTCCGTGCAGGACGGGGAGGCGGGGCTGCTGCAGGACGTGACCGCCCGCGACGGCAATGACGGCGACCTGACGGGGCGCCTGATCGTCCAGCGCGTGGAGCGCACGGGCGCAAACGGCGAGATGACCGTGACCTACGCCGTCGCCGACAGCGACGGACACGTCACGACGAAGACGCGCACGGTGATCTACACCGACTATGTCTCCCCGCGCTTTTCGCTCACGAAGGCGCTGCGCTACGCGCCGGGCGAGGCGATGCAGGTGCGCGACCGTCTGCGCGCGACGGACACGCTCGACGGCGATCTCAGCGACAGCGTGAAGGTGACCTCCACCGCGCTCAGCTCGAGCGTGGAGGGAACGTACCCCGTCACGTTCGAGGTCGTCAACAGTCTCGGCGACGCCGCGTCATTGACGCTCGACGTGGAGATCCACGCCCGCACGGCGGACGAGCCGCGCATTACGCTCTCGCAGTACATCGTCTATTTAAATGAGGGTGAGACGTTCTCGCCGCTGCAGTATCTGTCCGATGTGAGCGGCGGCAGCGCCGGGGCGGTGCGCGTGTCACTCCCGGACGGCGGATTGCAGCCGGGGCTCAACAAGGTCAGCTACGCCTGCTCGAACGGCAGCGCGACCGGGACGGCGACATTATATGTGGTAGTGGGGTGAATCGGCAGATGGAAGAACAGAGAGAACTGCGCTGGACGGAGCTGAATCCGGCGTGCCTGCTGCGGCGGGTGCTGCGCGAGCTGCCGGTCATCCTTGCGGCGGGCCTTACGGCGCTGCTGCTGACGGTGACGGTGCTGCAGGCAACGTATCACCCGACGTACACGGCGAGCGCCACCGTGGCCGTCAACCTAAAAAACGCGAGCTACGCGACGATTTACTCCAATCTCAGCACGACCTCCGAGATCGCGCAGACGTTCACGGAGCTGTTCGAGAGCAAGACGTTCGGCGAGCTGGCGCGCAGCCGGTTCGGCGCGGAGCTGCCGGGGACGCTTGCGGCCTCGGTCATCCCGGAGACGAACCTGCTGAAGCTCTCCGTGACGGCGGATAACCCGGCGGACGCGTTCCGGACGCTGCGGTTTCTGATGGAAAATTACAATGTGCTGTCGGATCATGTGTTTCAGAACGTGATCCTGCGCGAGCTGGACAGCCCCATGGTGCCGACCGCGCCGTCGAACCCGCTGAGCCTGCGCCCGGCGGCGAAGAAGGCGTTTTTGATCGGCGCGCTCGCGATGATGCTGGGGCTGCTGGCCGCGGGTGTGCTGTCCGACACCGTCCAGACGGCGGAGGGCATGCACCGGCGCGTCGACGCGCGCCTGTTTGCGACGATCCACCATGAGACGAAGAACAAGACGCTGCGCGCCCGGCTGCGGCGCGATAACAAGGGCCTGCTCATCACGATGCCGGTCGCGGGGTTCTACTTCACCGAGGAGGTCGGCAAGCTCGCCTCCAAGGTCAGCCACGCGGCGATGCACGACGGGCGCAAGGTGCTCATGATCACGAGCGCCGCCGAGAACGAGGGCAAGTCCACCGTGGCGGCGAACCTCGCTATTTCGCTCGCGCAGAAGGGCAAGCGCGTCGTGCTGGTCGACGCGGATCTGCACAAGCCCGCGCAGTATAAGCTGCTGCGGACGGAGCCGAAGTGCGAGCTGGCGCAGGTGCTGCGGGGAGAGAAGCCCTGCGCGCCGGAGCAGACGGAGCAGGAGGGTCTGCGCGCGATCTTCTCGACGCAGGCGCGCAAGGGCGCAGCGGAGCTGCTCGGCGGCGACGGGATGCGGGCGCTTCTCGAACACCTGCGCGGCGAGGCCGACCTCATCATCGTCGACACGCCCCCGATGGGGATGTTCTCCGATGCGGAGGCTATCGCGGAGCTGGCGGATCTGTCGCTGCTCGTAGTGCGGCAGGACTGTGTCCCCGCGCGGCACATCAACGACGTGCTTGACGCGCTGCGCCAGTGCCGCGCGAAGCTGCTCGGGTGCGTCTTTAACGACGTGCACCAGCTGACGATCCCCGGCAGCGGGGGCGGCTACGGTTATGGCTACGGGTACGGTTACGGCTATGGCTATGGATACGGATACGGCGGGCGGCACGGCCACGCGCAGACGGAGGACACAGATGGACGAAAGAAAAATTGACCGGACGGACGAGGAGGGTCTGATCGACCTGAGCCGTCTGCTGCGCGAGGCACGCAGCGTGCTGCGGCGGCTGTACTGGCTGCCGCTGGCGCTGGCGGCGGTGATGGCCCTTCTGATATGCCTGCACGGCTGGCGCAGCTATCAGCCGATGTACGCGAGCGAGGCGACGTTCACCATCCAGGTGGTGAGCGGCACGGGCTCGGACATCGCCGGCGGCGGCTATGGCTACTATGACAAGGCCACGGCCGAGCAGCTGGGGAAGACCTTCCCCTATCTGATCCAGTCGGATCTGATGCGCGGCAAGCTCTGCCGCGCCATGGGCGTTACGACGCTCAACGGAACGATCACGGCGCAGACCGTATCGGACACGAACCTCTTCACCATCCGCGTGACGAGCCCGAGCGCACAGGACGCCAAGGCGATCCTCGACAAGGTGATCGAGCTCTATCCGGACGTGGCGGGCTATGTCATCGGCAGCACGTCGATGAACCTGTTGACCCAGCCGCAGGCGGCGACGGAGCCGTATAACGCGTTCCACCCGCTGCGCAGCGCCGTAAAGGGCGCGGCGCTGGGGCTGGTGCTGGGCCTTGCGGTTGTGCTGCTGTGCGCGGCAGCGCGGCGCACCGTCCGCGACACGGAGGACGTGCGCATGAAGCTGAACCAGACGTGCCTTGCGGCGCTGCCGAAGGTGCGCTTCAAGCAGCGCGGCAAGAGCGGCGGCGAGGAGCTCATGTCCATCCAGAACGAGCATGTCTCCAGCGCCTTTCAGGAGGGTGTGCGCAGCCTGCGCATCAAGCTCCTGCGTGAGCTGCCGGAGGGCGAGGGCTGCCGCACGATCCTCGTGACGAGCACGCTCCCCGGCGAGGGCAAGACGACCGTGGCCGTGAACCTGGCTCAGTCGCTCAGCCGCGGCGGCGCGCGCGTCATCCTCGTCGATCTCGACATGCGTAAGCCCTCGGTCAAGCGCGCCATGGGCGTGACGATCCCGTCGGTGGGCGTCGTCGAGCTTATCGAGCGCAAGGCGGGCAAGAAGGCACCGGAGGTGCGCCTGCTGAAGATGGAGGGGACGGAGCTCTACCTCCTCGCGGGCGATACGGGCTGCCGCGACACGCAGCAGATGAACTCGCGGCGGCTGTCGGTGCTGCTGGAGAGCCTGCGCGACAGGGCGGACTACATCATCCTCGACACGCCCCCCTGCGGCCTGCTGGCCGACAGCGTGAACGTCGCCCGCGCGGCGGACTGCGCGCTGTATGTGACGGGCTGCGGCGTGGCGGAGGTGCCGCATATTGTGGAGAGCCTGCAGTTCCTCGCCGAGAGCGGCACGCCGATCGTCGGCTGCGTGCTCAACGGCGTGAGCGGGGGTACCAGCCGATACGGCTATGGCTATGGGTACGGGTACGGCTATGGCTACGGAGAAAAGCAGACGCATGGAAAGAAACCGGCCGGCAAGTGACGGCGTGCGCGCATTCGACCCTGCGCAGTGCATGCCGTTGCTCGAGGAGCTGCTGCGCGAGGGGCAGACGCTCTGCTTGACCGTGACGGGGGAGAGCATGGCGCCGTTTCTGCGCCACGGGCGCGACCAGATCCGCTTCCGGCGGCCGGATAGGCCGCTGCGGCGCGGGGATATGGCGTTTTTCCGCCGCGCGAACGGGCAGTATGTCATGCACCGCGTCCTCCGGGCGGAGAAGAGCGGCGCGCTCTACCTCGTCGGCGACGCGCAGCAGGAGGTCGAGGGGCCGATCGCCCCGCAGCAGGTCTTTGCCGTCGTGACGGAGGTCTGCCGCAAGGAAAAATGGCTGCGGCCGGGCTGCTTCTGGTGGGATTTTTTTGCCGGACCTTGGCTGCGGCTGCTGCCGCTGCGGCCATATTTGCGCGGACTCGCGCGCTTTGTGCCGCGGGGGCTGAAATAACAAACGGAACTGTGAGGAACGCTTATGGCGCAGCAGGACGGACAAGTCCATAAGGTGCTCGGCTCGGAGGCGCTCGGGATTCTGCTCGGGCGCTGGCGCGACGGGACGTTTTCCGGCATCGCCGACGACTGGCGCTGGATCGCGGGGTATACGAAGCGCTACCGCTGGGCGGTGGCGCTGTATATCGTGCTGGGCGTGGCGGAGTCATCGCTGAGTCTGGTGTCCGCCGTGGCGGGGAAATACGCCATCGACATCATCACGGGCTATCAGACCTCGCGGCTGTGGGTGCTGCTGGTGCTGATGGTCGCCTCGGCGGTGAGCAGCCTGCTGCTGCGCAGCGCTGTCTCGCGCATCTCGGCGCGCGTCTCGCTGCGCGTGAACAACGACATCCGCGCTGAGGTGTTCGACTGCATCCTCCGCGCCGACTGGCGCGCACTGAACCGATTCTCGAGCGGCGACCTGCTCAACCGGCTCAGCAGCGACGCGGGCACCGTCGCGGGAAACGCCATCAGCTGGCTGCCGGATCTCGTGATCTCGCTCTATACATTCATCGCGACGTTCGCGGTGATCCTTTACTATGACTGGGTGATGGCGGTGCTGGCGCTTGCGAGCGCGCCGTTTCTGCTGCTGACGTCGCGGCGGCTGCTTGGGCGGCTGCGCGGCTATAACGAGGACGTGCGCCGCAGCAGCAGCGAGCTCATGGGCTATGAGACGGAGACGCTGCGCAATCTCGACTCCATCAAGGGCTTCGGCGTGACGGAGCGCTACAGCGCGGGCCTGCGCAAGAAGCAGGAGGCCTATCGCGCGGTGAGTCTCGACTACAACCTCTTCGGCATCAAGACGCAGGCGCTGCTCTCGATTCTCGGGTCGATGGTGCAGATGGCCGCGTTTCTCTACTGCCTGTACCTGCTGTGGTCGGGCAAAATTCTCTACGGCACGATGACGCTCTTTCTCACGCAGGGCACAAAGCTGACATCCTCGTTCAACGCCCTCGTCAAGACCGTGCCGACGTTTCTGAGCGCGTCCGTCTCCGCGAACCGAATCCGCGAGCTGACGGAGCTTGCGCCGGAGCCGATGCTGCCGCAGAGCGGCGAGCTGCTGGAGGAAGCGGCGGACGGCGTGAGCGTGGTGATGGAGGAGATGAGCCTTGCCTATGAGGGCGAGCGGTGGGTGCTGAGCGGCGTCACCTTCCGCGCGGAGCCGGGGGAGATCGTCGCGCTGATCGGCCCGTCCGGCGGCGGCAAGACGACGATGATCCGCACGATGCTCGGCCTGATCGCGCCGGGGCGCGGGCAGGCGTTTCTGCGCGGACGGGACGGGCGCGAGGTGGCGATGAACGCCGCGCTGCGCGGCTGCTTTTCCTATGTGCCGCAGGGGAACACCATGATCTCCGGCACCGTTGCGGAGAATCTGCGCATGGTCGCGCCGTCGGCGAGCGATGAGGAACTGGAGCGTGCTGCGCGCGGCGTGCGCGTGGGAATTCGTGGAGCAGCTGCCAGACGGTCTGCAAGCCGTCGTCGGTGAGCGCGGTCACGGGCTCTCCGAGGGGCAGGCCCAGCGGATTGCCATCGCGCGGGCGCTGCTGCGGGACGCGCCGGTGCTGCTGCTCGACGAGGCAACGTCCGCGCTGGACGTCGCGACGGAGCGGCGCGTGCTGCGCAGCCTGATGCAGAGTCACCCGAACAAGACCTGCATCGTTACGACGCACCGCCCCACGGTGATCGGCCTGTGTGAGCGCGTCTATCAGGTGGGCGGCGGCACCGTCCGCGAGCTGGGCAAGCAGGAAGCGCAGGCGCTGGCGATGGAATTTTAGCTTGATAAAAAGGCCGATAGCCTTTTTATCAAGGGGATATCGCTGCGCTCCATGCCTTGACTGGCCGCTGGCCAGTCTGCGACACTCCGCTGCGCGCAAAGAGTTTTTTGCGGCGTACACGCCGCCGCAAAAAACGGATCTTACATTTACAATCTAAGGCAGGCAGCAAAAAAAGTGGACTCACAGCGAAAAACCTCTACAATGGTGTTTGCGGACAACCAAGAGGAGGGATACGCTGTGAGCCACTACAGACATCTTAGCATAGAAGATCGGGAAAATCTATACCTTGGAATCAATCAAGGGAAAAGCTCTGTGAAGAGTGGTTGCCGGAGCAGATTCAGTACCGACTGAAGCTCGAGGAAAACCCGGTTCAGGTCAGTTACGCTACGATCTATCGCGCCCTGAACAGTGGCCTGATAGAGATTCTGCTGGCCGTTAAGACCCCGAACGAAACCGCGGAGGCGGTCAGAAACAGCATGATTCGCATGTTCAGCATGATTCCCGCTGAAAAGATTCGCAGCATTACGCCTGACCGAGGTCATGAATTCGCGAAATATGCCGAGGTCAACGACGCGCTGCACGGTGTTCCGTTCTGTTTTGCCGATCCCCATTCACCGTGGCAGCGCGGAAACAAGTTGTACTTAACTAAACAATACAGGATCCATTTTTCGCGGCGTACACGCCGCGAAAAATTCCCTGCGCAGAGCTCTGCGCAGGGAATCTCTCTCGCACAAAAAGGCTCTGCCTTTTTGTGCGAAGTTTATTTCCCGGCCTGCGTTTCGCAGTAGCGGCAGCGGTAGACGCGCTTGGCGCGGTCGGTCAGGATAAACTCCTGCGGCAGCTCCTGCTCGACGGAGGTGATGCAGCGCGGGTTCTTGCACTTGAGCACGCCCACGATGCGCTCGGGCAGCTTGAGACTGCGCTTTTCGGCGAGCTTGCCGTCGCGGATGATGTTCACGGTAATGCTCGGGTCGACATAGCCGATGAGGTCCCAGTCGAGATCCATCTCGCGGTCGATCTTGATGATATCTTTTCGGCCGAGCTTGCCGCTGGTGACGTTTTTCAGGATGGCGACGGTGCAGTCGAGCTTGCCGAGACCGAGAATGTTATACAGCTCCATGGACTTGCCGGCGCTGATGTGGTCGATGACGATGCCGTTCTGGATGGAATCAATGATCATGTTCGTAACCCCTTTCCTGTTATTCGATGCCCAGCAGCTTGAGAATCAGCGCCATGCGGACGTACTTGCCGTACTGCACCTGCTTGAAGTAGCAGGCGCGGGGATCGTCGTCCACGGCGACGGAGATCTCGTTCACGCGCGGCAGCGGGTGCATGATGCAGAGATCCTTCTTCGCGTTCGTGAGCTTCTCGGGCGTGAGAATGTAGCTGTCCTTCAGACGGAGGTAGTCCTCCTCGTTGAAGAAGCGCTCGCGCTGCACGCGGGTCATGTAAAGCACATCCAGCTCCGGCAGCACGTCCTGCATCTTTTTCACCTCGCGGTAGGGCACGTTATTCGCCTCCAGCACGCCGCGGCGCACATAATCCGGAATGCGCAGTTCCTCCGGCGAAATGAGCACGAAGTTCACCCCCGCATAGCGGGAAAGCGCCTTGATGAGCGAATGCACGGTGCGCCCGAACTTGAGGTCACCGCAAAGGCCGACAGTCAGGTTTTCAAACCCGCCCTTGCGCCTGCGGATGGTTAGGAGGTCCGTAAGCGTCTGCGTCGGGTGCTGATGGCCGCCGTCGCCCGCGTTGATGACGGGCATGTCCGTGCTGTTGGCGGCGATGCGGGGCGCGCCCTCCTTGGGGTGGCGCATGACGGCGATATCCGCATAGCAGGCGATGGTGCGGATGGTGTCCGCAATGCTTTCGCCCTTGGCCACGGAGCTGGAGTTGGGCTCCGAGAAGCCGATCACCTGGCCGCCCAGGCGCAGCATGGCCGCCTCAAAGCTGAAGCGCGTGCGGGTGCTGGGTTCGTAAAACAGCGTTGCGAGCAGCTTGCCATCACAGGCATGGGCGAACCGCGGAGGATTGACGATGATTTCATCCGCAAGATCAAAGATTTCCTCCAGTTCGGCGGTGGTCATGTCCATGGGTTCCAGAATGCTTTTCCCTTTCAGCATACGAATCTCCTTTCTTGAATGCAGAGCAAAATTTGTTCAATAAAAAATCTTCCCTAAATCAAAGGGAAGATTTCAAAACAAATATGGAAGGATGGGAAAGGCGAAACGTGCCGCCCGGAAAACAATTGCGCCGCGCCATGGTTCCAATTCGCCGCCGCATGTTGTTCCCCTCCTTTTTTCACCTTAAATCTTCGGTATGGTATCACATCCGGCGGGTGGTGTCAAGAGGGGAATTCGGTGGAATTTCATTTCCCAAATTCCGGCGCAAGAAACGCGGCGAGAATGCCCTTCAGGTCAATCTCGCGCAAAAGCGATTCCATGGTTTCCAGCGTGGTTCCGGCCATGCCCTGCTTCCAAAATAAGTCCGCCCTTCCCACGCCTTCCACAGCGTAGGAAGCCAGCAATATCCCCGTGCTGCCATCCTGCGCTTCGCCGGCTGGCATAAGGAAAATTCCTTCCAGCGCAGCATCATTAAAAAGCTCCGCCGCATCGAGCGTTGCGTTTTCGTGCTTGGCTGCCCCTTCATTTACGTTTAGCGCCACAAGGCAGGAATCTCCGCTTTCAGCAGTATAGCTTAGATCAACCACCATGTGCTGAGACAGCGACCCGCCCAGTGCCGCATCCAGCGCGGAAAGAGTATATTTTTCGCCTTCCGTGAATGTTTCAATCGGTAAAATTTGCTGCGTATAGAAATCCATCAGCGTCCCCAGCGTCGCATCGCACAGCAGTTCAACCCTGCCGTCCTTCAGCCATGTGCCTTCCCGAAGCTCTACGGCACCGAGCGTATAAGCGCCCGTTTCCACCCCCGC
>OLRF01002310.1_pt1 | contig 17111 bp, 12 predicted proteins | sample 1672061 | NCBI WGS metagenome assembly OLRF01 (sample SAMEA3136641, study PRJEB25190) | human gut metagenome | reverse complement strand
TGTGACCCCCACAGATTTAAAGGTGCTGTTTCCAAGACCCCCAAATATTTAGAGCTAAGGTCTGACCCCCACAAAAATTAAAGACCCTCTTAATTGATCTCGGTCTTTTTCTGTCTTGCAAAAGAAAGAAACATATCTATAAAATGAGAATCTAATATAAATAAACTATTCTCATTAATAATATAGCCATCAATTTTCTCAAATGTCATCTTTAATACATCTGTTAATAAATCAACTAACACGTATCCATTCTCTGGTTTCTTATCTATGGCTTCTTGTTGATCTATATAAAGAGGAATTAAATGAAGCCCATCTATGTCCATTGTATAATTAGATACATTCTTATCTATTTCTTCTATATAATAATAGAAACGTAAATCATTTAAAACATCTAAAAATGATTCAACTCTTTGATCCCTTAAAGGAAGTAAATTTTCATATTCATGTTTTATATATTTATCATACTCAGTTTCTATTGGTAATGCTTTTTCAATAAAACGAAGATGATCAGGGACATCCGCAATGTTCTTGAAATTCTTAGTCATTACTTGTCCCAATACTCTCTCGCCATTCTCGTATACATAAACATAATCTCCTACATCTACATGATCATAAGAAGGAATCAAATAAGTTCTTACCTGTAATTTGGTCTGAACTTCACACAACGAAACACTAATACGATAATCATAGAGCCGTTTTGCCCAAGTATTATCTACCATAAGACTTGTATCATACTTTAATATCTTCTTCACTAGAGGATCATTTTCCTTGATATCATACCAATCTCTATTAAAGAAATAAGCACGTGTTCCATTTGGATTCAATGCTATCATGAGTTCTTTCTCTTCTTCTTTATTAAATAAGAATAAAGAAGGCACTTCTTCATCTAATTCATTCTTTAATGCAAGCTTATAGAGTTCCATTAAACGATCATCTCTATCATTCTCTAGAATCATGATTTTCTCTTTGAAACTTAACCATGAATCTGTATAACGGAAAATATAATCTTTATAAAGAGGAGTTGTACGTAACTGTTCTACACCATGAAAGAACTGTTCCTTGTCCTGTCCATATTGCACAATAAAATGATGAATTGGATCTATATAAGTCAAGGGATGCTTTAAGAAAGTCTTTTCTCCACAATGTGGACAAGTATAAGTCATAATAGAATCATCAATAATACTTTCTCTTTGATCTGGTCCTACACAGCTATAATCTTCATATCTATTCTCTTTATCGCATTTTGAACATGTAATAATATAAACATCTTTATTCATCATAATCCTCCTCCTAACAAAAAAGAGCGTCAACACGCTCTATTCAATCACATGGATTGTAAGATACTTCTTTTTATAAGTATGATGATTATCTCCTGCAGTCAAAGTAATACGTGTCTTACCAGGAGTAATAGTTGTCACTAAACCATTCTGGTCAACACTTGCCACATTGGCATACTGAGATGAATAATGTGTATTTTCTACTTTTACTTTTTGAGGATCAGTCTTGTAATGAATTTGGTATGTTTCTCCCTGCTTCACTGTGACATACTGATCAGGAATAATCACACTACTTAATACTGGTCCCTGTGCGACACATGCATATTGATAAACACCAAACAAGAAAACAAAATAAACAATACCTAAAATCATCTTCATTTTCTTCTTTAAATGTTTATTAAAATATATCAACACAAAAGGGATCAGTGGAAAAAGAACAATACCTGCAAAAATCCAGCCCTTAGAAAGAGGTTCTCTTTCTTCATTAAGCGTGCTGTTTTGTTTATCTGACATATTGTACCCACCTTTTTTAATTCTCTTCCATTATATCGAATATATTAACGTTTTTAAAGGCAAAAAAAGTTAAGTTCTATAGTTGTTGTAGTTGTTGTGATGTCATAGTGTTTCTCTTTTTGAAAAGGGACTATTTTTCATTGAAATGCTTATCAAAAAGCGTTATATTAGTGTCGCAATTTTCATGTAAATATGAGTTATGATAACAAAACTAGTATATAGCTTTGTTGCATAAAGGGGAAAAGATGGAGAAGTTAACGAAAAGAGTTTTAGCCATTATGTGTATATTTATGATGGTTATTTCAATGACTACTGTTGTTGAGGCAGTAGATACAAACGGTAAGGTTACAGTTACAAATGTAAAACCTGGAGAAACATATAAGATATTTAAAATCTTAACACTTGAAAGTTTTGATGAAACCAAAGGGGCTTATTCATATATAAGAAATGGTGATGCCTGGGATGGATTTATTAATTCAAGTGCTGCAAAAAAATATATAGAAACAAATAATGATGGCTATGTCACTTTTAAAGATGATCAAAAAAATGAAATTGGTGCACGTAACTTTGGCCTTCTTGCCATGGAATATGCAAAGAATAAAAAGATTTTACCAACTGAAACTGCAAAAGCATCTAATGAGACAAATGCGAAAGTTGTATTTGAAAACTTACCACTAGGATATTATTTAGTAGAAACCAGTACAGGAACAGCCTGCAGTATTGATACAACTCATCCAGAAGTAGAAATAAGAGACAAACATGCCTCTCCAAGTGTCAGTAAGCTTGTTGCCAATGGTGGAACAATAAGTAATAATAAGAAAAGAAACTCAATGAATCGTGGGGATAATGTATTCTTTGAAACGATTATTAATGTCAAGCCGCATATCACAAACTATTGTTTACATGACTATATGGATTCATATTTGAAATATAATTCTGTACTTAAAGATGGTATTGCCTATTATAGTAATGAAAAAGATGAAAGCTTAAAGCGTAAATCTTTGAAGAAATATAACGATTACGTTTCAACAACCAATACAAATGATGGCTGTAATTTTCACTTGACTTTTACTGATTCGTTTTATAAGAAATATCAAGATGATATTGACTCAGGTAAGTTGACACAGATCTATATTAAGTATTTAGTGATACTTAGTGATGATGCACCTATTGATACACCACTCGTTAATACTTCTTATTTAACTTATGGTGAAAACTCAAGAACTGGAGAATCTAAAACAGAAACATTTACTTACAGTATCCCTATATTCAAATATACTGGATATAATAATGCACTTGCTGGTGCAAAGTTTATCTTATCTAAAGATTCAAATCCAACTGAAGATAATGCATTAAAGTTTGTTCAATCAGGAAGTAACTTTGATTATAATAGTAAGAATGGAAATGTTACACTAACATCCTATAGTGATGGAAAGATTAATATTAAAGGAATACAAGCAGATACATACTACTTAAAAGAAATAGAAGCACCTAAAGGTTATAACTTAATAAAAACACCTATAAAGATTGTTGTTACATCGGATACTGATGGGAAAGGTGTTGTAAAGGTAGATAATGATGTGGTAGATCATGTTAATGTATTAAATAACTATGGTTCATTACTACCTAGTACAGGTGGCATGGGTACAACACTCATCTATGCAATAGGTTGTATTCTAGTATTATCTTCTGGTGTCGTATTATTTTTAAATAGAAGAACTAAATAAGGGATTTCCCTTATTTTTTTCTATCTGTTGACAACTTCAGATAACATTTCTATAATAGTTCTTGTATCTTTGGGGCAGGTGAAATTCCTGATCGGCGGTGATAGTCCGCGAGCGTAAAGCATGAACTGGTGTAATTCCAGTACCGACGGTATAGTCCGGATGGAAAAAGATGGCGTTTTTATGAAATGACTTTTTCGATCTCCTATAAGATATATATAGGAGATTTTTTTTCGCCATAGAAAGAGGCAAAAATGAAAACTAAAAAACTAGTAATGGCAGCTTTACTTGGTGCATTAGCTGCAATTCTTATGGTATTAGACTTTAATGTGCCATTAGCACCTGGATTTATTAAATTTGACTTCTCAGACTTCCCAGTATTAATTGGGGGATTTGTATTTGGCCCACTTACTGGTGTATTAATCGCATTCTTAAAGATTGTCTTAAATCTTCTCTTTAAACCAACAACAACTATGTTTGTAGGAGAAGCATCTAACTTCTTACTAAGCGTATGTTATATGGGAGTAGCATGCTTATTCTATAGAAAACATCGTACTAAAAAAGGCGCTGTAATAGGTATGGCACTTGCTACTGTTACAACAAGCTTATTTGCGATTGCATCAAATATCTTAGTGATGTTCCCAATGTATGCTAAACTATTTGGCATGTCTATAGAACAGATTGTTGGAATGGTATCTGCAGTTAATCCGTTTGTAAAAGATGTAACAACTATGGTTATTGCATCACTTGTTCCATTCAATCTCTTTAAATATGGTGTTATTTCACTAATAACATTCATTTCTTATAAGAAAATTGAAGTTATTTTGAAAAAATATTCGAATTAAGCAAAAAGTATATTGATTAATTTAGCCATATCATGTAATCTTTATACAAAAGCGTGAGGTGGAATAAAGATATGAAAGTGGTTAAATTTGGTGGCTCATCGTTAGCCAGCGCAACTCAGTTTAAAAAAGTACATGACATCGTTCTAGAAGATACTGATCGTCATTATGTAGTTCCCAGTGCCCCTGGGAAAAGAAATAAAGAAGATACAAAAGTAACAGACTTATTGATTCTAGCTTATTCACATCACAATAAAGATGATTTTGAAGAAATCTATGACAGAATCAAAGAACGTTACAATGAAATTATTACTGAATTAGGTCTTGATGTTTCTTTAGAAGAAGACTTTAAAGAAATTAAAGAAGAAATCAAAAAACAGAATAGTTTTGATTATACAATTTCACGTGGTGAATATTTAAATGGTAAAGTATTAGCTAATTATTTAGGCTTTGACTTTATTGATGCTGCCGATGTAATCTATATTGATAAACATGGTAGATATGATGAAAAGAGAACAGATGCAGCTCTCACAAAAGCTTTATCTGAACATGATTATGCAGTTATTCCAGGATTCTATGGACAGTTAAATGATGAATCAGGGCGTATTAAAGCTTTTTCTAGAGGTGGTAGTGATGTTACTGGTAGTATCGTTGCGAAATGTGCTTGTGCAGATCTTTATGAGAACTGGACAGATGTATCAGGTTTCTTAATTGCAGATCCTCGTATTGTGAAAGATCCTAAACCAATTGCGACAATCACTTATAAAGAACTAAGAGAATTATCTTATATGGGTGCGAGTGTTCTACATCAGAATTCCATCTTCCCAGTAAGAAACGAAGGTATTCCTATCTTAATCAAGAATACAAATAGTCCAGAAGATCCAGGTACTTTAATTGTAGAAAGTACTTGTCATAAACCAGATCATGTTATTACTGGTATTGCAGGTAAAACAGGTTTTGCGACTGTTATGATTGAAAAAGATATGATGAATAGTGAAATCGGCTTTGGTCGTAAAGTACTACAGGTATTTGAAGAACATGGATTATCATTTGAACATATGCCTTCTGGTATTGATACAATGACTATCATTGTGAATAGTGATGACTTTATTGAAAAAGAACAGGCTATTCTTGCAGGATTACATCGTGCAGTGCAGCCAGACTATATTGTCTTAGAATCTGATTTAGCCCTTATTGCGGTTGTAGGTCGTGGTATGAAGGACAGCCGTGGTACTTCAGCAAGAGTATTTAAAGCACTTGCGAAAGAAAATATCAACGTTAAGATGATTGACCAGGGTTCATCAGAATTAAATATCATCGTAGGTGTAAGAAACTGTTATTTCAAAGCAGCTATCAAAGCTATTTATGATGAATTCATCACAAGCGAAGACGACGAATAGAGAAGCAAATTGCTTCTCTTTTTTTTCTTATAATATCGAGTGACATGTATATTATTTTATGCTAGTATATAGACAATTCATAAATAAGGGAGGAACTATTTACATGAAATACAAATTTACTGCATTATTAATTGAAATTATACAGCCACTACTTACGGTATCCTATCCCTGTTTATGTAATGTTAGATGAGATTTCATATCGCTTAGCACTTAAGTCATAAGAGCCTTCATTTCGAAGGCTTTTTTATGTAAAAAAGAGGAGAATGATCTCCTCTATACATTAATAGGTTTATTTTTTATACATATGATAAGACAGATGACAGCTAATATACAGGCAATAATATGAAATCTCATAAAGCTTACTAAACATATAAGAACCATAAGACTACCACATATCATATAAGTCGTATTAATCTTTCTTAATAATGCACTCATACCAATAGAAAAACATCCAAGTACACCTGTCAATAACACAAGATTTAATCCAAACATATGACAAATACTATTTACAGGTAAGAAATACATGATTACATATGCTATTAAAGTGATTCCTAGAAATAGTGTAGAAAGTGGTAAATTACTCATTAAAGGCTTTAATAAAGCATGATCAAATAGATGTATATGATTTCTTACATCCATCTCTACTAGAACACTAAGTATCGCATTAGACAATACAACGAGTATTGTAATAGTAGTAAGTGTTCCTAAAGAACCAACTAATTCTTTTTCTATCAAATGACGATCATGAATAAATAGTGTCATCACAATAGCTCCAAGTAACCCTTGCAATAAACTTAATATTCCCTGAAATATAGAAATAGAACTATGTGAATGAATACCACATATAGCCATCACAAAAGAACCAGCCATACCAATAAGAAAACAGAAGGCACTCAACCCAAAAGGTACAATAACCGTATTATATTCAAACAAATGAAACAAATTATACAACATGCCTACAATCTCATCCCCAATAGAAGGCTGTAAATGAATCACACCATGACTATATACTAAATTCACAAATAAGAAGCTAATAGCCAATGCTTCATACTTCTTTTTCATAACACCACTCCCTATGCACTATTATAGTTCTTTTATATCTTTATACAATTGTATATTGAATGTAAGCGGTTCTTATTGTCAATACATTTAGTATACATTTAGATTATTTCCTTTGTGCACAACACGAATCAATAGGTTATAATGTATATACGAGGGGTGATGATATGAAGAAGGGTGTCATGATGCAGGGCTTTGAATGGTATCTCCCATCTAGTCCACATTTGTGGAAAATCTTAAGAATCAATGCCTTTAAGCTTAAAAAAGCAGGTATTACAGCTATCTGGCTTCCTCCTGCTTATAAAGGTACATATGGAGTCAATGATACAGGATATGGTGTCTATGACCACTATGACTTAGGAGAATTCAAAAGCAAGAATACAATACGTACCAAATATGGCACAAAGAAGGAATATCTCTGGTGTATTAAGATGTTTCATCTATTTGGAATAGATGTCTATGCAGATATTGTATTGAATCATCTCATGGGTGCAGATGCCATGGAACAGGTCATTGCCTATAAGGTAGATGCCTATCATAGACATAAAGTATCTAAAAGAAAAAGAGTCATTCGTGCTTCTACATACTTCTCATTTCCATCTAGAAATAAATATTCTGACTTTATATATAATTCAAAACATTTTACGAGTGTAGATTATGATGCATCTAAACATCAACATGGTCTTTATCTTTTCAAAGGAAAACACTTCAGTGAGAATGTTGATGATGAATATGAAAACTATGATTACTTAATGGGTGCAGACCTAGACTACAATAATCCTGAAGTAGTCGAAGAAGCCATTCAATGGGGACTTTGGTATAAAGACATGACTCATCTAGATGGCTTTAGATGTGATGCCATTAAACATATAGACTCATCTTTCTATGAACATTGGATCACTACAATGCGTAATCACTCTAAAAAAGAACTCTTTACAGTAGGAGAATACTGGGGTGATATTAACCATTTATGTCATTATCTAGAATCTACACATTTCTGTATGAGTCTATTTGATGTCCCATTACACTATCATTTCTATGATGCCAGCCATTCTAATGGTTATTATGATATGCAAGAAATTTTCAATAATACGTTAGTACAAAGATATGACAAGTATGCTGTCACATTTGTGGATAACCATGATACCCAGCCAGGACAATCCTTAACTTCATTCATAGAAGATTGGTTTAAACCACAGGCTTATGCCTGCATCTTACTAAGAGAACAAGGTTATCCATGCATCTTCTATGGTGACTATTATGGAATCCCTCATGATCATATCAATCCTAAGAAAGATCTATTAGATTATATGTTGAAGCTAAGAAAACAATATGTAGAAGGAATAAGACATGATTATATAGATGATCCAGATGTGATTGGATGGACTTATGAAACAGGACTTGCAGTCATACTCACTAATAGTAAAGGTGGCACTAAACATATGTTTGTAGGTAAGAAGTATAAACATATGACAGATGGGAATCATATTATTGATATTATTGATGGCTATGGTGAATTCATATGTGATGAAGCATCTCTTAATCTGTATGTTGCACAAAAATAGAAATTATTGAATATTGATAGAGAAAAAGTGTTACATAAAAGTGTCCGTGAACTTGCGAATGATACAAATGTGTCAACGTAAACAGTCATGCATTTTTGTCAGAAGATGGGTGTGAAGGATTTTTAGAATTTAAGCTTCAGAAGGTAGGTTTAGGAAAATTAATTCTTTTGTTCCAATGGTATATGCAACAGAACAGGTTTTTAACGAATCATCACAAAATATATGACTAAAGTTTGTTACTCGTGATTGTTTCTGTGAGACCTTATGATTAATAAGTGTATATCAAGGTACTTATCTATAAAATGTAATATAAAGTGATAAGTATCTCAGGAGGAGTCAGACACTCTCATAGTAGTTTGACGAAAAGAAACCACTATGATTTTAAAATCATAGGGGTTTTTAGTATTTAATCGCTTAATTTAATACCGTTGCATTAATGAGTATCCTTTTTTATTTGTAGTATTTTACTAAATGATTATTGCTAGTTTATATTAATCCTTAATATATATAGAAAAAATATAAATTTTACTTGATAAACACGTGTTAGATGTCATTGTTTTACCTTTCGTGAATTTGATATCTTATTTAGATGATTTCGAAGAAATTTAGGTATATAATAATGCCACAGTGGGTATAGGGGTGAGTATTTTGAATTTTACATACACTCAAGTCAGTAGTTTAAATGAGACAGAAGCGCAGGTATACAATTATGTCATGATGAATAGGGATAAAGTCATTGATGAAAATATTCGTGAATTGGCACATGATACACATGTTTCTACAGCAACAGTCATACGATTCTGTAAGAAGATGGGATGTTCAGGGTTCTTAGAATTTAAATACAAATTAAAAGATCATATTCATGCTGAATTAATTAAAGCAAAACAAGATTGTACTAATTTCATGAGTTTTGTAGCATATACAACTACTAAACAATATCAAGATGGTATTCAAAGAGTTGCAGAAATTATTCAGAATGCAGATAATTTTTTTGTATTAGGACTCAGACATTGTGCTGATTTTTCAATATATATAGCGCGTACATTTTCGCATATTGGATATTACTGCTATGGGTTTGTGGATAATCTTTATCCCGCACAGGATGTTCCTGAAGGAGAAACTTCAGTTATTATGATCATCTATGATAAATCTCTAGAAGATTTGATTTTTGAAGAAATTAGAAAATACAAAAGTAAACATTATCAAGTGATTCTGCTTTCATGTGAAAATGTTGGTGCTATGGAACATCTATGTGATGATGTGATTTATGTGGCAGATGGAAAAGTGAAGCTTGGATCGCTTACTTCTGGTGTCCCTATGTTATATGCAGTTGAGAGAATTGTTGGTATACTTACAAAAGAGGAGATTGAAAATTAACTGTTCCATTAGGAACAGTTATTCTTTTTTTTATTTGACTACCAACACAAATAACAATTAGTGTTACGTATATATGTAGCGAGTAACTATTATAAAGTGAATAGTTACTTTTTTCTTTCTATTTTTAATTATATAAGAGATAAAACTATCGATATTATTGGTATATATTATAAGTAAATTCCATCGGAAGAAAATTACAAGTAAAAAAATAGGTACAACGATGTTTCAAATAAGTGTTACCTGTTACAATATGTATCAAATTAATTGTTTTTAAATTATATCTATGATATTTTTTTCGAATGGTTTTTTTCTAAAAATTAACAAAAAACTTAAAAAGGGTGCTTATATGAAGAAGAAAATAACTTTTATTAGTTTAATTATCATTTGCATCATAATGTTTCTGATTACTACTTTCTGTCCATTTTATAAGGTAGAAGGAAACTCTATGAGCCCTACATTAAAGAATACTGATTATGTATGTATTAAAAAAACAAAATCTTTTAAAAAGGGAGACTTAATCGCTTTTGAATACAACAATAAGCTTCTTGTAAGAAGAGTTATCGCCTTAAGTAACGATGAAGTTAATATTGATACAAAAGGCTATGTATTTGTGAATGATAAGAAACTAGAAGAAGACTATCTAACAAGTAGAAAAGACAATCCATTACGTGATGAAGTCTTTCCCTATACTGTGCCTAATGGAAAAGTCTTTGTACTTGGAGACAATAGAACTCAATCTATTGATTCTAGAATGAGAGATTTAGGATGTATTGATCAAAAGCAAATTATTGGAAAAGTTGTCATGAGGGTTTATCCGATTACACGCTTTTCTATTTATTAAAATAAAGGAGAGAATATGACAGATTTTAATATTTTAAATAAGCCTGGCAGAAAAAAGATGCTGTTATTTTTTTGCTTAATTTTTTTGGCGGCTATTGCGTTCTTTTATATTAATAGTGCAAGAATGGATGACTTTACATCATTAATTACAGATGTAACTCTTCAATATGAAACTCAAGGTGTGATGAAGGATTATACATCTGATATCAAGTTAGAAGATCATACAGCTCTTACCTTTACTATTAAAGCAACCATCCCACAGGGAACCCTTGCTTCAATAGAAACTAAAGAAGTAAAAAACAAAACATTATCTTATAACTTACCTGAACAATTAGAATTAGAAGATGTACAAACAAATAAGCTTTATCTAGAAGATGATTTGGTACACTCTATTGGTACTTATGAGATCAAAAACAATATACTCACAATGTATTTTGATGACGTGAGTGCGAATGCAAAAACTGATTTAAAACTTGCATTGGTACTAGATACTAATTCTTCTCATGTCATTTATGATACAAACGGTTCTTCTCTTATTTCATTCAATACAAAAAATATTGAATTAAATAAGCATATTGAACAGCCACAAGTTATAAAACAACTAGATAAAAAAATGTAGAAGTAAAGAATAATACAAATGTAGAAGTATCAACTACAAATACACTCTCTAAAGTATCAAAAGAGATAACAGGAGAACGCGATTACAGCCCAGCAACAGACTTTGGACCACATATTACATCGATTACTGTAAGTAAATTAAATAATGGTCAATGGGTAGAATCTACAGAATTTGAAGAAGGTGACCAAGTAAAAGTAGACATTGATTATAATCTTCCTGCTAATACTGTCACTCAGGAAAATGATACTATTTTTTATCAGTTACCTGAAGGTGTTAACCCTCTTAGAAGAGAAACAGGTTCTGTATATGCCTCTAATGGTAAAGTAGTTGGTACATATACTATTGAGACAAATGGAAGAATCACAATTGAATTCAATGAGGAGTATGCAAACTCTGAACCATTCTCTGGATATGTTGAATTTGAAGGAACAGTAACTGCCAATGGTGCTGCAGATAATGGAAATATAAGGTTTGATGGTGAGGGTGGTTCTATCACTATTAGACCAAATAGGTCTCAATATGATTTAAATGTTTCTAAACAAGGGACATTACAATCAAATGGACAAATCAGTTATACAATTACTGCAAGTTCTACTAGAGGTACTGAAGGTCCTGTCAATATTAAAGATTCGTTTGTAAACTGGGATACAGCTACAGGTAGCTACAATGAAGAGAGCTTTAGAGTAGTCAAGGTTGATAGTCATGGTAATAGGACAAATGTATCTGCTTCACCAAATATAAATGGTGATTCCTTTACTATTAACAATTTACCTCAACTAAGTGCAGGTGATAGGTATGAAATCAGCTATACCGCAAACGCTTCGTCCGATAATAAAGATGGTTCTGGAGCCTTAGGAAATAGTGTAAAGGTGACAAGTGGTGAGATTTCTAGAGAATCAGGCACATGGACTACTATCTCTAATGCTGTAGTATCAAAGTATGGTGGATATGATTACAATACAGGAAAGATGAACTGGACTATTACAATCAATCCGGATAGAAAGAATATTGGTGGTTATACATTAACTGATAATATTCAGAATGGACTTACATTACCTAGCTCATTTACTCTAAAGAAAAGCGATGGAACTACAGAACAGATTCAATTACCTTATACATTCCCTGAAGGGTCTCAAGATAAATATACTATTGAATATCAGACAGATGCACCAGAAGAAAATGGTAATGTAAAAAATACAGCATCTTTTTCTAAAGGTGACAAGTCTTATGAATCAGGAACAACTGTTGGTGTATGGCATAGAGATTGGAATTTATCAAAGTCTATGATCAGTAGTACTTTAGATCATCAAACTATGAAGAATAAATGGCAGGCTTATATTACTTTACCTGATAGAAAGATTAAATCAGTCACTTATTCTGATGTAATTCAAAATGGAACAAGTCAAAGAGATACTGATTTTAAGGGTAAACATTATGCGATTCTATCTGAGTTAAGACAGGAAATCTTAAATAATATCCAGTTAAAGAATCAGGATGGAAATGTTGTTCCTAAGGAAGAATTGAAGATTGGTATCAAATTCTATTCGGATGAAGAAAAGAGAAACGAAGTTACAAATGATAATGATCATGTTAAAGCGTTTGAAGTAATAGTAAAGAGAATAGATGATTCTTCATTTATTGGACAATCTCTTAATATTTCTTCTTATTCTACAATAGCTGATTTATCTGATACTCAAGAAGGTATTGATTACTATTTCTCAAATAAGGGTATTGTGGAGAATAAAACATCAAGTGCCAGTGTGACATACAATAAACCTAAAAAGTTGATTAAACAGGGTTATGGGCAGGCAGAAGGTGAAAACTACAATAAGTATACTGCAGATAAAGTTAATACAAACTATGTAAGTCAGAACGGTAAGCTCTATTATAGAATTCTATTTACACCAGATTCTAATGAAAGATACAGCTTTACTGATACATTACCTAAGGGTACAAAATTTCTAGTAACTGACTTACGTTCTAATTATAAGTATAATCCACATCAGGATAATCCAGCAGATCGTAGTTCACCAGAAGCTGTTTATTATTTTAGTGATTACGATGAAAGGTATTGTGATGGTGATCCAAACAATACTGATATAAGTAAGTACTTTAAGTATTCTTATGATCAATCTACCAATAAAGTAACCTTTACATTTATGCCAGGTTACAACAAAACAGATGGTGACTGGCAGACAAATAGAAATAATCCTAATGGCACAATTGCGGTTTATTATGCTGTAGATATCACAAATGATGAGTTCTGGAATAATTTAAGGAATGAATCAAAGAATTATTCAAATACACTAGAATATGAGGGTAATAGTCAAACACAGCATACAGAAGTAAATAGAATAACACAAAATGTTTCTAAAACAGCTAGACAAATAGAAAACACTACAAATGTAGAATACTCTGTTGTAATTAATCCAGCCGCTAAGGATTTAAATCCTACTTCAGATAAATTTACATTAGTCGATCAATTGAACCATGATTCAAGAATCACATCATATCTTAATTTATCTAAACTAAAACTCTATGAATATGATTCTAATGCTGAAAATCATAGAGGAAACATTATTGATGTGAGTCGTTATCAGATGACGATAGATGAATCAACACATAAGCTTACTATCACAATACCAGATGAACTCGCTTGTGTACTTGTATATGAATATGATTTTGATGTAGCTAATCTTAATGATCCATATATTCAAAATAATATTTCTTTAAATGGACAATATAGTTCTGGTGCTAACTTAAATATTGATACACATCATGCATCTGCAGGAGTTAATAAGGGTAAGATTATTATTTATAAGGTAGATAGTAGAGATTACTCTAAGAAGCTTAAAGGTGCTAAGTTTAGAATGTGGAAGTTTAATACAGTGACACATAATTGGGATGTTGTGACATATGAAGGTGAAAGTGTCTTTGTGACAAATAAGGATGGAGAACTTGTCTTTGCGCAGGCTCATGACGATAGTATCTTAGAACCTGATACACTTTATAAATTTGCAGAAGTTGAAGCACCATCTGGTTATGATAAAGAAGATAAAATATACTATTTTTCTCTTTATGATGCTATTGAAAATAAGACAAAACAGGATGCGATTAATGCGTTAAATGCATCTAATATTAGTGGATATACAGGCTTAAATACTTATTCAGATATTTCTTATCTGCCTAATAATAAAGAAATCTCTGTCTATGTACCGAATAACTCTAATAGTATTTCTGTAAAGAAGGTATGGGTTGATTCTGATAATAAGGAAACCACAAACCATCCATCTTCTATTAAATTGAAGTTAATGCAGAATATCCTGACACCAACAGGTGTAACAGTTAATACACATATCTATGTGAAATATAATTGGGAAGAAAATGAGAGAGTAATAGATAATCACTCACTTATCGTTAGGGAAGGTGGATCTATTAAGATGACTCTTCCTATTAAGTGTAAACCTGGTGAAGAAGTAAATAATGTAGTAGTTGAAGGAGCGACTGATTATAGTTTCTCTAATGAAGATAAAGATTGGGGTCGTGTTGTCTTAACCATCAACAATGTCACACCGAATATGAACTTAAAAATCAAGCTTGCAAATGATTATTCTACAGTTAAGCAAGTTGAGTATGATTATGATAAAGAGTATAACACAGACAAGAGAGTGATCGATACAGTCACATTGAATGATTCTAATGATTGGAGTCATACATGGGCAAAGAGATATTTACCTAAAAAGGTAGATGGAAAAGATTGTATATATACAATCGAAGAAAACGTTCCTTCAGGATATCAGGTATCTTATACAAACAATAATGGTATTCAAGAAGGAGATATTACTGTCACAAACAAGAAGTTAGACAGTACAGAACTTCCAAGTACTGGAGGTTTTGGTAAGTTAGGTTATTACGCAATAGGTGCTCTGTTTATTGCAACAACTCTATTGGTTTATATAGTAAATCTGAAAAAGAAGGAGGGCTCTATCACGTAGTAACAAAGTCTTATTTATTTTTTCATTGAGAAAATGGTTTTATAAAGGATAAAAGGGAGGAGAAGGAATATGAAACTATTTAAGAAATTTGCAAGTTTCGTACTTGCATTCGCAATGGTTATGGCAATTGCCATGCCATCAGTAGTAAAAGCAGAAGGTAATGGTTCTATTACTATTACCGGTGCTAAATCTGGTCATACTTTTGAAGCATACCAGATTTTCGCAGGTGATTTATCAGAAGACGGAAAGTCACTATCTAATATCACTTGGGGTAGTGGTGTGACTGAAGCAGGTAAGACAAAATTTGGTAATGCTCAGGATAAGGCTAGGAGCTTAGAGGGTAAAAGATCTGCTGCGGTAACTTTTGCAAATGATGTATCTAACTATTTGAATACAACATCTGGTACATGTGTAGTAGATGGTAAAAACTATAAGATTAGCAATTTGGCACCAGGTTATTATTTAGTAAAGGATAAAGATCGTTCCGTACCTGGAAAGGATTCTAAGCAGGATTCTTATACTAAGTTTATTTTAGAAGTTGTAGGTAATGATGTATCTGCAGAAGTAAAATCAAGTGTTCCTACTTCAGAAAAGAAAGTAATGGATACAAATGATACTGAAGGTACAACAACAGGTTGGCAGGATTCTGCAGATTATGATATTGGAGATGAAGTTCCATTCCAGTTAACAGGTCATGTGGCGACTGATTATAACGAGTATAAGAGTGCTTATCAGTTAGTATTCCATGATACTTTATCTAATGGCTTGACGCTTAACAGAAATTCATTTAAAGTTTATAAAAATGATAGCGATGAAGTATTTGATAAAAGCCAATATGAAGTGAGAATCACAGATGATCAGCACTTCACTGTAACTATTAAGAATGTAAAAGATTTAGGGACTGATGTATCAAAAGTAAGTGTTGAATATACAGCTAAATTAAATGACAAAGCAGCCATTGGTTCTGCAGGTAATCCAAATACAATGTATATGGAATTCTCTAACAACCCAAATAGTGCTCAGGGTGGAGATAAAGGTCAGACACCAGAAGATAAAGTAATCGTATTTACTTATAAGACAGTAATTAATAAGATAAATTCTGATAAAAAGCGTTTAACAGGTGCAGCATTCAAATTAGAAAAAGTACTTAAAAATGGCTCAACGAAATTAGTAAAAGAATACAAAATTACAGATGATGAAAAAGATAGTAATAGAACATCTTTTGAATTTACAGGATTAGATCATGGTGAATATATTCTTACAGAAACAGAAACTCCAGATGGATATAACACAATGCATCCAATAAAATTCTCTATTACTGCATCTCATGATACAAAATCTGCTGATCCAAAGTTAACTGAATTAAATGGTGATAAAGATAGTGGTGAAATTGAATTTGCTACTAACATAAATGAAGGTACATTAACTGCAAATGTAGTAAACTATAAAGGTTCTGAACTTCCAAATACTGGTGGTATGGGTACTACAATTCTATATGCTGCTGGTGTAATCTTAATTCTTGCAGCAGGTGCATTCTTAGTAATGCAGAAAAAAGCTGAAAATAAATAATTTAAAATAGAAAGGAGATGTCCTATAATGAAAAAGAAGATAATTAATCTATTTATCGGAATACTTTTTATTGCAGGACTCTCCTTGCTTATTTATCCAAGCTTTAGTAATTATTGGAATCAAAGACATCAGACCAAGGCGATTGCTGGATATGAGGAAAAGGTCGAAGACCTGACTGAAAAACAGTATGAAAAGCTCTGGAATGATGCCGTTTCATACAACAAAAATTTAAGACATACAATGTATGCTTTGAATGATGACGAGAAAAAAATATATAATGAGACTCTAGATGTTACTTCGACTGGTATGATGGGTTATGTAGAAATCCCTA
>OLRF01002295.1_pt1 | contig 17199 bp, 17 predicted proteins | sample 1672061 | NCBI WGS metagenome assembly OLRF01 (sample SAMEA3136641, study PRJEB25190) | human gut metagenome | reverse complement strand
ACAAGAGGTCCCGCTTATGAGTACAAAACTGTATATGAGACTTCTAAAAAGCAATATAAAACTATATCTGGATTTGCGGGTAATCAATATCGAGATGGTACAAAATTTAAGCCTGGTGGCGGTTTCTATTATTCTTCATCCGGCGGTCCTAAAATTTCTTTTAGTTTGAATATTCCAAGTCCATATGGCAAAATGAGTTTTTCTGTCGGGTTAGGCAACTCATCTTCCACGGGAGAATTTGTTGAAGTTCCTGATTCGGTATATTATTATAAGCTATATGTGACAAAAGATGTGGAAATACGTCCTTATACGACATATCGACGTACTAAGGGAAGTTCCTCATGGTCTGTATATGTAAGAGGTGCTGTTCCTGTGACAGTAAGTCAAGTATTAGAAGTAGTACGCACAAAGAAATGAGGATAATAATGCTTAATAACAAAAAAATATTATATACTCTGCTCGCATTGTCTTTAACGATGAATGCTTTTATGGCGTGGATATGCTTTTCAGATAAGGAGACAGATATAGCGGGGAGAACTTACCAAACCGCTGATTCTGTCGAGAATACTGGTATCAATGGGGAATATATTGTATTTGAAAACGACGGCTCAAGCTGTTTCCGGTACAAACAGTTCGACGAGGAAGCAGCGCATAGCTCACTGAAAACGCTGGGTAGCGGATTTTACGCCACAGGTGAAAGCGAGCAGGACGGCGAGGATAAAACAGATTACTTCTATGTTTCCGGCGGCGAGATATATCTGCTGAGCGGCGGAGAGATGACAAAATATACGAAGATTGCCGATGAACCGACGTTCATAAATACGAAAAAACCTAGCGACAAGTAAAATAGTATAAGTTTGATTTGAAGCTACATATTGGTGACAGTTAAAGCTGTCCCGATATGTAGCAATTTTTGATTTTTGACATTATGACAACATTTCTTTTACCTTGACTTATCGAAACTACAATTCACCGGCTTTTGAATAAAAAATGCAGATAACTCCAATACTAATCAGGAAAAAAGAAAGGAGATACTTTTATATGAATAAAAAGATCGCGACAACTTTTTTGCTGATGATCATGGTATTGACACTGGGCCTCACAGGCTGCGGCAATAATGACAACGATATGGACAAGCCTGACGATACCAAGGACAACGTAATGGACGAAGCAAAGGATGGAGCCGACGATGCAGGAAACGCCATCAAAGACGGAGCTGAAGATGTAAAAGACGGAGTGGAAGACGTAGGTGACGATATCAAGGACGGAGTGGAAGACGCCGGGGATATGATCAAAGACGGAGCCGACGACGTTAAAGACGACGTCAAGGATAATACTGACGCGGACAAGAGCAACGAATAATTCTTACCGTCATGCAGGGACCGCGGGCAGGATTTGATAAGAACTGATATAAAAGTGAATGAGATTATGAAAAATATATCCGCCGGAAGCAGTTGAAAGTTAGAAACTGCGTCAAACGGCGGATATATTTTCTATTCGTGATTATATATGTTGTAGATTATATGGCCTATTTCTGCCGTGAGGACCTTTTTCTTCGCCATGTCTTTGAGGCTCAGTATGCCGCAGAGCCTTTGATTTTCCACGACAGGCAGGCGGTGGATCCCATATTTTGAAAACTTGAGCGCCGCCTGATGGATGTCGTCGCCGGCATTGACCGTTATCACGTTTTCAGTCATCAGATGGTTTGCCGTAGCGCCCTGCGACTGTCGAAGCACTATGTCTCTGTCCGTTATTACGCCCAGCACGTGGTTCTGCTTGTCACAGACGGGCAGTATGCCAACGTCCTCGCTTTTCATGATGAAGATGATCCTTTCGAGGGTGTCCTCAGGGGATACATAGCTTACGGAAGATGACATTAAATCTTTGACCAGCATTTGATTCTCCTTTGATTGAATTATGTAGCAAAACTATCTTGCCCTAAAGGAGAAGTTATTATACGGCGTTTGCCTTGTTATGTTTCCAGAAAGACTTGGTAAACAGTATTACGATGGAATACATTTCCAGCCTTCCTGCGATCATCAGGAATGTCATCACCAGCTGGGAGAATTGGTTGAACATACCGAAATATCCGAAATTTCCCGCGCCGTTCAGAGCCACGCCAGCGTTGGAGAAAAGTCCCAGAGCCGACGTTATGGTGGTTTCCATGCTGAGATTGTTGAAAGACAGAAGTATGCAGCCCAGCATTAAAATTCCCAGATACAGCAGGACGTGTATCGTCACCGAAGAAGCGCTGTAAGCAGATACAGGCTTGTTGTCCAGCATGACTGCTTTGACCATGCGCGGATGTATATGCTTGAGAAAGCCGCGCTTTATGAGCTTGAAAAATATGACGACCCTTATGACTTTCAGCGAGCCGGAAGTGGAAAAAGAACAGCCACCTACAAACAGCAGCAGGAAGAGTATCATTATCGCAAACGACGGCCAGCTGGTGTAGTCACGCACGTAAAATCCCGATGTGGATATGAAAGATATGACTTGGCACAGAGAATCCTTGACCGCCTGCCAGAGACTGGAATAGATACCGTCAAGTCTCAGCGTGACAGCGATAATGACAGTGGCGGCGGCGACTATTGCCAGGAATACGCGGGTCTCTATGTTTTTTATTATATCCGACCATTTACCTTTCACAGCCATGAAATAGACGATGAAGTTCATGGAGGAAAGTATGGTGAAAATCAGAACTATGGCTCTGACATATACCAGTTCGTAAAGCCAGCTGTTGGAGGATGTGACGATGAGGCCGGCGGTGCTTATGCTGCTGCACGTGGTCAGAAGCGCGTTGAACCAGTCCATAGGGCCTATGACCAGCAGGATGAATTCTATAACGGAGAGGACTGTGTAGCTGGTGTAGAGAAATTTGCTGGTGTATGAATACTTGGCCGCCAGCTTTTCATTTTTCAGTCCGGGAGTTTCGGCGAGAGCTACAGTCTGGCTGTTTATGCCCCACAGAGGGAAGATAGAAATGAGCAGCACAAGTATCCCCATTCCTCCCAGCCAGTGACACAGCGCGCGCCACATCAGCAGCGATTTAGGGATCGCGTCAGCGTCCAGCACGCTGCAGCCCGTCGTGGAAAATCCAGCGACAGATTCAAAATAGCAGCCTACAAAAGAAAAGTCCTGGCCGCAGAAGTAAAATGGCAGCGCGCCTATGAGAGCCGCAAATATCCAGCTTGTACAAACTATGAAATAGCTTTCGCGGTGCTTGAGCTTTATCTTGTCAAATTTGAGATGGGTCAGGATCACAAAGCCGACGACTATGCAGATTATAGAAATGATCAGAAGCGGCTTGCCGGCGTTCCATTCCTTAAAATGAAAGGCTGCTGCGATGCACGGCAGCATAAAAATACCTTCGATAAAGGTGAGTATTCCCAGTATTTTTATTATAGATTTGTAACTGACCCTCATAAACTTTTAACCTCATGTATTTTCATCGCAAAACGGCAATGACCTTGCGATATTGTGATAATTGTTAGCATATCATTAGCTCACTGCTGGCAAACTGTCAGCTCACCTTGTCCGAGTTCCAGTAATGCCTTGAGAAGAGCGTGAGAACCGTGAAAAGCTCCAGCCTTCCCGTTATCATCAGCAGGGAGCATACCCACTTGGAAAAGTCCGATAAAAACGCGTAGTTCATAGTAGGACCCACCATATTGAAGCCAGGCCCGATATTTCCGAGACTGGATGCCGAAGCGGAAAGATTGGTGATGAAATCATGACCGTCTGCAGAAATGAGCAGGGTTCCAAGAAATAGTATGCTTACATAAGTGAATATGAAATTGGAAACATTGATTACAACGTCGCTGGAAAGTTCTCTGTCGTTCAAGGTCACCGGCGCGATTCTGTTGGGGTGGAGCTTGATGGAAACTCCCCTGCGAACCAGCTTGAGGCCGATGAGGACTCTTACGGCCTTTACGCCGCCGCCGGTAGACGAAGAACAGCCGCCTATAAAAAAAAGCATGAGTATCATCATCTTTGAAAAAGTAGGCCACACATCGTAATCATCTGTCATGAATCCTGTAGTAGAGATGATGGATACCACCTGGAAAAAAGCGTCTATAAGTTTCTGACCTATCTGAGCGAAGCCGTCGAAAATCCAGTTGTACACAGCTATTGCAGCTGTGACGGCTGCTACCACGAAGAGATAGAATCTTGCCTCCTCGTCCTTTATGATCTGCTTTAGACCACGTTTGTAAGCCATATAGTACAGGCTGAAGTTCATCGAGGCCATCAGCATGAAGAAAGCCACCACCAGCTCTACGTAGGTGCTGTTGAAGTGGGCGATGCTGTCGTTGTATGAAGATAGTCCTCCAGTGCCCACCGAGCCAAAAGTATGGATGGCGGAATCAAACCATGTTAGGCCGCCGGCTTTCAGCAGAAAGAGTTCTATGACGGTCATAGCCAGATATATCAAATAAAGCTGGCGCGAAGTATCGGAAAATTTCGCTGTGATTTTCTGCTTCGTCGGGCCGGTCGTTTCGGAGTTGGCGATCAGCTGACCGTTGATGCCGAACACAGGCAGCAGGGCAGTTATAAATACTATTATTCCCATTCCGCCCAGCCAGTGGGTAAAAGAACGCCAAAAAAGCATGGAACGCGGAAGCACTTCCACGTCTGTGAGTATTGACGAACCTGTTGTAGTAAAGCCGGAGCAGCTCTCAAAGAAAGCGTCGGTAAAGCTTTCCATAGTGCCTGAGATCACAAATGGCAGCGCCCCTACTGCCGAAGCCAGAAACCAGCTGACAGACACGATAAAAAACCCGTCCCGGTTCTTTATCTTACGCTGAGATGGGCCGAAGAAAATAAAGGGGAAAAGTCCAAGCACGGTGCAGCCGCCCATTACCATGAGAAATGCCCGCATGGACTGTGTTTCTCCCTCAAAAATGGCTATGAGAAGAGGGATGATCATCGAAACTGCCAGCGTTAAGAGCAGGCTTCCCTCAATTCTCAAAGTAGTTCTGACTTTAAAAGACATCTTTATTCATATCCTCATTTAAACTAAGTTCTACAGATGAAAACCACGCTTGATTTTGAATAATCCTTCCAGATCTGCAATATCGGATAACAGGCAGAATATCATTACCTTGTCGTCCTCTGTGATGATCGTATTGCCGTCCGGCACTATGACCTGCTGACCTCTGTGAATGGCGGCGATTATCACGCCGTCAGGCAGCTGAAGCTCCCTGAGAGGAACATTCGTCAGCTGCATATTGTCTGAAGCTATGATTTCCATGATCTCGGCTTGTCCCTGTATGAGCAGGGAAGAGATCACTTTCTTTGAACCTTGTATATATCTCAAAATGGTGCTGGCTATGATATCAAGAGGATTGAGAGCCATATCTATGCCCATTTTCTCTATCAGATCTTTGTAACTCTGGCGGCTTACTTTTGATATTACGTCTTCAATGCCGCGCTGCTTGGCCATCAGAGCCAGCAGGAGATTTTCCTCGTCAAATCCTGTGGCAGTGACGAAAGCGTCCATTTCGTCCACGTTTTCTTCTTCCAGCAGGCTGGAATCAGTTGCGTCGCCGTGGAGTATCATCACATCATCCAGATGAGTCGAAAGGTAATAGCAGCGTTCCTTGCTTCTTTCTATTATCTTCACGGCTATGCCGAATTCAGCCAGCTTGCGGGCGAGATAATAGCCTGTTTTTCCGCCGCCTATGATCATGACTTTCTGCAGTTTAGTATATTTTCCGCGTTCGTGGACTTTTCTGTGGAGAGCGGAAATTTCAGACTTCTCACCTACGAGATATATGGTGTCGCATGCTTCGATCACAGTGTTGCCGTGAGGAATGATGATCTTGCCGTTTCTCGATATGGCCACGATTAGCATGGTAGGCATGACTTTCTTTACATCTATCATCGAAAGTCCGATGAGACGTTTCATCTTTTTTACCGAAAACTGCACCAGGGCAATTTTTCCGCTGGTGAAGATACCGTCATTGAGAGTGTATTTTTCCACCAGATATTTATAGATTTCCAGAGTTATGGCCAAGTCGGGATTTACAACGTGGTCGATGTTCATGGTTTCCTTGATGAAATCTATCTGGTTCATGTGCTCAGGGTCTCTGACTCTGGCGATTACCTTTGTACAGCCAAGGCTCTTGGCGAAAGACGCTATTACTATGTTTTCCTCATCGCTTTCCGTCGAAGCGAGAAGAAAATCGAAAGACTCGACGCCGCACTCCTTGAGCAGGGAAGTGCTTTTTCCGTTGCCGCTGACAGTCATGACATCCATCTGCTGTGAAATTTTGCTGAGAACGTCTTCGTTTTTGTCGATTACCGTTATGGAATGATCTCCGCCTAAAAGAGCTGCGGTAACTTTCAGTCCCAGCTTGCCCGCGCCTACAATAGCAACTCTCATAATTTTTACCTCATTTATAAATATAAATTTAAAAGACTTTTTTGAAAAAATGTTGTATCATATAATTCAAGCTATATATTCTTGATTACAGCTATATATTCTAACACATTTAGAAATCTTTACAAGCCTTTATATAATCTTTATAATAAATTTAACGGAGGTTTAAAATGCTGAAAATAAAACGATTTGTCGGCGGCTGTCTGGAAAGCAATTGTTATATTATAAACAGCGCGGAAAAAGGCAGCTGCTATATCATAGATCCCGGTTACGAAGCCGGCAGGATAGTGAAATATGTGGAGGAAAACTCGCTGAAAGCCAAGGGCATAATCCTGACGCATCACCACCACGACCATGTGGGAGCCGCGGCTGAAACGGCGGAATGCCTGAAATGCCCGGTGATGATCAGCTTTGAGGATTCGCTGCAGTATAGAGGAAAAGCCGATAAATATCTTGAAGACGGTGATATTATTGATCTGGACGGAGAAACTCTCAAGATAGCCAAGACTCCCGGCCATACCATGGGCTCGGTGTGCATTATCGCAGAAGAAAGTAAAACCGTATTTACCGGAGATACCATTTTTGATACGGACCTGGGCAGAACAGATTTTAAAGACGGCAGCGAAGCTGAGATGATCAGATCGTGCAGAGAAGTCATAGATAAGTGGCCCAATGATTACAGAATTTATCCCGGTCACGACGAGAGCGCGACCATGAAGCAGGTCAGAACATACAACAGCGAATTTTTGCATTGTCTGGAGGTGTAAAAATAAGATGGCCAAGAAGGAAAGCAAGACAACGGAAGTAAAACTCATAGCCCTCGATCTGGACGGAACTACACTAGGCAGAGACGGCATATCGGACTATACCAGGGAAACTCTCGAAGAGGCGATAGAGAAAGGCATCCATGTGGTCATCGCCACCGGCAGGACTTTCACCGCTCTGCCTGAGGATATATACAGGATACGGGGTCTTGAGTATGTGATAAGCTCCAACGGAGCCCATATCACCTATCTGCCTGAAGAGAAGATCATTTACTCCAACTGCATTTCCGCTGCGGCTGCGGCAAAGATGAGGAAAATACTGGAGGCGCACAGCTGCCATCCGATAGAGGTCTTCACCGGGGGAAAGGCATATATAGATGAAAGAGTCTACAGCGACCTGATGGAAAACGGGTCTGATTATATGAACGCCGATTATATACGCAGAACCAGGACTCCTATCGCCGGCATATATGATTTCCTCGAAGAAAATAAAGCAAACATAGAAAACATAAACATCCATTTCAGGCTTCTTGAGGACAAGGCACAGTTCTGGAAGATGATGAAAGAGCAAAAGGATATAACAGCGACTTCTTCGTTCATACATAACATAGAAATCGGAGGCGCGACCACCAGCAAGGCAGACGCCATAGCCAAGCTGTGCGATATCGTGGGTATTGAAGAAAAAAACGTCATGGCCTGCGGCGACAGTCCCAACGATATGGCCATGATACAGGCGGCAGGACTTGGCGTAGCCATGGGCAACGCTGAGGAAGAAGTCAAGGCGATAGCTGATTTCGTGACGCTTTCCAATCTGGAGGACGGAGTGGCATACGCCGTGAAGAGGTTCGTGATGTAAGATGAGTTTCACACGTCCTGATAAAAATGTTTTCGCTGCGTAAAGGACACAGGAAAAATTTGCATGCACGGAAAAAATTTTGCAAAAATGTATTGACTTTTATCTGATAAAAGGGTATATTAAAAATACAATCGGTTTAACGCTTTATCACGATAAAATAAGAAAGCGCTGAAACACGATACATCAAAACCATCAAAAGATGATAAAAAACGGCTTACCGAAAAACGGCAAGCCCGATTCAAAAAACAGAAATCATAAAAAATAAGAAATCAAAAGGAGAAAAAGGAAGATGAAAAAGAAATTACTTGTGCTTGCAGTAATGCTGGCAATGATACTGAGCATGGGACTTATGGCAGGCTGCGGAGAAAAGACAGGAGGATCTGCCGAGGGAGACGACGCAGGAGAAGCCTCCGGCAACAGCAGCAGCGATACTCTGGTAGTTGGACTCGACGACGCCTTTGCACCTATGGGCTTCAGAGATGAAGACGGAGAACTTGTGGGCTTCGACATAGATCTGGCTGAAGCAGTGGCAGAAGAGCTGGGAATGAAAGTTGAATTCAAGCCTATCGACTGGAACGCAAAAGAGGCGGAGCTCAAAGCCGGAACTGTAGACTGCCTGTGGAACGGTATGTCGGTTACGCCTGACAGAATAGAGAACATGGCTCTTACATACAAGTATCTCAACAACAAGATAGTCCTCATGTCTCTGGCAGATTCAGACATAGACGTGACTTCGGCGGATCAGCTCAAGGATCTGAAGATTGGAACTCAGGCAGGTTCCTCGGCTCTGCAGATGCTGGAGAAAAATGAAGCTTACGAGTCATTCAAGGATAATATCACGGAATACGCCAAATATGATACTGCTATCATGGACCTTAAAGCCGGAAGAGTTGACGTCATCGCGGTGGATCAGGTTCTCGGCGAATATACCAACAATAACCTGGGCGGCGAGATGAAAGAATGTACTTATTCTTTGGGCGACGATTTTTATACGATAGGCTGTGCTTCGGACAACACCGAGCTGAGAGATAAGCTGAACAACGCCCTCAAAACTCTCATCGACAACGGCAAGGCCGCGGAGATAAGTGAAGAATGGTTCGGAAGAGACATCATGGTATTCGAGCCTGTGGAGGGTGAAGAATAAGGCGATAAAAGCTGCAGAAATGATAGAATTGTTCAAGCGTCAAAAATATAATTTTGGCGCTTGAACTTCTAAAATAATTTAAAAGAGGAAACGAATAATGGACAGAATCGCAGAATTCTTGCCATTCATGCTTGAGGGTTCGGTGACGACCGTGGAAATCTTCGTGATCACACTGATCGTAGCCTTGCCTCTGGGACTTCCTATAGCCCTAGGGAGCAACAGCCGTTTTAAACCCTTGAGCTTTTTGTGCAAGATATACGTTTGGATTTTCAGAGGAACACCGCTGATGCTTCAGCTGTGGTTTTTCTATTTCTTCTTCCCGATGGAATTCGGCATAACGCTCGATGCTTTTACTACGGCTGCCATAACATACATATTCAACTATGCGGCCTATTTTGCTGAGATTTACAGGGGAGGAATCAACAGTATAGACAGAGGGCAGTATGAAGCGGCCCACGCGCTGGGGCTTTCCAAAAAGCAGACCTTGTTCGATATAATACTGCCGCAGACTATGAAGGCGACTTTTCCGCCTATCGTCAACGAGGCCATAACTCTCATAAAAGATACGGCGTTGGTATCGGCCCTCGGAGTGGTAGATCTGATGAAAGCAACCAACAGTGCGGTCAACAGGATGACCAGCCTTACGCCTTTCTTTTACGCCGCTATCATATATCTCATCATGACTTTCATACTGACCATAATAGCCGGCAGACTGGAAAAACACTTTTCAAGGTATGACGCTAAGGAGGAATGGTGATGGAACGGGAAACGATATTGAAAATGCGGGGCATAGTAAAAAGATACGGAGATTTCACCGCCGTCGACCATGTGGATTTTTCCATGCATAAGGGAGAGATAGTAGCCATAATCGGACCCTCAGGCTCCGGAAAGAGCACGCTCTTAAGATGCATAAACGGCCTCAACAGCATAACGGAGGGAGAAATTGAGCTTAAGGGCACTACGGGAATGGTGTTCCAGCACTTCAATCTTTTTCCTCACATGACTTGCAGGGAAAACATAACTTACGCTCCGATAAAAGTGAAGAAGGAAGATAAAGCGGAAGTAGAAAAGAAGGCGGACAGTTTGCTCAAGATGGTGGGCCTGGAAAACAAGGGAGATGTGTATCCCGCCCATATTTCCGGCGGCCAGAAACAGAGGGTAGCCATAGCCAGAGCGCTGGCGATGGAGCCTGATCTGATGCTGTTCGACGAACCAACTTCAGCTCTCGACCCGGAGATAACCGGTGAAGTGCTCAACGTCATGAAGAAGCTTGCCGAAAGTCATACTACCATGATCATAGTCACCCACGAAATGGGATTCGCCAAGGAAGTGGCAGACAGAGTGCTGTTCATGGATAACGGCGCGATAGTGGAAGAGGGGACTCCGGCCGAACTATTTGAAAACCCCAAGAGCGAAAGACTGGTGTCTTTTCTCAGTTCCATGCTCAGGGCGTAATTTCTTTCAAATTTATTAACTTTCTCTTATCAATTTTTACTTTCCGAGACAAAGAAAGAAAAATATGTCATAATGCTCTCAAGCGATGAGAGCGGAAAGATCCTCCGCGTCGCGATACCGGCCGGAGGATTTTTATGTCTTTTCTGAGAAATTTCCGCTTACGCAAGTTTAAGAAATTTTCTTTTAAAAATGTTGACAGTGTACTATACGTTATAGTACACTTATGGTGAGGTTGAGATCAGCATGAGATTACGAGGGGGGAATGAACATGCTTTTAGACAAATCAGTGATCGACATTATAGAAGATATCGCTGCTGAAAATCCTGACAGAACGGCGGTAGAATCTTCTGAAGGAACTCTCACGTACGGGCAGCTCTGGCAGCAGTCAGAAGAAATCGCAGGCAGACTGTCTGCGTCGCTGGGGGATAACAGGAAGCCGGTAATGGTTTACGGACACAAGAATCCGCAGATGATCGTAAGCTTTTTAGCCTGTGTCAAGTCGGGGAGAGCATATTGTCCTGTGGACATTTCAATGCCCAGGAACAGGATAGAGGATATCGCCAAGACCATAGGCAACGACGTGATTCTGGCTGCGGAGCCCTTTGAACTTGAGGGATTCAACGTAATAGACGTCAAAAACGCCCGGGAAAAGCTGACAGAGACGGAAGATCTGTCTCCTGAAAAGAGAGTCAGCGGAGATGATACATTTTATATCATCTTCACTTCCGGCAGTACCGGAAAACCAAAAGGGGTTGAAATATCGGCAGACAATCTGAAAAATTTTCTCAGCTGGTCAAAAAAACTGATAGACGATCAACTGGCCGGAAAAGAGCGAAACGGAGTGTTCGTCAATCAGGCGCCTTTTTCCTTCGATTTGTCTGTGATGGATCTGTACAACTGCCTTGTGTCGGGAGGCACTCTCCTGTGCCTGGAAAAGACCATGCAGCAGGACGCGGCGGCCATGTTCGATTACATGAAAAAAGGCGGAGCAGAAATCTTCGTTTCAACGCCGTCCTTCGCCGACATGTGCCTGGCAGACCCATCTTTCAACGGAAATAACTTTGATGATCTCAAGCTGTTCCTCTTCTGCGGAGAAAGGCTGACAAAGGAAACGGCAGGCAAGCTCATGGAAAGGTTTCCGAACGCCAAAGTGGTAAATTCCTACGGACCGACAGAATCTACCGTAGCAGTGACGGCTGTCTGCATAACGCCGGAAATGCTGCAGGGAGAAGAGCCGCTGCCCATAGGAAAACCAAAGGCAGGAACGGAAATATTGTTCGACGGAGAAGAAATAGTGATCACCGGAGATACGGTGGCAAAGGGGTATTTTATGGATCGTCAGAAGACGGAAAAAGTATTCTTCTCCGCAAGGGACAGGGAGGGAAATGAAAAGAGAGCATACAGGACGGGCGACAGCGGATATTTCAAAGACGGGTACTATTACTGCAGCGGCAGGATAGATCTGCAGGTGAAGCTCCATGGCTACAGGATAGAGCTGGGAGACATAGAGTCCAATCTCATGGAAATTCCCGGCGTAGAGCAGGCGGCCGTAGTTCCGAGATACGACGGCGAGAGGATAAGATGCCTCGTCTCTTTTATCAAGGCTCCGTCCTATGAGGGGACATTCAAAGACGGAAGAAAGCTGAGAAATTTGCTGAAAGAGAAGCTGCCTGCATATATGATACCGAAAAACGTCATCTTCATTGAAGAAATGCCCATGACAGCCAACGGCAAGCTGGACAGGAAGAAACTGGAGGGCTTGCTGGCATGAACCTATTCGGAGAACTGTACTTTTTCGTATGCGCCGGCCTGCTGCTGATTCCGGCAGTGATCCTTGGAATCATGGAAAAACCCTTAAAGTATTACGGCTTTCTGGTGACCATAGTTTTCGTACTGCTGGCCTTGTGGGGAAAACCTAAGGAAATCCTTTATATATGCTGTTACATAGCGTTTCAGCTGGTGATAACCAAAGCCTATATGAGCATACGGGCAAAACAAGGCAGAAAGCGTCTGTGGTTTTGGCTCTTTCTGCTCCTGGCGCTGGCTCCGCTGACAGCGTACAAGATACTGGGACTGTTCGGACTGAGCTTATTCGGCTTCATCGGCATTTCATACATGACCTTCAAGTCGGTTCAGGTGATAATAGAGATTTACGACGGCCTGATAAAAGAACTTAGACCGTTTGAAATGGCGTATTTCCTGACCTTTTTCCCGGCGCTGCTTTCCGGGCCTATAGACAGGAGCAGGAGGTTTGAGGAAGACTTGCGGCTGATAAGGCCGAAAAGCGAGTATTTGAACCTGCTGGGTGAAGGACTGTTCAAAATATGCCAGGGGCTGGTCTACAAGTTTGTACTGGCGCAGGCGGTGTATCAGGCGATAACTTATCTGGGCATGGAGGGCGGCTGGCTTTCCAACGGAATATACATGTATTCATACGGATTCTATCTGTTCTTCGACTTTGCCGGTTACAGTCTGATGGCGGTGGGAACCAGCTACATACTGGGGATAATGACCCCGGGGAACTTCAACGAACCGTTCCTTGCCACAGACATGAAAGATTTCTGGGACAGATGGCACATAACGCTGTCCTACTGGTTCAGAGATTTCGTGTTCAGCCGGTTCATGATGGCTTCCATAAAGGGGAAGTGGTTCAAATCGAAGCTGACTGGGGCTTCCGTCGGATTCATGATAAACATGCTTCTGATGGGACTGTGGCATGGTCTCACAGCCAGCTATATCTTATACGGCCTCTATCACGGCGTGCTGCTGGCCATAACGGAAATATACCAGAAAAAATCCAAGTTTTATAAAAAGCATAAAAAGGACAGATGGTACAAATTTGTCAGCTGGTTTATAACTTTCAATCTGGTGATGCTGGGATTTTTCATCTTCTCGGGAAGATTACTGGAAATAATTTAGAAACTTTTAAAAATATATTTGTGAAATTAAGAATACAAAATTTAAGAACTTTTGATAGTAAAAATTTACGAACTTTGGAGGGTAAAAATGGACGAGAAAAAGGTAAGAGAAATTGTTCTCGATTTGCTTGAGGAAATTTGCGGAGACGACATCATAAGGGAGGATCTGGACATAAATCTGCTGGAAGAGGACTTGATAGATTCTCTTGATTATACGGAACTTCTCATAGGAATCGAGGAAAATACAGGGGTTCTCATGGCCCCGTCAGAGCTGACGAGAGAAGAAATGGATACGCCGAGCAAGATAATAGCGCAGGTGATGAAAAGGATAGGCTAGGCTTGGCGCAAGGCCGCTGCGGCCGAGGGAGGCGTAGCGGCTCTGCCGCAGACAGCTCCTGCCGGGGGACAGGGCGCTCTTGCATTAAGTAACAAAAACAGGATTTGAAAAAGGGGTATTGATATAGATGAAAAAGATTGCAGCCTTTATTACGGCGGCCATGCTGTTCATAATTGCGGCAGCAGCTGTCCACCAGTTCGCAGGAAGCAGGATAGAGGCCAACAACAGGGAGTTCGGAACATGGATAAACAGCAAGAAAGACTTGTCCTACAGCGCCATAGCGGCAAACCTGCATGAGGATACGTTCATGATGCTGGGCTCTTCGGAGTTCCAGCACGGAGAAAAGACTCCGTATCATCCGACGGCGATATTCAGGCAGGCCAAGCTGGACGTGATGTGCATAGGAGCGGCAGGCAATCAATGCTTTTCTCATGCCATAACCATGGCGGCGCTGGCTCCGGAGCTAAAGAGCAAAAAAGTGATTCTGATACTTTCTCCCACATGGTTTTCCAAGGGAGGAATAGAAGGCAGCAACTTCGCCGCCAGGTTTTCCGAAAGCCAGTATCAGGCCATGCTGAAGAACGAAAGCCTTTCTCAGGACCTAAAGGATAAGCTGATCAAACGGACGAAAGAACTTCTGGAAGTAAGCCCGGCGCAGAAAGAAAACGCCGAAAGGGATACGAGAGTCCTGACCGAGGGAACGCTCAACGTCAAGGATAAAGTCAATTACTTTATGCACAGCTGGATATCCTCCGAGAAAGAAAAAATCAGCGTCGGTCTGATGTGGAAAATCAGCGGCCACAAGAATAACAGCAAATACGAAACGGCGGAAGCGGAAGAACCTGACTGGGAAGCTCTGAAGAAGCAGGCGGATGAAGATTTCGCCAAAGAGTGTACCAACGATTTTGCCATGAAGGACAAATTTTTTAAGACGAAATATAAACCGATACTGGAAAAACGCAAGAATGACGAAGTCAAGCGCAGCTTTAAAGAGTCGCCGGAATACGACGATTTGAAGCTCTTTCTCGATATATGCAAGGATCAGGATATAGAAGCCATGCTGGTGCTGCTGCCAATAAACGGTTATTGGTACGATCATACGGGTTTCCCTAAGGAAAACAGAGAAGTCATCGTCGGAAAAATCCAGGAGATGGCCGATGAATACGACGTCGAACTCTGCAATTTCTTCGGGGAATGTTACACAAAAGGTTGGCTGGAGGACAATATTCATCCGGCCGGAAAGGGATGGGTTGAGATAAATGAAAAAGCTTACGAATATTTTACTGAGAGTTAGAAAGTCTATGGACAAAAAGTTCTTCATGTATACGAGCCTCTTCTTTATCATGATGATGGCAATGTACTTATACATGATCTTCGCCATAGGCACAGACGCACCGAAATTTACTTACGCGGGCTTCTAGCTGATGCGTGTTTTCAGGGTAAATCAGAGCAGAGCCGACGGCCGGCAATTATTCCGTGTTTGACCAAGCCGGCCTTTGCTCTGCAAAGAAGCCTTTCGGCGTGATAGCGCGCCGAAAGGCAAATCAGATGACTGAGACTGCTTCGCGGAGACCGAAGAGAAGGAATCAAAGTGAAAGAACAAATGCGAATAAACCACCGCAGGGAAAAGGATTTGCATGATGGCCTCCTTTTTAAATAATTTAGCTCCTCCGATAAGTAATTTGGTTTTCCGGTTGGACTAATTCCTCCGGTTTGAAAATGCTGCAGGAGGCCAGTCTATGAAGTTAGTGTGTGAAAATTTATTCGCGAAGCAGTTTCAGTCTGCATGCCGCAGGGCCATTTAAAGAAGAGAGACTTTGCACAATATACGGAACACAAGAGATGGTTTAGAAATAAAGAATTATAAAATTCTGCAGCGGCAATTTTATATAAGAAAACAGGAGGAGCCTAATAAGCGCTCCTCCGTTTTAATTCAGAAACAGCTCGGTGCATAGCGTATCATGACGATATGCACTTCTTTCGTTTGCATAGGCTCCGATGCATCTGGGCGCGCTGTTTCTAATATCTCCTCATAGATTTCAGTTGTATTTCTAAGGTCTGTAATTGGTCTGACCTGCGGCACAAATTTACGTCCCCTTTCTTGTACGTAATTATAGCAGAATTATATGCGAAATATAAGATTTTTACACAGACATAAAATTTTATTTTTACTCTTATCCCTCTGAGAACTGCGAAATCAGGCGCCATGAACCTTGACTACAGCCGCATGCAGCCGCAGGTTATACCGCTGCAAGAGATTGCTGCCGATACAGCAAGAGGCTTTTTGTTGATAATTGTAAGATTTTGAGAAAACACATATTGACATTAAATGTAAAATAATGTAAATTATATGTGAAGTGGAACTGTTACGGGAGGTAACATGACAGATAAGAAGAAACTGGGAATCCTGGGAGAAGAACTGGCAGCAGAGATGCTCAGAGGCAAGGGATATTACATAATATCGCGAAATTACACATGCCCTTACGGGGAGGTGGACATCGTGGCCTCAAAAGAAAATACAGCAGTCTTTGCGGAAGTAAAGACGAGGACTTCGGAAATTTACGGCAGGCCGGCGGAGGCGGTGGACTACAGGAAGCAGAAACGAATCAGAAACGCCGCCAGATATTTTTTGGCGTCTTCCAGAAGACCGTATGAGAAAGTAGAATTTCAAGTGGTGGAAATCTCGGTAAGCCATATAAAAGGGCTGGAATTCTAGCAAGGAGGTTTGACATGCTTTCAAGAACTGAAACTATCGTTCTCCAGGGTCTGAAAGGCAGGAAAGTAGATATCGAAGCCGATATCGCGCCGGGACTGCCGTATTTTACAGTGATAGGCCTTGGAGATACGGCGGTAAAAGAAGCCTCTGAAAGAGTAAAGAGAGCCGTGATAAACAGCGGATTTCAGTATCCGAGAGGACGGGTAACCGTCAATTTGTCGCCCGCCTATATACATAAAAAAGGAAGCCATTATGACCTTGGAATAGCCATAGCCATACTGCTCGCTTCAGGAGAACTTTCAGAAAAGATGCAAGACGAAAGAAATGGGAGAATCCTGATAGGAGAGCTGGCTTTAGACGGCAGAGTTCTGGCCGTCAAAGGAGCCTTGCCCATGCTCATCACCGCGGCAGAAAGCGGTAATATGAAAGAAATTCTTCTGCCTGAAGAAAACTGTGCCGAGGCCAGCCTTGTGGCCGCCAGAGCCGGCATAAATCTGATACCAGTCAAGTCGTTAAAGGAAGCCGCCTGCCACATAGCAGGCGGCAATATCGGCTCATATAAAGGCAGCTTTCCTTTAAGAACTGCCGATTTGCCGGACTTTGCAGACGTGAAAGGCCACAGCGCGG
>OLRF01002293.1_pt1 | contig 17218 bp, 15 predicted proteins | sample 1672061 | NCBI WGS metagenome assembly OLRF01 (sample SAMEA3136641, study PRJEB25190) | human gut metagenome | reverse complement strand
CCTGTAAAAGTAGGAAAAGGAGCGTATATAGCGGCCGGAAGCACTGTCACCAAAGACGTGGAAAGCGACGCGCTTTATATAGCACGCTCGCGGGGCAGGGAATTGCCGGGCTGGGTTTCGGCAAGAGGTATTTTGAAGAAGAAAAAATAGTAAAAAGCACGATTAAGAAGGCGAGGTAAAAAAAGTGAGAAGCGGAGTATTTGCTGACTACAAAATCTTTGCATGCAATTCCAATCTGGAACTTGCTTCGGAAATTTCAGGTATCATGGGAAAGCCTCTGGGCAAGGCTACCGTCACTAAATTCAGCGACGGGGAAATTTCCGTAAACATCTGGGAGACCGTAAGAGGTCTGGACGTATACATAATCCAGTCCACATGCAGCCCCGTAAACGACAATCTGATGGAGCTGCTCATAATGATAGACGCGATGAAGAGAGCGTCTGCAGGAAGAATCAATGCGGTCATTCCTTATTACGGATATGCCAGACAGGACAGAAAAGCCAAGGCCAGAGACCCTATCACAGCAAAGCTGGTAGCCGACCTGATCATGGCCGCCGGAGCAGACAGAGTCTTGACCATGGATCTTCACGCCAACCAGATACAGGGATATTTCGACATACCTGTAGACCATCTTCTGGGAATGCCGATACTTGCCAAGTATTTCAAAGACAAAGATCTTGAAGATATAGTAGTGGTATCTCCCGATCACGGAAGCGTAACGAGAGCGAGAAACCTCGCCCAGTATCTCAACTGCCCGATCGCTATCATAGATAAGAGGAGACCTGAGCCAAACAAGAGCGAGATCATGAATATCATCGGTAATATAGATGACAAGAACTGTATAATAATCGACGATATGATAGATACTGCCGGCACCATATGCAACGCCGCCAACGCCATCAAAGATCTGGGCGCAAGATCAGTGAGAGCTGCAGCGACACATCCGGTTCTCTCGGGACCTGCGATTCAGCGCCTCAGAGATTCAGCGATAGAAGAACTGGTTCTGCTCAACACCGTTCCTATGCCTGAAGAAAAGAAACTGGACAAGATGACATTCCTGTCCGTAGCTCCGCTGTTTGCCGAAGCCATGACCAGAGTCTTCACCAACGGCTCCATAAGCGTGCTCTTCGATTAGTACATAGAGTATATACAAGCAAAGACGGCTGGGCGAAGCGCCCTTAGTGCTGAAAGCTTCGGACAAAATCAGACAATATTAACTGAACTTAAATTTTTAAATAAGTTGCATTTTTTGGAAAGAATTTTTCAGAAAATGCAACTTCGTCTCTTCAGAGAGAAAAGGCCGCAGCATCTTGCCGCTTTGCGGTTTTATAATAATTTTACTGTCAGGAAAGGAACAGCAGTATGTACGTAATTGTAGGACTGGGAAATCCGGGGAAAAAATACGAGAATACTCGTCATAACATGGGATTTTTGGCAGTAGATGTTTTGGCTGAGAAATACGACATCAAAGTCAACAAGATAAAGTTCAAATCCCTTGTGGGAGAGGGACGCATCGCCGGCGAGAAAGTGGTGCTGGCAAAGCCTCAGACTTACATGAACCTGAGCGGCGAGGCGGTGAGGGAAATCGTGGATTTCTACAAGATAGAGCCGCAGCAGCTGATAGTCATATACGATGACATAGATATAGATACTGGGGCCATAAGGATAAGGAAAAAAGGCAGCGCCGGTACTCATAACGGAATGAGGAACATACTGTACCAGATAAGGACGGAAGATTTTCCGAGGATAAGGGTAGGCATCGGGTCAGGAAAACATGAGAACCTTATAAATTACGTCATAGGCGGAGTTTCAAAAGAAGAGCGGTCTATGCTTGAAGAATCCATAACCAAGGCTGCAGAAAGCGCCGCCTGCATAGTGGAAAAGGGCATAGAAAGAGCGATGAATGAATACAATGTAAGGCCAAAAACCAGATGTGAGGGAGCAAAAGATGATTAACATTTCCGGCGTATCCGAATCGCGGGTAGCTCCGGCGGCCGTCCATTTCGCCGAAAAAGAAAGCCAAAGCATAATCCTGACTGCGACTTACGTCAGAGCCAGAAGATTAGCCGAAGACCTTTCTTTTTTTGCGGGCGGCAAAAAAATCCTCGTGATGCCGGAGGAAGAACAGGTATTTTTAAGATACGAAGCTAAAAATCATGAACAGCTGATCGAACGAATGAAAGCCTTGAAGGCGCTGCGGACGGGAGAGCCTGTCATAGTCGTGGCGCCTGTTTCTGCTGCCCTGAAGAGGATAGCCCCCCACGAGATATTTGAAGAAAAGGTCATAAAGCTTGCCATGGGCGAAGAAGCCGACCTTGAAAAATTGCGGGAAAGCCTCACGGCCATGGGTTATGAGTATGCGGAAATGGTGGAAAGCCAAGGACAGTTCAGCATAAGGGGCGGTATAATAGACATATTCACGCCGGACAGCGACTGGCCTTACAGAGTGGAGCTCTTCGGCACCGAGGTAGACTCCATAAGAACTTTCAATCAGGATACTCAGCGCTCGCTGGAAAACCTCAAATTCATCGAGATCTATCCGGCCAAGCAGCTGGTCGCCTCCCATACAGACCTGGAAAGAGGCTGTAGAGCCATAAGAAAGGAATACGAGGCACAGGCAAAGCGTTTTTCAGCCAGAAAATCAGCAGACGCAGCAGCCAAGCTTTCTGAACTGGCAGAACAGATATGCGAATACATCGAAAATGTTTCCGATTTAAAATATCTTGAAAATTACATCCACTATTTTTATGACAGGACGGAATTCCTTTGGGATTACATGACGGAGGGCACTGTCATGCTCGACGATCCGGAAAGGATAATGGAACTTCTGGAATTCAGGGAAAAAGAACTGAAAGAAGACTTCAAAGTCCTGCTGGAGCGGGGAGAAGCCGTACCAAAGGATTCAGCTCTGATAACAGGCAGAGAAGAACTTCGCCAAGTCCTGGATTTGGGCGGTACCGTGATTTTCACACCTTTTCCCAAGAGAATAAAAGGCATAGAACATTTTGACAGGATAGTCAACGTAAACAGCCGTCAGATGATAAACTTCGCCGGCAATCTGACGCTCCTGGAATCCGAGCTGAAAGCATATGCCAAGAAAGGTTATTTCATCACCATGGTCTTCAGTTCCGACGGCAGACTGGAAAATATGAAAGACTTTGCCGCCAGAATAGGGCTTGAGGAAAAGATAGGGTTCGCCAAGGGCAGCCTGACCTGCGGCATGGATTTTCCGGAAGAGAAGAGATGCTGGATATGCGAAAACGATATCTTCCAGCACAAAAAGAAGAGCAAGCGGAAAAAAGCTTTCAAGGACAAAGGGCAGAAAATACGTTCCTTTTCCGATATCAAAAAAGGCGATTATGTCGTCCATGAAAACCACGGCATAGGAAAGTTCACCGGCATAGAACAGCTCAAAGTCCAGGGCGAGAAGAAAGATTATATCAAGATCAAGTATGCTGGAAACGATATTTTATACATTCCCGTGGAACAGATGGATCTGGTCCAGAAGTATGTCGGGGGAGACGGCACTTCGCCGAAGATCAACAAGCTTTCCGGCGGAGAGTGGAAAAATACCAAAGCCAAAGCAAAGGCCGCGGTGGCCGTTCTGGCCAAAGATCTGATAGACTTGTACGCCCAGCGCAAGATGGAAAAAGGTTATCCTTTCGGCAAAGATACCGTATGGCAGAAACAGTTTGAAGACAGCTTTCCCTACGAAGAAACTCAGGATCAGCTGGGAGCTGCGGAAGAGATAAAGAGCGATATGGAAAAGCCTTTCCCTATGGACAGACTCCTGTGCGGCGACGTGGGCTTCGGCAAGACCGAGGTGGCCGCAAGAGCCATCTTCAAGTGCATCGACTGCGGCAAGCAGGCCGCCGTCTTAGTGCCGACCACCATACTGGCAAATCAGCACTTCTACACGCTTAAAGAGCGGTTCGCAGGATTTCCCTTCAACATAGAGATGCTTTCGAGATTCAGGAGCGAAGCGCAGCAGAAAGAAATAGAGGAAAAGCTGAAAAACGGCGAAATAGATTTGATCATAGGCACCCACAGGCTCCTTGGCAAAAACGTTCAGTTCAAGGATCTGGGACTGCTGGTGGTTGACGAAGAGCAGAGGTTCGGCGTGGAGCATAAGGAGCAGATAAAGAAGCTCAAGAAGAACGTGGACGTTCTAACCCTTTCCGCCACTCCCATACCGAGGACTCTCAACATGTCCCTCACAGGCATCAAGGATATGAGCCTGATCGAAGAACCGCCCGAGGAGAGGTACCCCGTTCAGACTTATGTCATGGAGCAGGACGACTCGTTGATAAGAGATATAATTGAGCGTGAAATGGGCCGCGGCGGTCAGGTTTATGTAGTATTCAACAGAGTCAAGGGGATACATCAGATAGCGGACAGGATACAGCAGCTGGTGCCTGAAGCGCGCATTGCCGTCGGCCACGGACAGATGAACGAGTCGCTTTTGGAAGACACCATGATCGGCTTTATAAATGGAGAACAGGACGTTCTCATCAGCACGACAATCATAGAGTCGGGCATAGATATTCCCAACGCCAACACGATGATAATCATGGACGCGGACAGATACGGCCTCTCACAGCTCTATCAGCTCAGGGGAAGAGTGGGCAGATCCAACAGACAGGCCTACGCTTATCTCATGTATCAGCGCGATAAGGTCCTTACGGAAACTGCGGAAAAACGTCTGCGTGCCATCCGCGAATTCACAGAATTCGGCGCCGGATTCAAAGTAGCCATGCGTGACCTGGAGATACGTGGCGCAGGCAACATGCTCGGAGCCGAACAGCACGGCCACATCGTCAACGTCGGCTATGAGCTCTACTGCAAGATGGTGGACGACGCGGTGCGGGCCCTTGAAGGCGAAATAGTAAACGACGACAAGGAAGAAATCACCATAGACCTCAAAGCTTCCGCTTACATCCCTGAAAGCTATATAAGCAGCGAATCGGTGAAGCTTCAGATGTATAAGAAGATAGCCTCCGTGAGATCATACGACGACGAGGACGAGATCATAGACGAGCTTTTGGACCGATTCGGCGATGTGCCTCAGCCTGCCGTAAATCTCGTAAAGATTTCTCACATAAGATATCTTGCGGAGCTGATGTCCGTCGCCGAGATAAAGCAGGATAAGAACAAAGTAACGCTGAACTTCTCCCCTGAGAATCCTCTCAGCGGATACGCCCTCGTAAACGCCACGGAGAAGTTCGGGCCTAAGCTCTTTATCCACGGCGGAAAGCAGCCTTTCATCAGGCTGACCATAGACGAAAAGAAAAACCTCGAGGAGACCCTCGGCCTGCTCTCCTTGCTCGCCGACAACAGAAAAACCCGCCCCGCCTCATGACAAAGCCATGAGACGGCCGCCCGCTCTGCATCTGACCCGCGGGCTACGGCTCACAGCTTACTGTTGTACTGCTGCTTACCGGGCGCCTCACGGACTGCATTGACTTTCCTCGGCGGTTTATTGTGGTCTGCCGGCTGGGCGTGTCGGCTCGTCCCGGCTGTTTTGATAGAAATGAATAATGCTGCAGAATTATTGTCGAACACAAAAATTCTGCAACATTTCATTATGTCTTACCTTTGAAATCTATGTCGAAGTTTGTAGATGTTGTAAAATTCGGAGAATTTTTGAAATTTTACAACGGTTGCAAAGAAAAATGTTGCATTTTTTCTGAAATTTTCTAAAAAATGCAACATTGACAAATTTTGACCTCAGCATTTGTCTTGAAAATGCCGGCAATGTTGTAATTTTTCCCGAAATGATAAAAAAATTACAACATTGTGATCCTGAGCCCGAGTTCCAGCACTGCGGCGAATAGGATTAGTTTTCCATCTGCCTTGCCAGGAATGAAGCTCCGACTTCTGCCACTTTCAGTTCTGCGTCTCCCAGCGTTTTATTTTCCTTGGAAAGAATGGTTATGGAGCCTATCGGGTCACCCTGAGACACGATGGGAACCACGATCTTATTATCGCTTAGATAGCGGTTTTTGCTCTGTATTATATTGTCAAGATCAGAGTCGACGCGCTTGTCAGCGTAATTTTTTCTCTCTGAACCTGATGCTGCGATGATCTGATCCGTATCGGAGACGATGACCGTTCCGCCTATAACTTTGGAGATAGTCTCTACGTATTCGCCGGCGAACTGCCCCAATTCATTTATGGGAGAATATTTTTTCAGTATGACTTCGCCTGAATTGCCTGTATAGATTTCAAGGGGATCGCCTTCACGAATGCGGAGAACCCTTCTTATTTCTTTGGGAACGACCACTCTGCCCAGGTCATCAATTCTTCTTACGATTCCTGTTGCTTTCATAATTTCCTTGCACCTTTCAAAGATATATTTCATTTACAGTTTTAGTATCTGCTGCCAAAGTTTTTTTATACAGAGTAAACTAACTAAGAGCAGTCAAATTTTATTCGGCAGTACGTAAAATGAAAAGCGCTGAAAAACCGCCAGCAATCTCAAAGAACGTATTGATTATATTTATAATTACGAGAAAAGTATAAAAAAATCGAACTTTATTATATAACATACCGGGAGTATAATTTTTGTGTAAATCATGTATAGTTTTCGTATGATCTATGAGTCAAGACAAAAAGTTCGCAAACAGGATGTGAAACTGATGAAAAATCAACAGATAGCAACTATAGAACTTAAAGAAATATATAAGAATTTCGGCAGTATACAGGCTCTGAAAGGTGCGTCCTTTGAAGCAAGAGCAGGAGAAGTTACGGCCATCGTCGGAGATAACGGTTCGGGCAAGAGCACTCTTGCCAAGATAATTTCGGGAAATATAAAGCCGGATTCGGGCAGCTTGCTGATAAATGGTGAAAACACGGACTTTTTCAACAGCAGCAGTGCGATAAAAAAAGGAAAGATAGCGACCGTCTATCAGGATTTGGCTTTGGACGACCTTAAAAACTGCTGGGAAAATATCTTTCTCGGACGTGAAATCACAAGGGGAAAAGTTTTTCTCGATAAGAATAAGATGAGAAAAAACACTCTCGAGCTTCTCAGCAGGCTCGGAATAAATATTCCCGATATAGATGTCCCGGCGGGAAGCCTGTCAGGAGGGCAGAGACAAGCCCTCGCCATAGCCAGAGCTATAGACATGGACTGCAGTATCGTTATATTTGACGAGCCGACTTCCGCCATGGGAATGAGGGAGACTTACAAGACCATGGAATTATTCAGGAATTTGAAAGAGTCAGGAAAGACAGTGATACTGATAAGCCATAATCTGTTTCAGGTATTTGATATAGCAGACAGAGTGGCCGTACTTGAAAATGGAGTATTTATAGATACTTTTGAGACTAAGGACAGCAGTCCGGAAAAACTGCATGCCCAGATCGTAGGCAAAGAAAAGGAACTTGCGCGGCATGAAAATTGATGGAGACAGGACGAAAAAAAACCAAACGGCCAGCGCTGCGGCAGAGCAAAAAGGGAGGAAGCGTTTAGAAATCAGGCATACCTTGAGTAAGTACAGCCAGCAGCTGTTTCTGGGAGCCGTGATAATTTTGCTCGGCATTGTTTTGAGTATTCAGAGCGAGTACTTTTTAACGATAGGCAATTTTATCAACATAGCAGACGCCTGCGGATACAGGCTTATAGTTGCTGTCGGAATGACAGTGATCATGGCTTCGGGGGTGATGGATCTTTCAGCCGGCTCCATAGTGTCGCTGGCCGGCGTCATAACAGCATATCTGCTCCATGCAGGAGCAGGCATCCCTGCGGCGGTCGCCGCGGGACTGATGATAGGCATAGTGGCCGGCATTGCCAACGGGCTGCTGATTCATTATACTAAGATAAGCTTTTTCATAATAACACTGGCGATGAGCGGAATGCTGCGCGGTCTGTCTCTGATCATAACCGACGGACGGCCGATTACGCGCTTCGGAGCTGAATTTATGTTCATAGGCACCGGCAGGCTGGGAGGCATACAGCTTTCAGTCTATTTAGCGGCTTTGACAGCGATAGCGGCGGCAATAGCCATGTCAAAGTCGAGATGGGGAAGCAGTATAAAAACAATCGGAAGCAATGAAGAGGCTCTCCGCAAATGCGGTGTGAATACAGTAAAATACAGAGTAAGCGTTCAGGCGGTAATGGGACTGGCCGCCGCTGTGACAGCCGTGATAATTACGGCGAGACTCAATTCAGCGGAACCAAATGCAGGACTGAACATGGAACTGGATGCGATAACTGCAGCTGCGATGGGAGGAACTCCGATAACTGGAGGCAAAGCCTGCATAGGGGGCACTGTTCTGGCGATCATAATTTTGGGGATGATAAGAAACGGTCTGACGTTAATGAGCGTACCGTCAGATTATCAGCAATGGATAACAGGTTTTTTGCTCCTTGTTTCCGTTCTCGTTTCAGGAATAAGGATTAAAAATAATAAAACTACAGCCGACAAAAAAAGGAGGACAAAATGAAAAAATTACTTGCAATGCTTCTGAGCGTGGCAATGATGGCGGCGCTTTTGGCAGGATGTTCCGGAGATTCGGACAAGACCGGAGATAATAAGGATGAGGGACAGGAAGCTACATCCAAGGTGGAACAAATGCTTGCTGACGTTGAGAAGTCCATGAATGAACAATTAGGTGAAGTCCCTGAAAAGAGTCAGGGCGAAAAAGTAGGCGTGCTTATCAGTTCGACTTCCAACGAGTTCTGGGGAACTATGAAGACCAGATACGAAGAGGCCGCTGAAGCCGCTGAACTGGATATCGAAGTATTTGAGGCATCAGCTGAAGATGACGCAGAGGGACAGCTGGACGCTTTGAATACCATGGTCGGAATGGATTTTGATGTTATAATCCTTTCACCTATCAACGGAACCAACCTGATACCTGGCATCGTAGCCGCCAATGAGAAAGACATAAAGGTGATCAACCTCGGCCCTGGAGTTGATGAAGCTGCTCTTGCTGATGCAGGAGGCCACCTGGATGCAAAGATAACGGTAAACTTTGAGGAACAAGGTCAAACCGTGGCAAAAGACATAGTTGAAAGATTAGACGGTGAAGGTCAGGTCGCTATTCTTGAGGGACTGGCAGGAGCCGCCCAGAGTGAAGGCAGAGTAAAAGGTGCGGAAGACGTCTTTGCTGAGAATGAAGGCATAGAACTGGTAGCAAGCCAGGACTGCAACTGGGATACGGATACTGCTTACGAGGCTACGAAAGATATAATGACGGCAAACCCTGACGTCAAAGCTATCTTTGCCTGCAATGACAATCTTGCCCTTGCCGCCGTACAGGCTCTCAATGAAATGGGAATAGAAGGAGTTTACGTATATGGCGTAGACTATACTTCCGACGCAAAGGCAGCCATTGAAGACAAGACCATGATGGGATCGATGACATATTCCAGCGCAATTTATACTAAGGCTGCTATTTCCATGGCAATGAATCTGGCGCAGGGCGGAAGCTATGACGCGCCTCTCTATCTGCCGCTTACACTTGTGACCCAGGATAACGTAGCTGATATGGAAGGCTGGAAATAATGAAATTTCTCGCTGAAACAGCGCTGCTTACCCACGGACTGGCCTCTTTGACCAACGAAGAGATAAGACAGGAATGGATGGAGGCTTTCGGGGGCACGCCGCGCGGCGAAGAATTCCGTGTAAGACATGACGGCCGTGAGCCGCATGTGGTGTGGCTTGAAAACGGTCAAATAAAGACAGGCGGTATAGATGAGTATCTGCGCATAAGATCAGATATAAAGAGCGATAATCTGAAAAATGTATTGCGCGTAGATGCCCGGACTCTCGACGAAGCTGTTTTTCAGGGAAAAACGGCTGCTTTGACAGCTTCTGCGACTATGGAAATATGCCGGAGAAAAAACATTGAAGCCGCCGTCACCGCTGGAATGGGAGGCATAGGAGATATCAAAGGAGAGGAACTATGTCCGGATCTTCCCGGCATTTTGAATTCGGGAGTGATTCTCATATCGACGGGACCGAAAGACATGCTTGACAGAGCTGCAACTATGGAATGGCTCACAAGCCGCGGCGCGCAAGTCGTGAGCGCAGCTTCAGAGGAATGTACAGGCTATGTGTTCATAGACGAGCCTCTGTCATTGCCGTCGCTGTCAAAGCTGAAAAAAACCGCAGCTCCGCTGCTGATTATAAACGAGATACCTGAAAGCAAAAGAATAATTGATAAAAATATTCTTGCCGAAGCGATAAGCGCAGGGAAACAGGCAGAACAGCGGGGAGAATTTTATCATCCGGCGGTGAATTCAGAAATCGACAGGCTGACAGACGGATATTCATCTAAAATACAGCTCAGGTCTTTTATAGAAAACATAAAACTGGCTCAAGAGCTGTAGAGACTTTTCAAAATTTAAAGGCGGGTAAACTCCCGCCTTTTTACATGGAATCGGCGCGTCCTTTGGAAAAAAAGATATAGCTGGTATCCGTTGCGGCATTCATTACAACGAAAATATACCTAAAATACATGGAAAAACTTGCAAAGGTGTGATAAAATAAAATGTCAAATGTTTAGAAACTGTTCATATTGAATGCTGTTTTACAGCAAACGCTTACGGAGAAAACCATGATTTTTAAAAATATCACTATTTTGGATGAAAATACAGAAATCCAAAGAGACATGTATGTAGCTGTCGAAAATGATAAGATTTCATATATCGGCAAGGAAAAGCCGCAGGGAGATTTCGGCAGAGAATATGACGGAAAAGGCAAATTGCTTATGCCCGGATTTTACAATTCCCATGCCCATTCACCAATGTCGCTGATGCGCGGCTACGGAGAAAATTTAGCTCTGCAGGACTGGCTCAACAAAAAAATATTTCCTTTTGAAGATAAGCTCACGGGAGACGCCATATACTGGGGAACTATGCTTTCCTATGCTGAATCGCTGCGCTTTGGCATAGTTTCATCGACGGAAATGTATTATTTTATGGACGATATGGCAAAAGCCGTTATCGACAGCGGTGTTAAAGCCAATCTCTCAAGGGCGATAGTCAATTTCGACGACAGCGACGTGCGCAAGCTTCCGTCTTTTCAGGAGATGGAACATGCATTTGAAGAATACCATAACGCCTGCGACGGAAGAATAAAGATCGACGCCAGTATTCACGGAGAATACACTTCCAATCATCTGGCAGTAAGCGCTGTGGCGGATTATGCCAGACAAAACGGTCTGAGAGCGCATGTTCACGTTTCTGAGACAAAGCTGGAGCATGAAGAATGTAAGGCCAGACACGGCGGCAAGACTCCTGTGGAATATTTCAGCGAACTGGGATTTTTCGACGTACCGACGACGGCTGCTCACTGTGTCTGGATAGAGGGAAATGATTTTGAAATCCTCAGAGAAAAGAATGTGACGGTGGCCTCAAATCCCGCCAGCAATTTAAAATTAGCCAGCGGAGTGTGCAACATTCCGAAACTTCTGAATAATAATATAAATGTCGCGATAGGAACGGACAGCACGGCAAGCAACAACAGCCTCAACTTCATAGAGGAAATGAAACTGTTCGCCATTGCTCCTAAAGTGCATTTCAGCGATCCTAGGGTGATCTCACCGTCTGAGACTCTGAAAGCCGCCACTTTGTGCGGCGCGTCATCGCAGGGAAGAGACGACTGCGGAGTAATCAGACAGGGAGCGAAAGCTGATATCATAGTTCTGGATATTTCGGGACCGCATATGCATCCTGTCCATGATCTGAAGAACAACCTAGTCTACTCTGCTTCCGGCAGCGACGTGGTGATGACGATGGTTGACGGCAGAGTGCTGTATGAAAACGGACAATACACTACGATAGATATAGAAAAGACGATTTCTGAGGCTGAACGGGCCACTGCAAGGATTTTGTCAGAGTTATAAAAGACACTGAGCTATAAAAAGGAAAGGACATTAGAGAATGTCAGGTAATAAGATTTTGAGAGGGGCGGCAGTTCTGGGCATAGCAGGACTGATGGTAAAGCTTCTGGGCGCTTTTTTCAGGATACCGCTTCAGGCGCTGATAGGTGAAGAGGGAATGGCCTACTACGGATATGCTTATCCGTTGTATTCGCTGTTTTTGGTCATCGCCACAGCGGGCATACCGGTGGCCATTTCCAGGCTGGTATCGGAAAAGATAGCGCTTAAGGATTACGAGGGGGCGCACAGAGTATTTAAAGTTTCCGGCTGGATGCTGTTCTTTATAGGTTTGTTTTCTTTCGCTGTATGTTACTTCGGCGCGGAATTCATTTCAGAACATGTCATAGGAGACATGGGAGCATTGAAACCGCTCAAGGCCATAGCACCGGCACTGATCTTCGTGCCGGTAATGTCAGCGTTCCGCGGATATTTCCAGGGACGGCAGAACATGAACCCTACCGCGGTATCCCAGTTTGTTGAACAGATATTCAGAGTAGGCGTAGGTCTTGCGCTGGCTTATGCATTGCTCGATGTATCACTGGATTCAGCCGCGGCCGGAGCGACTTTCGGAGCTACAGCCGGCTCAGTAGCAGGATTGCTGGTCATAGTTCTCATATATTTTATGAGCAAAAAAGTAATAAACTACAACATAAAGAAAAATCGCAGCCACGGAGCGCGGGAAAGCAGCAAATCCATAATAAAGCAGATACTCATCATAGCAGTTCCTATAACTATAGGTTCATCCATTCTGCCGCTGGTAAACGCCGCGGACAGCATGCTGGTAACCAGGAGACTGCTGGACGGGGGATTCTCCATAGATGAGGCGAGAATACTATGGGGACAGCTGAGCGGATACTGCAACACGATGGTAGGTCTGCCCCAGGTCATAACCCAGTCAGTGGCCATAGCTATGGTTCCCGCAGTGGCCGGTGCTTTCAGAATAGGTCAGAAAAATGAAGTTCACGAAAATGTCAATCTGGGAATAAGGGCAAGCATGATAATCGGCATGCCGTGCGCCATAGGGATAATGGCTCTGGCGGAACCGATATTGCTGCTGTTGTTTCCTAAAGAACCTGCCGGAGTGGCCAGCGCGGCTCCGACGCTCATGATAATGTGCATAAGCGTGGCTCTCATGTCAGTCCTGCAGACCACTACAGGCATCCTCCAGGCGATAAATAAGCAGATGATTCCGGTAAAGAATATGGCCATAGGAGCAGTGGGAAAAGTGGTGCTGACGTATATTTTAGTCGCAATACCGGCTTTGAATATAAAAGGCGCGGCCATAGGCTCCATCTTCGTATACGCCGTGGCTCTCGTTCTCAATATGCAGGCTGTGATAAAATACACAGGAACCAGAGTCAACATGAGCCTGGCATTTGTCAAGCCGACGGCAGCTTCCCTCATAATGGGAATATGCGCTTTCGCTTCATATAAGCTCATCTACATGGTTCTCGAAAGCAATACCATGGCGACGATGATCGCCATATTGATAGGAATAATAGTATACGGCGTTCTCATACTGGGACTCAGAGCTATCACGAAGGAAGAAATAGAGAGGATACCCGGCGGATATAAATTGGCTAAAATCTTGGATAAATTTATAAAATAGAGGAAAACTTGCAATGAAAGATAAATATTCTTACCTTGGTATTTCTGCGGAAACGGATGAAAGCGCCGTGGCCAGATTAAAAGAAATAATAAGCGTTCTGCGGAAAGAGTGTCCCTGGGACAAGGTCCAGACCCATGAAAGCTTGAGAAGCTGCATGCTGGAGGAAGCATACGAGGCGGTCGAGGCTATAGACAATTCCGATTATGACAATCTGGAAGAAGAACTGGGCGACGTGGCTCTCCAGGTGGTCTTTCACAGCAATCTGGCTGACGAAGAGGGCCGTTTTGATTTAAAAAGCGTCATAAACAGAGAATGTGACAAGATGATAAGGCGTCATCCCCACATTTTTTTGGAAGAAAGCTCGAATAATACGATAAAATCTATTGACAACGTGCTTGAAAAATGGGATAATATCAAGGAATGGGAGAGCATAAGCCAAACGAGAACAGAAAGGCTGAAAAATGTGCCACGTGCATTTCCGGCTCTGACAAGAGCAGCTAAAGTTCAGAAAAGGGCAGCTGACGTAGGTTTTGACTGGACAGACGTTTCTTTCGCCATAGACAAGGTGAGGGAAGAAACGGAAGAATTGACAGAGGCTTATAAATCGGCCGAGCAAGATTTATCGTCAGTGACAGAGGAACTGGGAGATCTGCTTTTCTCCGTGGTCAATACGGCCAGGTTCCTGAAAGTCGACCCGGAAGAAGCTTTAAGACTTACTACTGACAAGTTCATCAGGAGATTCGCTTATGTGGAAGAGCAGAGTCTGGATTGCGGCAGACGGCTCGAGGACATGAGCCTTGAAGAGATGGACAAGTTATGGGATGAGGCTAAAGAGCTGGAAAATAAAAGATGATAATTCATCATAAAATATGTTTAAGGAGGAAATTTAGATGAACAAGGCTGAATTAGTAGCTGCTGTAGCAGAAAAAACTAATTTTACAAAGAAGGATGCAGAGGCTGCAGTAAACGCTCTTATCGCAAGCGTTGAAGAAGCTCTGGTAAAGGGAGACAAAGTACAGCTGATCGGATTCGGTACTTTTGAAACAAGAGAAAGAAAAGCAAGACAGGGAAGAAACCCTAGAAAGCCTGATGAAATCATCAAGATCGCAGCTGCTAAGGCTCCTGTATTCAAGGCAGGAAAAGCTCTTAAGGACGCTGTAAATAAATAAGTTCCGATTTTAGACGAACCTGATGAGAATAGACAAGTTTTTAAAAAATTCAAGACTTATAAAGAGACGTACCGTCGCCAAGGAAGCCTGCGACCAGGGGAGAGTCTTTGTGAACGATAAGCTGGCAAAGGCGGGAACCGAGGTCAATGTGGGAGATATAATCCGAATAGAATTCGGCAACAGCTCCATACAGGCGCGAGTCCTGGTCTTAAGCGAATCGTGCAAGAAAGAGGACGCGGCGTCAATGTACGAAATAGTATAAGAAAACCCCTTTGAAAGGCTGTGTAAGACCTTTCAAAGGGGTCTTTTAATGGGTGCGCTTACTATTTGCCTACTGCGCTTTGCCTGTTGTGCTTCGCTGCGCCCGCCCGCCGAAGCATGTTCGCCGAAGTTCGCCGCCGCCAGTAGGCCTAAGCTTGCCAGACGGAGTGCTCCGCCGCTGCCCGCCGAATCCCACACACTGAAGCATGTTTGCCGAAACTTGTCCGTAAACTTGTTTGCAGGCATTCCCAGGCGTTTGCAGCAGCTCAGCGAGAGGAGGCTTTTGCGGAGCTCGGAATATGGAGGCCAGTGTTTACAGCTGTTTCCAGAGTGCGGTTCTGATGCCGGCCGGAAACCGGAATTTGCAGTTATTTTGAAAGGGAAGTTATGCGATGCAATAGTTCGAGAGGATCTCATGTGTTTGGAACTGCTTAGTGCTCTCTATGCTCTGGTTTCGTTAGGTCTACTGGAAAGAGATGTTGTAAAATTTTTTGGAACCGCATAAATTTTACAACATTACTGCCGGAAGCAGTCTTTTTGAGCGTGTCGAAATTTGTCGATGTTGTAAAATCCAGAAAAGTTATCAGATTTTACAACATCTCTTGCGGAGAATGTTGCATTTTTTTCTGGAATTTATCGAAAAATGCAACATCGACGAATTTCGACTCGGAGTTGTCAACAATCATTTAATATAATGTTGTAAATTTTGATGCGCGAGTAATAATTCTACAACATTGGCTTGCGCGCCTCCTATTCTTCGACCTTTTCCCTCGCGCGTCCTTCTTCTTCGCACGCACCTATCACTTGCACGCTCCCGTCACTTCCCGGTCGCTCATCCTCATGAGATTCTTCATGAGCAAAAAAATTGATATTTATTTTGATAAATTTGATTGATTTTGTTTACCAGTGCGCCGGCGATGTGTTAAAATATAACCGACAGCAATAGAGAATTAGGCAGTGACATAAAAATCCACGGCGATAGAGAAAGCGCGCCGCGTAGAATTTGAAACATAAACCTAAATTCAAAATATAATATTTTGCGGGTGTAGTTCAATGGCAGAACGTCAGCTTCCCAAGCTGGTCACGAGGGTTCGATTCCCTTCACTCGCTCCAAACTTGAAAAAACTGCACTTTGGCTATCGACAGACTTTAAAGGCAGCTGACGTTTTTATAAATCAGGACGTTTTTATTTCAGCATAATATATCAATCATATCTTGAGTAAAGCAAATGAGATATATCATGAAGAAGAGAAAAGTGAAGCCGATATTGGTTATAGCGGCGCTGGCGCTTACGATGAATTTTGCCGCATGCGCACAAAAAAATCAATCTTACAACGTCGACGAGCCTTATGACTTTCCGGTAACGTCTTATGATGAAGAGTGGGATGAATTTGAGACAAAGGTGGAGGCAGAGCTTTCATGCCAGATTCCGGAGGAAATTCTGAAAGAGATGACTACGGAGGCTCTTTTGGAGACGGTATTGAATTATCCGTTTCTGATCGATTATGTAGCTTATGACAGATATTATGACGCAGCGGAAAAATTCATGCGAACATTTAACGGCTTTGAAGAACTGCTTTCGCGGGATGATCTGACGGCCGTTCTTTTAAAAGCATACGGAGAAAGCGCATTGCAGAAAGACGCGGATGCAGGCATCGCAGATGAAGAATATACCGACTCACAAGACCCGGAGCCATATCTTAAAGATTATTGGCGCATACCTTATCTTGAGTTTCTGATAGCCTATGATCATGTAGCAAATGATAATTATACGGAAGATGAGGAAACGATGCTCGAAGCTTTGCTCTCTGAAAAGAACAGTGAAAGAGAAAAATCCGGCTTGTATTCCGAAAACTCCAATATTTATGAACAATTTATGATGCAGCTGTATCCTGATGGCCAGCCGCATAATTAAAAATGAAAGCCCTGGAGCTTAACTTTTTAGGAGTTGAGCTTCCGGGCTTGTTTGTTATCGGTTTATTTCTATAATGAACCCAGAATCGTATTGTTCAGCGTTGCCGCAAGGTAGGGTTTATTGAATCAATTTGCCAGACTGGCCTTGTGGTATAATGAACTCAAAGTTGTATTGTTCGGCGTTGCCGCAGGGTAGGGTTCATTGAATTACTCTGCCAGACTGGCTTTGTGGTAAAATGTCCGCAGAATATTCCAACGGCTACGCCGCAAGGAAGCGGCCATTGAAACTCCGCTTGGCTGACTGGAGGGCGTTAGAGTAAGATTAAAACTAAATTGTTCGGCTTAATTTTTTAATGTTGGCAAAAATCCCTGA
>OLRF01002284.1_pt1 | contig 17244 bp, 19 predicted proteins | sample 1672061 | NCBI WGS metagenome assembly OLRF01 (sample SAMEA3136641, study PRJEB25190) | human gut metagenome | reverse complement strand
ATTTAGAGTGATATATGAATATTTCAAGCAAGCAAAAAATGAAAATACCAATTTGGGATAGCCCAATTGATATTTTCATCTAATTTGTCAACAATCTGAAGAACTCCAAGGAGTTCCTTTGAAGGTTTTAGGTCTCCATATCGACTTTTTCTTCCTCTCCATTAGAACATTTTGGGAAAGAAAATCAAATTAAATATTAAATGAATATCATCTGTATTTTGTACAATAAGATACATTCTTTCTTTTAAGACTGCTTTCTTTACAAACACTTAACTGGAATATGCAAGCGAATTACTTCTACTATTACTATAATTGTTATAGTCAAAGGGAAGTGATGAGAATGAAAAGATTATTAATGGTGTTATGTTGTAGTGTGATGGTATTAATGAATTGTCATAATGTATTTGCGTTAAGTACAAGTATTGAACTTGATGGTGGAAATAATGAACCACAGGTAGTAGAAAAAGAACCAGTGAAAACAGGTGACATGTCTAGTAAGACTATTAAGGAATTAGGTTTACTCTTAACAGGTAGCTTATTATTAGGTATTGCTGGATTCTCAATGAAGGAGGAACGTCATGAAGAAGAATAGAATCATCATAATATGTATTGCGTTATTTATAGTGCTGGCAGGATCTTTTACTGCTTATCATTTTATTCATTCTTCTCAAGAAAATACAAATGGTGTAGTGATTGATAAAGATGCCACAGAATGGAAAAAAGAACTCCCTAATCAAGGTGATCAAGGAATTAAGATACCAGGCTATGGAAACTTAAGTGTAGCTGCAGGAGAGAAGAACTGGAATATTACATTATTAAATCCAGAAGGGAATAATTGTTACTTCAAATACAATATTACTGTAGGAGAAAACAGTGATCCTATTTATACATCAGATTATATTGAACCAGGTAAAGCTATTAAATCCTTTAAGGTGAATAAAGCACTTAAGAAGGGTGATTATACTATCTATATGAATATTGAAACATATTCTATGGATGGAGAGAATACAAGAATGAATGGAGCAAGCGTTAAAGCAAACTTGCAGGCTGTATAGAAATAACAGATACCACTCTGTCTATATAGATACAATTGAATATGAATATTCCAAGGAGGAAAACGATTATGAAAAGAACTATGACAGCAGTTTGTACAACTCTCGTGACAGGTATGATGATGATCACTCCAGCTTTTGCAGCGAATACATCAACTGGACATACTGATATCTCATTATTTGTCCCTAATGATCCTATTTATACTGTGACAGTACCAGAAAAGGTGACTTTAAGTGCAACAGAACATACACAGGTTCCTGTTACTGCAAGTGATGTACAGTATATCCCAGAAGGTAAGAAGATCTCAGTTATATTAAAGAAGGGTAATGGTGTATATGGTCGTCTTTATTTAACTGGTGATAAGAATAACGGGAATAAGCCATACTTAATGACTATTATGATCAAGGGTACAGGTGATGAATTTAAGATGGGTGCTCTTGAAAAACAGATTAAGGGTATGGAACTCGCATCATTTACTGATAACGGTACTGTCAATTATGAAATGTATCCAGTATCACAGGATTATCCTGAAGAACAAGGTAAAGTAGATTCTAACCTTGCTATACAGAAGGGTGTTCATTATACTGGCTGGATTGATTATGGCATTGGATTATACGATATCAAATAAGGAGAAAACTATGAAAAAGACAATAACATGTGCATTGACTGCATTAATGGCAGTTTCTGCTTTATCACTTCCTGTTTATGCACAGGATGCATCTACTGAATTCTCATTTGTGAAAAAGAATGATCCGACTTATACAGTGTCTATTCCTTCATCACTCGCATTAAGTGAAGAAGGTACACCTATGACTATTGAAGCTAAGGATGTGGCTTATCTAGATGGTAAGAAGGTATCAGTAACTGTAGCGGGTACAAACTATTATCGCAATCAGTTAGTTTTACAAGCAAGAACATCTAAACCATCTTATACTGGTGTCATTCGTTATCAGTTGATCAGTCCTGATAATAAAGTATATGAAACTAAAGGTGATGATACAGTAACAGGTACAGAACTTGCTTCGTTTACTGAAAATGGTACTGTGACTTATACAGTAAAACCAGTACTTTATGATAAGATTAATCTAGAACCTGGATTAAAATATACAGGTACTATGAATTTTGGAATTAGTCTCACAGACTAACTTAAGGGGCGTTAACCTTCGGGGTAACGTTTTTTTTGTGTCTATACAATGTAAGGATTTTACTATTATCTATATTGTGAATATAGATGTAAGTATTGAGCATCTAATGAAGATAGAGGCTTTTATTGATAATTGTATGATATAATGAGTGGCAATCTAATGATGAAGGGAGATTAATTATGCATTATAGATTAGGAAGGGAACTTAAGGCATTATCAAAGATTTTTACTCTAGTAGGTATACTAGTGAATGTATTTCTTTTGTATCATTATCTAGAAAATGAATATTTCTTGAGGATGAAGATTTATTACACTGTTGTTTTTATATTCTTGATGATTCTTTTATGGGTATTTGGAAAGGTAATAAATGGAATAGGAGTCATGCTTACTACTCAGGGTAAGATGTTACATGAACCAAAGATAGAAGAGCATGAAGATGAAGAATCTATAAAAAGTACATTTCTTGCATTCTGCCACGCATTCAAGAAGAATAAAAAAGCATTTGGTTCACTCATTGTCGTATGTGTCATTCTACTTGTTGGAGGTATCTATGCGAAAGTGAATTACGATATTAACCATGCATATGATGGAACCTGGTATTTAGAAGGTAATTTAGAAGGAGACACTTTTTATATAGATGGTGATGAAGTCTACTTCTATGAAATAAATGATTATGAGAATAGAGAAGTATCATTTATAAAAACTGAATATAAAGGAGAACTAAAAAAAGATAAAGTTGAATTCTATAGTTGTTCTTATGATTATACAAGTGATGATGACTATAAAACAAAAAGGATTGATAAGACTATTTATCTTACAAGATTAAGTAATGTTGAATTTAAGGTGGATGGTAAGACGTATAATAGAGCTACAAAATAGAAAAAACTTGATCCTAAGACCAAGTTTACTTAAGTGCGTTTACCATTTCTTTTACATATGCTTCTACATATTGTGGGGCATCTTTTCCATATTTTTCAATAATCTTAATAATTGCACTACCAACGATGGCACCATCTGATTGAGATGCCATCTTTTTTGCCTGCTCTGGTGTAGAGATTCCAAATCCTACTGCTACAGGTACATCAATTACTTCACGTACTAAATCAACCATAGCACCAATATCTGCAGTAATCTTTGAACGTACACCGGTGACACCTAAAGAAGATACACAGTAAATAAAACCATTTGCTTTTTTCGTAATTGTCTGGATACGCTGATGACTTGTAGGAGCAATCGTACTAATAAGATCTAGTCCATACTCTTTACAGACTATATCAAATGCTTCTTTTTCTTCAAAAGGAACATCAGGAAGAATCATTCCACTCATATTGCCTTTTACTATTTTTTGACAGAACTTCTCAATCTATAGTTATGAACAACATTTGCATAAGTCATAAAGACCATAGGAATATCTGTATTTTTTCTAGCAAGGTTGACCATTTCACATATTACCTCCTTTTATCATAGAAATTTCAAAATATTTTAGAAACACCTCTAGAAAGGCGCTGTCAGAGGGGTACGGAATACATGAAGGTGGAAAATAGTATATGATGGTAGTAGGAAAGGGGATGAGTAATATGAAGTTCGGAGTAAGAACACCATCATTAAAAAAATCTATTAGTGCTAGAACAACAGGAAGAGCTAAAAGATCAATTAAGAGATCTCTTATACCTGGATATGGTAGGAAGGGCAGAGGATGGATTACGAATCCTAGAAAGGCTGCATATAATAAGATTTATAGAAAGACGACTGTGAGTTTCTGGGACTTATTTAAATAAAAAGGAGATTATTACTATGACTACTGATGATAAGCTTTTACTAGTAGGTAGGGTTTTAAAGGTATTGTTGGTGATTTTAGTATTTCCAATTCTAGTTATTTTTGAACTCGCAAAGATTCAGAAATAATTCTAAATTGATATTAAAACATGATTGGATAGTGTATCATTTAATTGAAAAGGATGGAATGATTCCAAGAATACAATGTTTTATATCTTGTGATGTGAAGAGTAATGTGCAATCAAAATTGATAAGAGAGGGGTTATCTGAATGATTAGTTTGTTTTTTAGTTTCTTGGTTATAATGTTTAAATTCACATTCTATTTAGCATTGTTTCCGTTTTGGCTAATCTGGTGGTTTATTAAAGTAGTTTTCTTTTTCATGGGTTGGCTTGATCTTTGTTTGACAAGTTTCTATGCTAGTGGAGCAATTAGAAGAAAAAGAGGATGGTAATAATGTACTATGTGATGGATGAAGGGCTTGTGAACATAGTTTTGTAAGTAATATGATAGTATTATTTTCTTTAAACTGATAAGAGAAGGGGTTATCTAAAATGTTTAGGTTATTAATGTATTTTCTATTCTTACCTTTTTGGTTGATATGGTGGTTTATTAAATTGGTTTTCTATTTCATGGCCTGGCTTGAAGTTTGTTTGGTAAGTTTCAATGGTAAGAGAATAATTAGACGAAGAAGATGGTAAAGCATTTTCTTCTAATATTTAGAAATAGAAGAGTGTGCGAATGCATGCTCTTTGCTTATGTTAGAGAGTGTTTGATAAAATCATTGCCATTTGCAATATGTTCTATTATGGTTAGGAAAAGGAGTGTATAAAGTATGAGTTATGATGTTTTAGAAATATGTCGTCATGTGATTAATTACAGCAATGAACAGGACTATGGTATTTCAAACTTAAAGCTACAAAAAGTGCTTTATCTTATTCAGGCTTATTTTCTAATTGATAAAACAAAAAATGCTTCTTGTTTTGATGATAAAATTGAAGCATGGGATTTTGGCCCAGTTATACCTTGTGCATATAATGAATATAAGCAGTATGCAAATGGAGATATTCCAACTATAGAATCATATTATTTGTTTGATACAGATAATATCTGGAATATGAAAAGAGTAAAGTATAATGATGATGTTATTCTTGATGAAGATAAGAAACGTATTGATAGAGTAATAGATAGTTTTTCAGAATATACAGCTACTGATCTTGTTTCATTAACACATAAACAATCTCCTTGGATAAACTCTTATGTTCCAAATCAGAATAATGAAATATCCATCGATGCAATAAAGAGATATTTTCAGGATTAATGAGTTTTGGTTTGAATTATAGGTGAAATTAGTTAGATATCATAGAAGGGTTACTGGATGTTATGCATCCAGTAACCCTTTTTTATGTGATAATTGGAAGAAAATTTCCTCTTCTAAAGGCATTTAGATGAATGCCATTCATGATTTAAAAAAAGAAATGTTTGATAGGTAGATAAGATATAATAAACTGCAGGAAACTTATATCCTAAATCAATAAAAGGAGGAAAACTGTTTATATTACAATAAAGCAATAGGTGAAACATCTGTCCAGGGAAGATGATCATTCCATTAATAACATAAGACAGTACTACTCTATGGAAAACATACTTCAATAACATTGTTAAATCAGAATGATTCACAAACCAAAATGCCCATGTAGTCTAAACTATTTTACATGGACTTGATTATGTAATTAGAAGGGAGATGTATTATGTTTTCACTATCATCAATTATATTAGCTTTTTTTGCAGGAATTTTAGGTACTCTTATAGGTGGAACACAAACCTTTATTTGTACAGGCTTTGTTGGTCTGCTTGTTATCATATTTAATCATTGTGGGATTGATACAACATTCTTAAATGAAGTGATATCTAATAACTTATTTCTACCATGTATTATCTTTAATGCTGCTGGTTTAGCAACTGCTTATGCAGCTACTAAACATGATATCAGAGGTGTTGAAACATCAAGATCACTTGCTTTCACAAATGATCCTTATGTTTTATTAGTAGGGGCATTAGGTGGTATATTAGGTTATTTAATCTTTGATTTTGAAAACTATTTTGGTTTTCCAGTAGATACTGCTACTGTATCTATTATTTTAGTAGGAGTACTTGGAAGACTATTATTCAACAAAGAAAATACTTATAATAAAAAGAATCTTGATTTTTTAAAGAGTACATCTGTTAGTTTCTGGTTATTCCAGTTATTAATTGCTTTAGCTGTTTCTACAGTGATGGCTTATTTTGCGAAAGAAACAGGTTTATATACTATTGGTTTCTCAATCAGTGCTTTATCACTTATATTCGCATTAAATGATCCAGCATTCCCTGCAACACATCATACAACTCTTGTTGCTGGTTATGCCATTGCACAAACTGGAAACATTCTTATTGCGGTAGCATTTGGGGTTATAGCGCATTGCATCGGTTTATTATTTGGTATGGCTCTTAATACTGGTTGTGGTACACATGTTGATCCACCCGCTGTTGCTATTGCGATATGTAGTTTAATTCTATTTATATTATTCTAATAAGACTGCTAGAGTTTTTTAGGGGTTGGCTATTTGATTGTAACTCAGGATTCTATTCAAAAGGAATAGAAGACTATGGCAAATGAATTAAGCATGATGAAATCAAGCGAAAACAAAGATGTTGATGACAATTATGTTGTAAATGACATCGAGTCACCAAAAATATTGGAGCATGCTAAGAAAGAATAATCAGTAAGTGTATTGGCATGATGCTTTGGAAGAACGGGTTAGCCGTTCTTTTTTATCTGTTAATAAAAAATGATCAACACCTTATTAGAGGCGTTGTAGAAGACTTATGGAATACATGACTAGAAGATATGAGGTATAATATAAGTAGGTAAAGATTCTGATTTAAAGATATAAAGATGCTTTCGGTTGTTTATTGTACTCTTCTTTTGAAGATTATAGTATAATGTTGAAATTGGAGAGAGTTTATTATTTTTTTAATTAGTTCTCCAATATCTCTAAGGATAATGGTGATTATATGTGGTGTAAAAATTGTAATATAGAAACAAATGAAGAAAAATGTCCTATTTGTGGAACTGAAACAGTAGAAGATATTCCTACTGAAGTTTTATGGTGTGAACATTGTAAGACTCCTGTTATTCAAGAAGTGAATCAGGTTGATAAAGGAATTTGTCCTATTTGTGGTAATAAAATGAAATATATGGCCACTGATATTAGACCTGTGTTTCCTGAAGAAAGACTAATGCTAGAAATCTTATTAGGCAATAATCCTAATGAGTTTGTAAAAAAATCAGTATGGGCAGAAAACAGCAGGTATTTTATTGATGGAAAGAGTATTGCGTTACCTAGTAAATTATTTAAAGAAACAGAGACAACAGAGATAACTAAAAAGATTAATCAATATAAGGGTGAAAATACATATGAGTATTTTGATAAATATATTGATAATTTTAAGAAAGCAAATAAAGAACGTTTAAATGGATTGATTGATGAAGCGCAATCATTTGTAAAGAATGCTTCTAAAAAATATGATGAAGAACATATTGTTTTATCGTTCTCAGGAGGGAAAGACTCAACTGTAACAGCCGATGTTGTTATTAAGGCGTTAAGCAATCCTCTTGTACATATCTTTGGAAATACAACTCTGGAGTTCCCAACAACAATAGAATATGCAGAAAGATATAGAAATGATCATCCAGAAGCAATTTTCCAGGTTGCTAAAAATAATGAGCAGGTATTTTTAGATGTATGTGAAGAAATAGGACCACCAGCTCGTTTGATGAGATGGTGTTGTTCAATGTTTAAAACAGGACCTATTACAAGAGTTATTAATAACCTTTATAGAAATCAACAGATTTTAACATTTTATGGTATTAGAAAAGCAGAATCTGTAAGTAGAAGTAAGTACAACAGAATTGAAGAAGATGGAGAATCTGTAAAGATTCAGCAACAGACAGTCGCTTCACCAATATTCTTTTGGAAAGATGTAGATATTTGGCTTTATATCCTATCTGAGGATATCGATTTTAATTATGCGTATAGATTAGGCTATGACAGAGTTGGATGCTGGTGTTGCCCTAATAATAACCAGAGAGCGCAATTCCTATCTAGAATCTATATGCCAGAGAAAGCAGAAGAGTGGAGAGATTTCCTTATTAGATTTGCGAAAAAGATTGGTAAACCGGATGCTGAGAACTATGTTGATAGTGGCAAGTGGAAAGCAAGACAAGGCGGAAATGGATTGGTTGCTGCTGAAGATGTGAAAATTAGATTTACAAATTGTACAACAGAAGATCATGCAAAAATCTATAAACTATCTAGACCGTATAACGAAGAAGAACTTACAGGAATGTTTGTTCCATTTGGTCGTGTGGCACCAGAACTTGGTCAGAGATTAATTAATGAAGTACTTGTTTTAGATATAAAAACGAATGTGCCAATTATTTCTATTCAGCCATTTAGCCAAGATGGTTATGAATATGCAGTAAAGATTAAAACAATGAATGTAGCTGATCATGATAAATTACAGATGATGTGTGGTTATCAGATTAGAAAATATAATGCATGTAAAAGATGCTTAAAATGTGAATCAGTATGTCGTGCTGGTGCAATCACAATTACAGCGGATGATTATTTTATAAATCCAGACAAATGCGTACACTGTAAAAAATGCGTAAATGCTAAATATTTAACTGGTGGATGTATGATGGATAAGTATTTAAGAACAAAAGATTGAGGAAGATAAGATGAAATTTAGAGCACATGAAACCTTTTTTATACGAAAAGGGTGGATTACAAAAGGATTAAAAAATGTAGATATAAAAAAGAATGTTTTTACTGATAAAAAGATTTCTCCTACAGATACATTAGGAATCGGTACAAATATGTGTAAGTCATTGAGATACTGGCTTCAGGTATTAGATTTAACTGTTGAAGTAAAAGAAAAAGGTGGAAAGAGAAGCCAAAATATTACAGATTTTGGTCGCCTTGTTTTTGATAAGGATAGATATGTAGAGGAGTTAGGAACTTTATATGCTTTGCAATATAAATTAGCAAGCAATAAAGATTTAGCCACTTCTTGGTATTATTTCTTTAATAAGTTTTCTTTATCTGAATTCACAAAAGAAGATTATATTAATGAAATCCAGAAGTATATTTCTATGGAGGAAGAAGAAGTTGCTTTAACATCTTTAGAAGGTGACTTTACATGTATTGTGAATACATATCTTCCACGTCATAAAACAAATGCGAGAGTAGATTCTCCTGAAAACAATATTGAATCTCCGTTTGCAGAACTAGGATTAATTGATATCACAGGTAATAGAACTTATAAGAAGTCTATTCCTTCAGTAAACTCTATTAATCCATGGGTTGCTTTGGCAGTGATTGTGGATCAAGCAAAAGAAAATAAAGAAATTAGTATTTCAAGTTTAATGAATGATGATAACAATATTGGTAAAGTTTACAATCTTGATTCAGTAGCTTTATTAGAACTATTACATAAAATAGAAAAAATTGATGAATTAAAAATTATTAGAACAGCAGGATTGGATGTTATTCATATCAACAATGACTACAATTTCTTGGACTGTATGAAAAAATATTATGAAAGTTTTGAATTTTAGGAGGACTAAACAATGAGTAAAATGATATCAGTTGCATCAGGCTTCCAATATTCAGTTAATATTGCATACGACCTTCATGATGATACAAAAATAGAAAACTTTATTCCAACACAAGCATTCTTATCTTTATTAGATGATGTATTGGAAAGTATGAATGATAAATCTAATGATAGAGCAAGAGTATTAGTAGGTGCTTATGGTAAGGGTAAGTCACATATTATATTAACTATTCTGTCATTACTAATGAGAAAAGATATTCATGTATTTGATAACATCATGCCAGTTATTAAGACTGATCATGATTTATATCAGAAATTAATGAATTACTATGATAGTAAAAAGAAAATACTTCCAGTTGTAATTACAGGAAGTAATACAAGTATTTCACAGGCATTCTTGCTTGCTTTAAAAAGAACACTTGATGAGAATGATTTAAAGGAAATCATGCCTGAAACAAACTATAAGGCAGCTGCTTCAGTCATTGAAAGATGGAAAACTGATTATACAGAAACATATAATTCCTTTGTAGAATTACTAGAAGAACCTATTGATCTATATTTGGATAGATTATCAGACTTTGATTCAACAGCCTATGAGAAGTTTGAAAAGATTTATCCTTTACTTACTGCTGGTAGCACATTCAATCCTTTCTTAGGTTTTGATGTTGTTGAATTATATGGCAGTGTTATTAAAGAATTAAAGAAACATGGCTATTCAGGTATCTATGTTATTTATGATGAATTTAGTAAATATCTAGAAGCAAATATTACAAAAGCATCTATTAGTGATACTAAGATGCTTCAGGATTTTGCAGAAAAATGTAATAGAAGTGGAAATGAACAGATGCATGTAATGCTTATTTCTCACAAAGAAATATCTAACTACATTGATACTCTACCTAAACAGAAAGTAGATGGTTGGAGAGGTGTATCTGAAAGATTTAAACATATTCATTTAAATAATGATTTCTCTCAAACATATGAAGTTATTGCGTCTGTTATTAAACATGAACCTTCTATGTGGAATTCTTTCTGTAATAAGTACAAAAATAACTTTGAAACACTTTATAGAACATATCATAAACATCATATTTTTAAGAATCTAAATGAATCACAATTAAATAATGTAATCTATGATTGTTATCCATTACATCCTATTTCAACATTCATTCTTCCTAGACTATCTGAAAAAGTAGCACAGAATGAAAGAACATTATTTACATTCTTATCAGCTAAAGGTATTTCCACATTACCTTCTTTCTTAGAAAATTATGCAGATGATAAATTTACTTCAATTACGCCAGATGTAATATTTGATTATTTTGAACCATTATTCAAAAAAGAAGTCTATACAAGTTCATTACATTCAACTTACATCTTAACAAGTACAATTCTTCTTAAATTAGAAGAAGGTAGTCTAGAAAGTAAGATTGTAAAAACAGTAGCTTTAATCTATCTATTAGAACAATTCGATATTCTAGCACCAACACCAAGTGAATTAATGAATGTATATTCAATTGATTATACTTCTGATGAAATAGATAAAGCTATTTCTAGATTGATTAATGAAGAGTTTGTAGTATATCAGAAACAGTCAAACCATTTCTTGAAGCTAAAGAAGACTTCTGGTATCAACATCAATGAAAAAATACATGATAAGATGGAGAAACTTTCAACTTTCAAGAAAAATTTCTGTCAAAGATGTGTTAAACCAGTCTAATGTAGATAAATACATTTATCCTACACGATATAATGACGAAGTAGAAATGACACGTTACTTTAAAGTAGAATTCATTGATGCAAGTGAAGTGACAGCTGATGTTGATTGGAATCTAAAAACAAAAAATATTAAAGCAGATGGTGTTATTTATGCCATTATTCCAAATAAAGATATTTCATTGAATGCTTTGGATGAAATTCTAATTAAAACAAATAGTGAAACAAATCCTAGATATTTATTTGTGACTTTAAACTCTTATGAAGATATTCAAAAGAGTGCTATAAAGTATGAAGCCGTAAGAACACTTAAAGAAAATGCTCTAGGTGATGAAATTTTATATGAAGAATACAGTATTATTTATGATGATTTGGATGAAATGATTAATAACTATATTAGTTCTTTCTTGCGTCCAGAAAAGCATAAAGCAAACTATATTTATAATGGGCATGTAGAAAATATTGCAAGAAGATCTTCTTTAACTGGACTATTATCTAGTATCTGTGAAGAAATTTTCAAAAATACCCCAATTATTAATAATGAAGCTCTAAATAAAGATGTATTAACGTCTAACACAATTAAGAGTAGAGAAAAGATTGTTTCAGCATTATTAAGAAGTGAATTGGAATATAACTTAGGATTCAGTGGACATGGACAGGAAGTTTCTGTTATGAGAGGTGTCTTAATTAATACAGAGATTCTTTTTCAAGATGATGACGCTAAGGTTACTTATTTGAATGAACAACTTGAAGGTAATATGAAATTAGCACTACAGGAAATTGAAAAGTTTATTAAAGAATCTAGAGATAAGGAAATTTGTTTCTCATATATTTATGATTCTCTTACTAATCCGGATAATGACTTTGGAATTAGAAAAGGCGTAATGCCTATATTATTAGCTACAGTATTCCATAAGTATAAGTCACAATTAATTATTAGTGAAAACTTCACACAGGTTCCTTTAAATGCGAAAACATTGGAAAAGATTAATGCGGATCCTTCTATCTATTTCTTAGATTATTTAGATTGGAATGAAGAAAAAGAAGGCTATGTAACTGAACTTTCTAAGGTGTTTAAAGACAACATTATTGATCTAGAAAAATCAATTAACAACTATGATTATGTTGCAAAGGCAATGAAACGTTGGTATCTAAATCTACCTAAATATACAAAAGAAAACAAAGTAAATATTAATGGAGATAAGGTAGACAAGGAAATAATCAAGTTTAATAAATTATTAAGACGTGTAAATAGTACTTCTGAATTATTATTTGTAGAAATACCAGAATTATTCGGTAATATTGGGTACAATATAAGTGTTGTTGAAAAAATCAGTGAAATTAAATATTTAGAAGATAATACATTAAATAAATTAGAACATGGTTTACTAGATTATATGAAGGACTTATTTGCGTTAAATGGCGATAAAGAAATTATTAATCAGATGACACTCTCTTCAATCATGAAGGATTGGTTAGAAAATCTAGCATCTAATATTCATGAAATATTATTTGGTGATGGAACTGAACGATTTATAAAATTAATCATCGAATCTGGAAATGATGAATTATCACTAGTAAAGCAAGCAGCTAGACTTGCAACAGGTCTTAGAACTGAAGACTGGTCAGATAATACTTTTGAAAAATTTAAACAGACAATTAATAAATTTAAAAATACAGCTGAATCATATAAACAGGAAGTAGTTGAAGAGAATACTTCTGAAGACATTGATGGGTATCAGATTTCATATCTAGATGATTCAGGAAAAACAATTACTAAACGTTTCGATAAGATTGAACAAAGTAGAAGAGGTAAACTTCTATATAACGCAATTACAGCAAATATTGATTCTATGGGACAAGCAATATCCGATCAAGAAAAGAGACAGATATTGATGACAGTTCTAGAAAAATTCTTATAGGAAGTGATTTGAATGGCATATTTTGATAATGCATCTACAACTTATCCTAAACCAAAAGAAATGTATGACTTTATGGATCAATTCTATAGAGAAAGTGGTGCAAATGTTGGTAGAGGAAAATATGAACAAGCAAAAACAGCAAGTGGATTAATTCAGGATACACGAGCAAGAATTAAGAAATTGCTACATTGTCCTACTAAAGACGTTATTTTTACACCTACTGCAACAATTGCATTGAATATGATTTTACAGGGAATTATCAAAGAAAATGGAAATCATGTTTATATTAGTCCTTTCGAGCATAATGCTGTGACTAGGACTTTACAGCATTATGTTAATTGTGAGAAAATTGAATTACATATATTAAATGTAGATGATAACTTAAAATACAATTTACAGGAAATCAAATATCAATTTGATTTAGTAAAACCTGATTTGGTTATTATGAGTCATGCAAGTAATGCGTTTGGTATTGTATCTCCTATTGAAGATATTATGACTCTCGCAAAGACATATGATGCTACTACAGTAGTGGATATGGCACAAACTGCAGGACTAATTGATTGTAATATTGGATTGGATGCATTTGATTTTGCCGTATTTGCAGGTCATAAAACTTTATATGGTCCCACTGGAATATCTGGATTTGTAATGAAAAAAGGTGTTCCACTAGAACCAGTATTGTTTGGGGGTACAGGATATGATTCAGCAAATCAAAATATGCCAGATAGTATTCCTGAAAAATATGAGATGGGTACATTAAATATTTCAGGAATCGCTGGATTAAATGCTGCTCTTAGATGGCATGAAAATATTACTATTGAAGCTATAAGAGCAAAAGAACAAGAAAACAGAAAACGACTTTTAGATTTACTTAGTGATTATGATTTTATTCAAGTAATAGGAAATAAACCAGATATTGAATATGCCGGTATTGTTTCTTGCTTAATTAAAGGAATAAGTAGTGATAGTGCAGGTACAATCTTTGATAAACAGGGAATAGCTGTTAGAACGGGATTACAGTGTGCTCCTTTGGCACATAAGTTCTTTGGAACTTTTCCTGCTGGAACAATAAGATTTAGTGTAAGTTATTTTACAAGTGATAAAGATTTTGAACAGTTAGAAGAAGCATTAGATTATATTGATGATAATCTTTAGAGGTAAACGCATATGGGATTAAGGGATTTAAATAATATCAAATTAGAATATCGATCACTCTCTGATAATGTAGTAGAGAACTTTTATATTCCATGCTTAAGTGAGTCATGGGAATATGACCGTGCGGTAGGTTTTTTCTCTTCGAAAATTCTTCTTAAGATAAGTATAGGACTAGGTGCTATTGCAAAAAGAGGTGGAAAAATAAAATTACTCGTATCTCCCCAATTAAGCAAAGAAGATTATGATGCAATAGAGCATGGTTATGAATTAAGAGAATTAGCAATAAAAAGAATGACTGAAGCTTTTGATGAAAATATTGATTTTTATCAAAAAGAAGATCGATTTGCAATGCTTGCGTATTTAATTGAGCATAAAATCTTAGATATAAAAGTGGCTATTCCAGAAACCTATGCTGAAAGAGCATTGTTTCATGAGAAGTTAGGCATTCTTAAAGATACAAATGGTGATATCATTTCTTTTTCCGGTTCAAACAATGAGACAGATGCAGCAGTTACAGATAATTATGAAACATTTGATGCGTTCTGTTCATGGAAGAGTGAAGAATCAGAAAGTAGATGTAAATCGAAGAAGATGCGTTTTGATTCAATGTGGAATGGTACTGAAGATAAACTGATTACAATAGAATTTCCAGAAATTATCAAAAATCAAATATTATCCTATAGCAAGGATGGGGTTGACTATGTCAAACTAGATAAAGATTTATTACAAAAGTTCAAAAAGTTTAATGAGCAAAAAAACATTAATGGTCCAAAAATAGCAGATGGTATTAATTTGTTTAATTATCAGACGGAAGCTATAGATAATTGGAAGCATAATAACTATCGTGGTATTTTTGATATGGCTACAGGTACAGGAAAAACATTTACAGCATTAGGCGGTATTTGTGAATTATATAAACATCAAGACAGGTTATTAGTTATTATCTGTTGTCCATTCATCCACTTAGTAGAACAATGGGCCGAAGAAGCTAAACTATTTAATATTGATCCTATAGTTTGTTATGGTGGAACAAAATATAAAGATGTATTAAAGAGAAAATTATATAGATTAAGAAGAAAATCTGAAAATTTTATTTGTGTTATAACAACTAATAGTACTTTCCGTGGTGAATATTTTCAAAGTCTATTAAATATTAATTTAAAGAATACTTTGCTCATTGTAGATGAAGCACATAATTTTGGGGCAGATAATATAAGTGAGTGTATGAATATTGATTATCCATACAGATTAGCATTATCGGCAACGTTAGACAGATACGGTGACAGCGAAGGAACGGAAAAATTACATAATTTTTTTGGTGAAATATGTATTCGATATGATTTAAAAGAAGCAATAGCAGAGGAAAAATTAACTCAATATATGTATTACCCTGAAATTGTTACATTAGATGAATATGAATTAGATGAGTATTATGCTATCACAAAGCAAATCATAAAATACAAGTATAAAAAAGACGATAAGAGTAAGATGCCTGAAGGTTTAAAAAGACTTCTTATAAGAAGAGCAAGGATTATTGCAGGTGCTGAAGATAAAATCACAAAGCTGAAAGAAGTCATAGAACCATACAAAGATAAGAATAATTTATTAATATATTGTGGGGCAGTTAAATATGGACAGTACGATTATCAGAAATGTGAAGATGAGAAGAAACAGGTGGACAGGGTATGTACTATGCTTAGAGAAGAGTATGGTATGAAAGTACGAAAGTTCACTTCTGAGGAATCGACAGAAGAAAGAGAAGAAATAATACGTCAGTATAAAAATCAAGAAATCCAGGCACTAGTAGCTATAAAATGTTTAGATGAAGGAATTAATATTCCGAGTATTAAAACGGCTTTTATTCTAGCTAGCAGCACGAATCCAAAAGAATATATTCAGAGACGTGGAAGAGTATTAAGAAGGGCTAAAGGAAAATTATATGCAGAAATCTATGATTTTATAACTATTCCAAGACCATTAGATGAAGCAAACTGTGTTCCGCCTGAATTTAATAGAGTGGATAGAGGGTTAGTTCAAAGAGAATTCATTAGACTTAAAGATTTTTCTAGTTTATCTTCTAATTCATCAAGGAGTTTTAAAATTATTGAGGAAATTGAAGAGGCTTATGATTTAAATCAATTTATATTGGGAGATGAAATTATATGAGTTATGAAGAAGCAGAAATAGATAAGAATGTAAGAAAAAATATTATTAATAGAGCTTTAAGGGAAATTGAAATTGGAAATAATTTGAAATCAACAAAAGGTGCAATTGCAAAAAGAATTGTAGAAATTATTAAAGAAGAGGTTGAAGAAGATGCTGATTAAATCGATTGAACTTGTCAATTTTAGACAATATATAAATGAAAAAATTGAGTTTTCTACTGAACCAAAGAAGAATACTACTATTATCTTAGGTGAAAATGGATATGGAAAAACAACTCTTATAAGAGCATTTATATGGGGATTATATCGAACTAATGGGTTCAAAAATAACAAAATTTTATTAAATAGCAACGTTGCGGATAGAATGGCAACTGATAGTTGTGAGAGTGTTAAAGTTGTACTTGAAATAGAACATAAAAAAATACCCTATACTATAGAAACAGAACAAGTATATTATAAAAACTCAAGTGGTCAGATTTCTAAAAAAACAAATCCTGTTACTAAAATAATAAACGAAAATTTAAAAAACACCCAAAAACCTTTAATAGGCAATGCTGCTATTAACGAAATAGATGATATTTTGAATAATAATACGCTAAGTTTATGAAAAATGTTGCTACTAGATCATTAAATTTAACTTAATGCCT
>OLRF01002277.1_pt1 | contig 17282 bp, 14 predicted proteins | sample 1672061 | NCBI WGS metagenome assembly OLRF01 (sample SAMEA3136641, study PRJEB25190) | human gut metagenome | reverse complement strand
TAGCTTCAGGACTGAGTTTGCCTGCTTCAACCTCTTTAGCAATCGCTTGAACTGCAGATACAATCTCCGCACGACCACCGTAGTTCAATGCAAAATTAAGTATCAAACCGGAATTATGTTTCGTCTGCTCTACTGCCTTTTCAAGAGCATCTAAGGTTTCCTTAGGTAGGCGACTATTATCTCCGATTGTCAAAATGCGAACATTGTTTTTGTCTAATTCTGGTACATACTTGTTAAAAAATTCAACTGGCAAATTCATGATGAATTTCACTTCATCTTGTGGGCGTGACCAGTTTTCAGTTGAGAAAGCATAGACTGTCAATACCTTAACTCCAAGTTGTGACGCTTCGATGGTTACCTTTTGCAAGGCATCCATCCCAGCCTTATGTCCCATCACACGCGGTTGTAGACGCTTTTTAGCCCAACGGCCATTTCCATCCAATATGATTGCAACATGCTTTGGTACATTCATATGATTATTTCCTCCTAATAACAATAGGTATACAAGAACAGAGGGGACAGTTTCCAGAGCATCTGGACCTTATCCCCCTCCTGTTGTATACTGCTTTTATCTCTTACAGGTCTTATACTGTCATAACCTCTTTTGATTTTGCTTCTACAGCTTTATCAACTTCTTTTACATATTTGTCTGTCAGTTTCTGAAGATCATCTTCCATATCTTTCATTTCATCTTCTGACACATCGGAACCTTTCAGTTTCTTAACAGAATCGATTCCATCACGACGGATATTACGAATCGCAACTTTGGCTGCTTCGCCCTTTTTCTTAACATCCTTTACCAGTTCTTTTCTTCGATCTTCTGTTAATTCAGGGAAAAGAAGACGTACAGTTGTTCCGTCATTCGTCGGATTAATCCCCAGATCTGAAGTCATGATTGCTTTTTCAATCTCTCTTACCATTGTCTTTTCCCATGGCTGGATCTGAATCATACGTGCTTCCGGTACGGATACGTTTGCTACCTGCTGGATTGGTGTCGGTGTTCCATAATAGTCTACCATGATCTTATTCAGAACGTTCGGATTTGCACGGCCTGCACGGATTGCAGAAAGTTCTCCGTCCAGATTTCCGATTGTTTTCTTCATTTTTTCTTCAAATGGTTTTAATCTTTCATTCATAGTGTTATCTCCTTTTATCTGCTTATCTGCATTTTTATACAGTTACTTTTGTTCCTGTAAATGTACCCTTCATTGTCTCAACAATGCTGTTCTCCTCATTTAATCCGAATACCAGCATCGGCATCTTATTCTCCAGACACATGATAGAAGCGGTAAGATCTACTGCCATCAGCTTCTTATCGATAATCTCCTGAATAGATATCTCATCGTACTTCTTCGCTTCCGGATTTACCTTCGGATCACTGTCATAGATACCGTCAATTGCTTTTGCCAGTAACATTGCATCTGCTTCGATCTCAATGGCTCTTAAAACTGCACCTGTATCTGTTGAAAAATATGGATGTCCTGTTCCGCCTGCAAAGAATACAACTTTTCCTTCATTCAATGCTTCTACTGCTGCATCCTTGGAAAACAGTGTGGTAAATGCACCGCATACGAACGGTGTAAATACTTCTGTCTTCATGCCTGCATAACGGAAAATATCAGATACATAGATACAGTTCATAACTGTTGCAAGCATTCCGATCTGGTCAGCCTTCACACGGTCGATCGTCTCACTGGTTCTTCCTCTCCAGAAGTTACCTCCACCTGTTACGATTGCAACCTGTACCCCATCATCTACAAGCTGCTTTACCTGCTTGGCTACACCCATACAGGTAGCTTCGTCAAATCCTGTCTTTTTATCGCCTGCGAGAGCCTCCCCGCTGAGTTTTAACAATACTCTTTTCATAAGTTCTTACTCCTTACCATAAGTTCTCTTTATGCATTCACATACTTATCATAAAGTATAGCATAGGAATAAAAAAAAGGGAATATGAAAGCCTCACATTCCCTTAAAAATCCTTTGAATTTTTATCTATTAGTCGCGGAAAACCACTTCTCCTGTCTTTTCATCCATGCTTTCTACGATCGCCAATGACTCCAGATGAATACCTTTGGAACGGATGATATCTCCTCCGACCTGGAATCCCTTCTCGATCACAACTCCGGCTCCGACAAGCTCGGCTCCTGACTTTGTAACCAGTTCTGCAAGTCCTTCCAGAGCTTTTCCATTCGCAAGGAAATCATCAATCAGAAGTACCTTGTCACCTTTTCCGAGGAATTCTTTTGAAACAATAATGTCATACACTCTTCCGTGTGTAAATGATTCTACTTTTGTAGTGTACACATCTCCGGCAATATTCTTGGTCTGTGTCTTCTTAGCAAATACAACAGGAACATCAAATACTTCTGCTGCAACACATGCGATGCCGATACCGGAAGCTTCTATGGTAAGAATCTTTGTGATCTCTTCATCTGCAAATCTTCTCTTAAATTCTTTTCCAATCTCCTGAAATAACTTTACATCCATCTGATGATTCAGAAAGCTGTCCACTTTTAAGACATTTCCTTCTTTTATCTTGCCATCCTTGCGGATTCTGTCTTTTAATAACTGCATCTTAGCGGCCTCCACATATTTTTCTAAACGTTACCCAATATTGTAATAACTTTTGCGTCTGATTGCAAGTAGTTTCACTATATATTTTTCTAATATATTTTATTTTGCCAGTTTTTTCTCCAGAACGCCCATTGCAATCTGTTCGCTGGTGATTGGAAGATCTTTGAACCAGATGCCGGTTGCATTCGCAATCGCCTGTGCAAGCGCCGGTGCCGGAGTGTTAATTACGATCTCTCCGATGGATTTGGCACCGAATGGACCGGTCGGTTCATAACTGCTTTCAAATTCGACCTGCAGATTTCCCATATCTCTTCTGGATGGTACTTTATACTGCATGAATGAGTTATTCAGCATTCTTCCCTTTTCATTATACTGGATATTCTCATAAAGCGTCATTCCGATTCCCTGTACAAGCCCGCCTTCTGTCTGCACTCTTGCAAGATTCGGGTTGACAACGGTTCCACAGTCTACGACAGCCTTATAATCCAGGATTTCCACATGACCGGTCTCTTTGTCGAGTTCGATCTCTACTGCCCCTGCCATGAATGGCGGCGGTGATGTCGGAGACGTATTACTTTCTGTCACCTCAAGCGCACAGCCATTACCGCACATGGATTTCGTGCCGATATCTTCCAATGATACACTCTTCTGTTCTCTCGGCCATTCTACATGATCGCTTGCAAATACCAGTTCTTCCACAGGTGCCTCCAGCATTCCTGATGCAATCTCAAGGATTCTGGCAATCAGCTTCTGGCATGCTTTTTCTACTGCCTTACCTGTTATATACGTAGTACTTGATGCATAAGATCCGGAATCATATGGCGACGCATCTGTATCGGCACCGAGTACTTCAATTCTTTCCACCGGACAGTCCAGACACTCTGCTGCCATCTGTGCCAGGATCGTATCGCATCCGGTTCCCATATCTGCTGCCGCGATCATCAGTGTATAGAATCCGTCATCATTCATCTTGATTGTCGCGGAGCCGACGTCTACGCCCGAGATTCCGGACCCCTGCATTGCCATTGCAATACCGACGCTTCGAACTTTACCATTTCCCATGTCTTTACACGGATACTTGTCCTTCCAGCCGATTAGTTCCGCAGTCCGCTCCAGGCAGCGGTCAAGTGCACAGCTCTGTGCCGTCTCACCGTAATATGCAGGCATCACATCGCCTTCTCTTACCATATTTTTTAGACGGAATTCTACCGGATCGATATGTAATCGTTCTGCCATTTCATTTACTGCAGATTCCACTGCAAAGATTCCCTGTGTCGCGCCATATCCTCTGTATGCTCCGGCAGCCATATGATTGGTATACACAACATCGTATGTAAAACGGTGTGCTTCTGCCGAACTATACAACGGGATCGATTTATGACCGGACAATCCAACAGTCGTCGGTCCGTGATCTCCGTAAGCGCCTGTATTCGACAGTGTATATACATCGATCGCACGGATCTTTCCTTCCTTCGATGCACCCAGACGGACATGTACTTCCATCTCATGTCTCGGAGACGATGCGATCTGCGATTCCTCTCTTGTAAAGATCATCTTCGAAGCTTTTCCCGTCTTCCATGTGACAAATGCCGGGAATAATTCCGCCACGACCGACTGCTTTGCACCAAATCCGCCTCCGATTCTCGGTTTGCTGACACGGATCCTGGATTTCGGAATTCCAAGTGCATTGGAAATGATACGTCTTACATGATATACAATCTGTGTAGAGCTTAAGATATTCAGTCTTCCATAAGCATCCATAAAGCATGTCGTACGGAATGTCTCCATCATGGCCTGCTGCGCTGCTCTTACATGATAGGTGCCTTCCACAACTTCATCACAGTCAGCCAGCACTGCCTCTACATTCCCGTCTTCAGTGCTGTCACATGCACATAAGTTCCGCTTATTATCTGCGCCGACCTGGCAAAGTGCCTTCCAGTTGTCTTCCGGATGTACCAGTACTTCGTTATCTTTTGCCGTATGGAAATCCAGTACTGCCGGAAGTACTTCATACTCTACTTTCAACATCTTAAGTGCCTTATCCACGCACGCTTCATTCTCTCCTGCCACGATTGCCACAGGATCTCCCACATATCTGACATGCTGGTCAAGGATCAGACGGTCATACGGACTGAGTTCGGGATATGTCTGTCCCGCTGTGGTGAATCTTTCATGTGGTACATCTTCCCACGTGTAGATATCTTCGATCCCCGGCACTCTTTTTGCCACATCTGTCTTTACTGATTTTACGATCGCATTGGCATGCGGGCTTCGGAGTACCTTTACGATCAGGCAGTCCTTTGGAGCAAGATCATCCATGAATACCGGTTTTCCTGTCACCAGTGCCATTGCGTCTTTTTTTCTTATCGGTTGTCCTACTGCTTTCATGATCTTTCTCCTTTCTTTCTGTATTCGATAAATGCTTCCATTGCACGAAGCTGTCCTTCATATCCGGAACATCTGCAAAGATTTCCCGCAAGATATGCCTTGATCTCTTCTCTTGTCGGTTCCGGATTCTCGCGGAACATGGCAATTGCATTCATGATCATTCCCGGATTGCAGAAACCGCACTGTTCTGCACCCTGATCTGCAACAAATGCACCGAATTCTTTTGCTTCTTCCTGAAGTCCTTCTAACGTATCTACCTTGCATCCGTCGACTCTGGCTGTCAGCATCGAACAGGATAATACCGGTTTATCATCTACAAACACTGTACACAGACCGCAGTTCGACGTCTCACATCCACGTTTTACACTATAGCATCCATGATCTCTGACAAAATCGATCAGAAGCTGATCGCTGGATATTTCCGCTTCTCTCATTGTCCCATTTAAAAGAATCTTTACTTTCATATCCTACTGATCTCCTCCTTTTGTATTCAGTGCTTCCAATGTCCTGCGGATCAGAACATATGCCAGACGGCTTCTGTATTCTTTGCCGGCGCGCATATTACTGTCCGTCTTCACCTGTGAAGCAATGCATTCTGCCTCTTTCTTCATCTCTTCTTCAGTACAGACACCGCTCCATACTTTTTCTCTGACTGCTTCTGTCAGTTCCAGTCGGACCGCCTTCTGCGGTCTTGCACCGATACATACGCATCCATTTTCAGCATTTACTGAAACCGCACATGTCAATACCGGAAAATCTGTCTTGGAATTTCTATGTGCCAGATAGATCATATTTCTCTGATCCTTTTTTACAATGACTCTGACTAAAATGTCATTGTCTCTTTTCATCTGCGCAAATTCCTGTAATGGAACAATCCCTCCTTTATACAGTTCTACGTAACTGTCCATTGCAAGAAACACCGTCAGTACATCCGAAAATCCATAGCGTCCGAATATACTTCCACCAATCGTTGCAAGGTTCCGGAACTGTACGCCGACAATATCACTGACCGCATCTTTTACTGCGCCTTCACACCACTGGTTCAATCTTTCATGACATTCCAGTTCACGGAGTGTCGTCATACATCCGATCCGGAATTCTTCTTCTGTCTCTTCGATCTGATTCAGACCAAGTCCGGACAGATCAATCGCTTTCTGTACATTCCGGTTCGACATCTTAAGCCACAACATGCCGCCCAGAATGCAGTTCGTCCTCTTCTGGTTCAGTTCATATGCCTGTTCCAGACTTTCTGCCTTCACATATTCCTTGATTTTTAACATACGCCTTTATCCTTATCTCTCTTTACTTAGTTTTATCCAGTTTCATCTATTCTTACTTTTATTAGTCTCACCTTTTTATCTATTCGTCTTTATTCCAGTGTGATCGCACCGGGAAAACAGACTCTGACGCAGGCAGGTTCCCGCCCTTCCCTGATTCTTTCAATACACCCGTCACACTTTTCCATTTTTCCGTCCTTGTCAAAATGGATCACGTCTTTCGGGCAGACCTTTTCGCAGGCATGACATCCAATACATTTTTCTTTGTCTGTCAGTACAAATCCAGTCTTCGGATCTTTGTAAATTGCCTGCACCGGACAGGCTTTGATACAGATACCGCAGTGAGCACAGCCCGGACAGATATTCTTTTCAAACTGATTTTTCACTACCTTTTTGACCGTCCGATGGCTCTTTGCATCTACATCTTCCACATCATGGTGTGCATCCAGACAGGCTATATGACAGGCATAACAGCCGACACATTTATCCGGATCAAATTTTAATCGGTAACACATGCCTTCACCTCGCCTTTTTCTTTCTCGATTTTACAGAAATAACTTTTATATCCCGGGAATCCTGAAATTGGATCCAGATAATTTCTGTCTATCAGATCATTTGCCTCACCCTTTGCATTGCCATGATAGACGTGTACAATTCCCGGCTGGCTGTTCAGGTAAACCGCCGCAATTCCGCAGATACTTCCCACCGGGGAAGATACCCTCACCATGTCACCATCTGCAATACCATACTTTTTCGCATCTTCCGGATGGATTTCTACCAGTGTTGCCTCTTCAAGTCCTGCAAGCCACGGTACCCGGTATGTTCTTGCATGGAAAAGCTGTGGTTTTCTGGAACCGGTATTCAGAATCAGTGGATATGCTTCCCTGTCCATGCCTGACACCTCACGGAAATCTCTGTATTCCGGAAGTCCGGAATATCCGTGGCTGTCTTTGTAACGTTCGAGTATCTGTGATACAAATTCCACCTTACCGGATGGTGTATGAAAGCCTTCTTTTTCATATCTCTTAAATGCAGGCGGAATGATCACACGTCCTTTTACCCCTTCCGGATGCGCCCGCAATTCCTCCAGTGTGACACCGGATGGCTCCAAAATATATTCCATATATTTCTCATAGCCATGTTCCAATGCTTCATCATGTAACTGCATGGCACGAAGCATGCCGATCATGATCTCAATATCATTCTTCGCCTCTCCGACCGGTTCGATTACTTTTTCTGACAGGAAGAACATTCCTCCCCGTCCATTCAGCACAACATCTCGTTCAAAGGAAGACGCTGCCGGAAGAACCAGGTCTGCCATCTTGCTTGAATCCGAGAAAAACAGATCTACATTCACATAAAAGTCCAGCGCTTTTAATGCTTTCTGAAAATGCTCCGGCTCCGGCCACATTCTGTGGTTCAGGCCGAATCCCACCACAGCTTTCAACGGATATGGTTCTTCCTTCAGAATATAATCTGCAATTCTTGTACACTGCGCTTCCTCACACGGGAGATCAAACCATGCCGGAAAATCTTTCTCACCGATGGCTTCTATCGTATCCAGCCGTTTTACTTTTCCATATTCATTGCAAGGAGACACCGGACCCGGTCTTGACGGATTGCCACCTGGGATATCATAGTTGCCGGTAAGTGCGATCAGACACATCACTGCCCGGTAATTCTGCATTCCATTAATATTATGTACAACTGGAGACGCTGAAAACATCACCCCGGCAGGCCCGTTAGATGCATACATTCTGGCAGCTTCACGGATCAGTTTCTTATCTACACCGGTGATCTTCTCTGCTTTTTCCGGTGGAAACTGATTCACATACGCTTTGTACTCTTCAAAACCATATACATATTTTTCTACAAATTCTTTATCATACAGCCCTTCTTCTATGATCACCTGTGCCATAGACAGCGCAAGTGCTCCGTCCGTTCCCGGCAGAAGTTTCAAGTGGATATCCGCTGCCTGTGTCGTTACGGTCTTTCTTGGATCTACGGCTATGATCTTCGCCCCACGTGCTTTTAACGACTGATAAGATCTTGCCATTCCCACATTGGAATGATACAGATTGTTACTCCATACGAGAACCGTCTGTGCATGCATCAGATCCGGAAAGCAGATGTCATTTCCATAAATAGATCTCCATGCCATTGCCGCCGACTGAAAACAGGTACTGGATTCCGTACAGTAATTCGGAGACCCGTAAGCATTGGCAAGCCGCAGAAGTGCCGGTCTGTACCATTTCGGATATCCCGCATAAAATGCTGCCGCCTGCGGACCATATTCTTTTTTGATCCTGAGAAGATTCTCTGCAATCATCCGATACGCTTCATCCCAGGATATGCGTTCAAATTCCCCGCTTCCTTTTTTTCCGATCCGTTTCATCGGATACAGAATCCTGTCTTTGTTATAAACATACTGCCTGGAAGCAGCTCCTTTAGAACATAATCCTCCACTCTGCCCCGGAAGATCCCGGCTGCCTTCTACCGACACAAGCGTTCCTTCTTCTACATAAGCATCGATCGGACATCCCGCTGAACAGATATTACAGCGGACTTTTTTTATTACTCTTTGATTCATGCTGTTTCACCCATCAATGTTTCTATGTTTATTCATACATTTTATTATAACAAGTTGCTTTTCAGTTTTCTATCTATTTTTCAAATTTCTGTCTTTCTTTCCTTTCATGATCTCAAAGTACATAATAAGAAGAAGTGTTCCCGCCAGCACCCATGCCGCCGGAGATGCCAGACAGATTCCCATATAGCTGCCAAAATGTGATGCAATCAGCGATGCACCGCTCCGTCCGACAAGTTCTGCAATCCCCGCTGTCATCGGAAGCAGTCCATATCCCATTCCCTGAATTCCGTTTCTATACAAATTAACAATAACAAGAGGCAGGAATGACACGCTTACACACCTCAAATAAATATCCACATATTCCATGATCTGATTTACATTCTCTGATACAAAGAATATCGTCATATATTTTCCGACAAAGAAAATAATCACACCTGTCACAACCGCATAAATAAATCCAATCAATGTTGCACTCTTAAATCCTTTACGGATTCTCGTATATTTCCCTGCCCCCATATTCTGTGCACAGTAAGTCGCCATCGTTGTACCAAGCGCAACGTAGGCCTGCGTAAACACCTGCTCGATCTTGCTTGCTGCCGCAAATCCGGCTGCAGCTGTAGAACCGAGGATATTCAGGCAAGACTGTACAACAATCGTTCCTATCGCCGTGATGGAATATTGGAATGCCATCGGAAGTCCGATCTTCAGCTGCCATCCGGCCAGATTCTTATCTATTTCCCAGTCTTCTCTATGAAGATACAGTGCGGGAACCTTCTTTGCAATATATAGCAGACACAGGATTCCCGAAATTCCCTGTGCGATCACTGTCGCATAGGCTGCCCCTGCCGCTCCCATTCTAAAGACAATGATAAACACCAGATCCAGCACAATATTCAAAAGTGCTGCAATCACAAGAAAATAAAGCGGACGCTTACTATCGCCCAGTGCCCTTAATACACTTGCAAGATAATTGTAAAGTGCCTGTGCCAAAATCCCGCCGCAAATGACCATAATATATCCGTAAGCTTCTCCATACATGTCTGACGGTGTATTCATCAGATGCAGCACCTTCGCCATACTGATCATGCTCAGCAATGTAAGAATAACGGTTACGATCCCTGTAAGTACCGCACCGGATGCCACAGACTTCTTCATCGCCTTCATGTTTCCGGCTCCGAAGTGCTGTGCTGTAACAACCGTAAATCCCGCCGTAACTCCCTGCAGGAAGCCAATGATCAGAAATACCAGTGTTCCACATGCTCCTACCGCCGCCAGTGCCGCATTACCGACAAATTTCCCGACGATCACCGTATCTGCCATATTATAAAACTGCTGAAAAATATTACCGATAAAGATCGGCATTGTAAAATTGAAAATGATCTTCCCGGGAGTGCCGGCCGTCATATCTTTTTCCATCCTGTTTTCCTCCTTTTCCGTCATCTGTGTATATCGCTATCTTTCATCTTCATTCTATGTGTTTACGTCAAGAAAAGACCCTGATATCGCTTCAGAGCCTTTTCTCGCAAAACTTTATTCATTATATAAAACACAGAAAACAATTGCAACTATTTTTCTGCAGATTTATTTACAAATCCAACTTTATTAAGCGGCCAGTACCGGAATCCTGCTTTGGCCAGAATTGCCTCTTTCTTTACATACGTGTTATCCCAGTATCTGGAATCCAGACTATTGTTCCGGTTATCCCCCATTACAAAATAACTATCTTCCGGAACTTCATAAGGTCCGAAGCTTCCTGCCATCTCTTCCGGGCAGAAGCTTACCGCCTGTGTCTGCTCTTTTCCATCAATGTAAATCTTCCCGTCTTTCACGGTAACCGTCTCTCCTGGCAGTCCGATCACGCGCTTGATAAAAATCTTGGACGGATCATCTGGATATTTGAAGATTACAATGTCATATCTCTCCGGATCATCTTTGATATATGCCAGACGGTTTCCCAGCACCCGGTCTCCTTTCATGATCGTATCCTGCATGGATTCCGACGGAATCACGGCATTGATATACACCAGTTTGTTCATCGCAAATACAACACAGAATATGATCAGAAATGTTTTCAGATAATCCCATACAGCCGCCATACCGGTCAGCTCTTCCTCTTCCTGCTTCTTTTCCTTTTTATTTTTCATATTTTTACACTCTCCCCTTTCATGTAGCACATACGCGATCTTTTTCACACATTTTTACGTTCTCCCCACGCTTCACACATATAGCTTCATATAGTTTATGAAAGTTTTAATATAACCCCATCCGGACTGAATGCCACTTCATTGCCCTCATTAATCTCTTTCTGATAAAGTTCCGCATCCGGAATCTCTAACTGAATCTCTTCTTCACTTTTCAGCTTCAGAAGGGTTACTTTAGCCATTGGTTCTACCCCGTCCGGTCTTCCTTCACATCCAAAATCCGGTTCATCAATTCTCATCACCAGATATCTCATATCCAGGATATCTACTGTCTGCGCATCTAATTTTCCATCAAAGAACTTATCCAGTACTCTCCGAAAGACTTCATTCTCTTTTGCCGCCAGCGCAAACAACGTCATTGACGAACGCAGTTTCAGATCATCAGGCCATCCCATGACTCTGGTTGCATCATCTGATTCCAGTTGCAAAAGTGCCTCTGAACTCTCTCTTAAATGTGCATTTGTCACTGCGTTTTCTATATATGCTTTAGCTTCTTCATAGTCTTCAATAGCGTAGTACATTGCAGTACCGCTACTCCCCAGCCCCTGAATCTGCGGAAAAATGTACCACATCCAGCAACTTCTCTTATGTCCACTCTTAATCTCTGCAAGAGCTGTCTTAAATTCTGACTCCTGCGCTTTGATAAACCTCTCTAGATTATTCTCTCTCATTCTTTTTTTGAACCTCCAGTCCATACATCTGTCTGTACGCTGCTTCTTTTCCAGTACAGTTTTTATAACAACATCTTTTTCTATTTTAGCATACCTTTCTATATCATGTATACATCAAATCATCCGACATCTATAGAATAACCGGAACACAAAAAGCAGAAACTGTTTTTTACACCAGCTTCCGCTTTTCTTACTTTTATTACTTAATCTGTAGGATATGAAGATTCCTTATATTTTTCCAGACTTTTTAAACAGCATATGAAATCCCCCCTTCTTCTTACCGGCAGAAAAATTTTCTTGCATTTTCCGATATGCCAGACTATAATAACGATTGAACAAAGTTTTTTATAAACAGGGGGGAGCTGGAGAAAACCGGCTGAGAGGAAGCGTAATTCCGTTTCGACCCTTTACCTGATTTGGATAATGCCAACGGAGGGATTCATACCATGTATTGATTTGACAGAGATGCCCCCGCATCTCTTCTTTTTTACTTTTTGTACCCTCCATCCGCTTTATGAATGAAGGGTATTTTTTTATGAAAGGAATGTTTATTTATGACACACACAACTTTATCATCAGACTCTTCACGGACAAGACGACTGGCTCTTGCCGGTGTATTTACGGCTCTTGCCATCGTCGGAAGTTTCTTAAGCTTTCCGGTTGCAGGCAGTAAATGTGCACCTGTACAGCATATTATTAATATCCTGGCAGCAGTCACGTTAGGGCCCTGGTACAGTGTAGGAATTGCATTTTGTGCCAGCCTGTTACGAAATCTGCTTGGTCTTGGCAGCATGATGGCTTTTCCCGGAAGTATGGTTGGAGCACTTTGCTGTGGACTTGTATACTCCATTTGCCACAAGCTCAGCCTGACTTGTCTTGCAGAGGCACTCGGCACAGGAATTCTTGGCGGCCTGGCTGCTTATCCTGTTGCAGTATATATTATGGGAATCACTCCTGCCGGGATCTTCGTCTATGTAGTTCCATTTCTGATTTCTACTATTGCAGGAAGCATTCTTGCATTTCTGCTGATTACAGCGCTGAACAAAAGCGGCGTAATGGCTATGATAAAAGCGACTCGTTAAGAGTTGTTTAGAAACGGTACATTGGGGACACCACCTTGTACCGCATACACAAGTATCAGATTTTCCCATCTGATATAGGCGTCAGTAATTTCATAGTTCTTTTATGAACCTCAGATTTATGTAGAGAAATGTTTCCCTGCATCGAAATCTGTGTGTTTTTGCTGACGCATTATAACCTTATATTTAATTTTTTTAACGGAGGCAAACACATGAGAAATTACACAACACAGATGGATGCTGCAAGAAAAGGAATTGTCACTCCTGAAATTGAGATTGTAGCAAAAAAAGAAAACATGACAACAGAAGCACTTATGAAACTTGTTGCAGAAGGTAAGGTTGCAATCTGTGCCAACAAGAATCACACCAGCCTTGATCCGGAGGGTGTCGGAAGCATGCTCCGTACCAAGATCAATGTAAACCTTGGTGTATCCCGCGACTGTAAGGATTACAATATTGAAATGGAAAAAGTTATGAGCGCTGTAAATCTTGGTGCTGAAGCCATCATGGATTTATCGAGCCACGGTAACACACAGCCATTCCGCCAGAAACTGACACATGAATGTCCTGCTATGATCGGTACTGTTCCTGTATACGACAGTGTCATCCACTATCAGAGAGATCTTGCAACTCTGACTGCGCAGGACTTCATCGACGTTGTCCGTCTTCACGCAGAAGATGGTGTGGACTTTGTCACACTTCACTGCGGAATTACACGTAAAACGATTGAACAGATAAAAAAACACAAACGTAAAATGAATATTGTAAGCCGTGGCGGAAGTCTTGTATTTGCATGGATGTGTATGACCGGAGAAGAAAATCCTTTCTACGAACACTATGATGAGATTCTTGATATCTGCGAAGAATATGATGTTACTATCTCCCTTGGTGATGCATGCCGCCCTGGATGTCTGGCCGATGCTACCGATGTATGCCAGATTGAAGAACTGGTGCGTCTTGGAGAACTCACAAAACGTGCATGGGACCACAATGTACAGGTAATGGTAGAAGGACCGGGACATGTACCGCTTGATCAGGTTGCTGCCAACATGAAAGTACAGCAGAGTATCTGCATGGGTGCTCCGTTCTATGTACTTGGCCCTCTTGTTACGGATATTGCTCCAGGTTACGATCACATCACATCCGCTATCGGTGGTGCAGTTGCTGCTATGAATGGTGCTGCATTCTTATGTTATGTAACACCTGCAGAACATCTGGCGCTTCCTAATGTAGATGACGTAAAACAGGGGATCATTGCTTCCAAGATTGCTGCCCATGCTGCCGACATCGCCAAAGGTGTTCCCGGAGCACGTGATATTGATGATAAAATGGCTGAAGCACGTCAGAAACTTGACTGGGACGCACAGTATGCCTGTGCATTAGACCCTGAAACAGCCAAAGCCATCCGTGACAGCCGAAGCCCGGAAGATGATCATAGTGATACCTGCAGTATGTGCGGAAAATTCTGTGCAGTCAGAAGTATGAATAAAGCTTTGGCCGGAGAATATATTGATATTCTGTAATTCTTGGGATTTAATTTATTAACTGGAGAAGCGGCCTCTCAGTCCTTGAAGGAAACAATGGATAAGGATTATTGTTTCCTTCAAGTCGTGACTGGCTGTGGATGTTAATAAATGAAATGCCCGGAAGTCCAACCCGGTGGAAGCCACTACGGTTACGCATTTGCCATTTAATTTGTAAGGCATTCGACACCCACGGAATAAAAAGTAGAAAGCCGTTCCAGTGAATGTGAAGAAGGTGTTGGAAATAGTTAAGCGTCAAAATTATGCGTTGGGTTTTCGAAATTTGCCTGTTTGAGCCGAATGGCGAGTTGCAAATTTCGGAAGCCCGTTTTTAGCATAATTTTGACGCTTTAGTATTTCCCGCCGACGGAACCTGAACAGGAACGGCTTCCTACTTTTTATGCAGGTCCGGGTCGTCGTGCCTTCCTGAATTAAATAAATTCCAATTTAAATCTCCACCTCAAACGGCAGCCTGTCCAGAATATCTTTCTGCATATCTACTCCCGGATACACCTCGATCAGTTTCAATCCCTTCGGTGTCAGTCTGAACACGCAGCGTTCTGTCACATATAACACCTTTTGTCCATTTTCTATCGCTCGCTTTGCAGAGAAGCTTACACTGTTGACCTTCTCTACGAACTTAGCAATTTCTCCTTCTTTCTGAATCGTCACCACTCCTTTTTTCTGCGTAACCTCCAGACCTTTGGCATCAAATGTCATACAGAACACAACCGTCGGTGTCTTTGCCGTAATATTTGCAAATCCGCCGATTCCGGCAAATGCACCAGGTCCTCTGTGTGCATTGATGTTGCCATATTTGTCAACTTCCAGAGCTCCCATAAAGCAGATGTCCAGTCCTCCGTTATCATATAAGTCGAACTGGTTTGCCATATCATAGACTGACGCTGCACCAATCATAGCTCCAAATGCTTCTCCCGATACCGGAAATCCGCCGATACCACCTGACTCTACCGTAAGGGTTACCATATCCAGCATGCCGCTCTTTCTCGCATACCGGGATACCATCTCTGGGATACCGATTCCGATATTCACGATATCATCCACCCGAAGTTCCTGTGCAGCTCTCTTACCAATGATATTTCCCGTCACACTGTTCTTTTTTGGTTTGGTCGATACATTCTCGATCTTTTCACTCCATGTATACCAGTCCTTGTAAGGAATCTCAAAGCTTCCCGTAAGCGCCGTATACGCTTCGTTTCTCTTTTCCGGCTCTGCCACAACGATTGCATCTACAAGACATCCCGGAATAATGGCGTTACGTGGACGCGACGGTGTATCAACCAGACGGTCTACCTGTACGATAACTTTTCCCCTGTTTGCTTTTACCGCCTGACAGATGGAAAGAGCATCGCCGGACATAAACATATCATCGAATGTGATATTTCCCTTTCTGTCTGCTGCTGTTCCTTTGATCAGTGCGATCGTAATCTTCGGAAGCTTGTAATACAGGAATTCGTCCCCGTCTACTTCTACATGTTTTACCAGTGAATCATCGATGGATATGCGGTTAATACCAGGTCCTTCTCTTCTTGGATCTACGAATATATCCAGTCCGACTTTCGAAAGGGCTCCCGGCAGACCTCCGGCCTGTGCACGGATTGCATGAGAAATACATCCAAGGGGAAGATTATACGCTTCAAAACGGTCCTCCAGCACCAGTTTCTTTGTGCTCATCATGGCTCCGAAATGTCCACAGATCAGTTTGTCTACTGCACCTTCTCTAATATATCCTTCTGCATTATGTTCTTCATCCCAGACACCGAATCCCGCACTGGATACAATCGTCAGATGTGTAGGAGACTGCATCTTCTGATATCTCCGGTAGATTGCTTCATGAAGTTCTGTCGGGTTCTCTATTCCTACAAATGAATTGACACAGATACAGTCTCCATCCCTGATCAGACGGATGGCTTCATCTGCACTCATGATTTCATACATTTTTTCTAACTCCTTTAACCTTTGTACTGACAAAAAATAATTAATTCTATTTTATCTTATTACTCTGCTAAAGTCTAGCATTTCTATATTTTTAATCGATGCTGCTACCAGCACAGGCTTTACCACATATTAGTTGCAATAATTTTAGACCATTTCTCACAACTTTCTTCTTTAATTCCGCTCCCATTAATTCATCATTTATAATGTCTACTGTTTCCGAAATTGTAATTGCATTATTTTTTTCTAACTCCGAAAGTTTGTCCTTAATTTTTTTAGTAAATCGATTTAACTTTTTTACTGACAGTGTTGTATTTGTATAATTTTCTTTATATTGATATCTGGATAACATATCAAATTTTATATTTAAGATATCAGAAAATAATTTATAATTTTCTACTACTAACACACATAATTTTTCTCTTGCTCGAGAAATCGCTTGATATAATAACTTATAAAACAATAAATCAGGATTAGGATGTTCTTTTCCTTGTATTCTTCGTTCTGGTAAAAGAAGCAATTTCTACTCCTTTAGGCGTATATTTATACAATTTCTTCGTAGATTCCACAAATGTATATAAACGTACATCCGGCGCAAGATGTTTTAAATAATAATGGTTTTTTCCCAACTGACGTTAAATAGCCTCAACACCTACATCTTCACTTTTTAATATTTAGAACAAGTGTATCCCTATCAATCTTTATCAAATCGAATTCTTTTCCAATTTGTTCTATTGTAAAAGAAGTAAAAAGATTTTCAAAATATTTTATCTCTGTCTCCATATTCCGCAATAAATCGACAAGAGTTTTTATCTCTTCCTTACATAGCATTCAAATTAATTTACTAATCATTTTCAAATTCTAATCTATTATGAATATAATATTTATTATTATATATTTCTTCTTACTTGCTTTCAATCGGTAAATATTTCCATAATTATCAAAAAATAATTTTTAAATTTATATTTCCCAACACGCAAAAAAACCTTGAATCATCCCATTTTCATAGGAAATTCAAGGTTT
>OLRF01002254.1_pt1 | contig 17400 bp, 19 predicted proteins | sample 1672061 | NCBI WGS metagenome assembly OLRF01 (sample SAMEA3136641, study PRJEB25190) | human gut metagenome | reverse complement strand
CCGATCAACAGCGAGTTAACGATAGAACATAATACGTCGTTTTCCTCTAATGTGGTCCAATCCGTATCTGTTCGTTTCTCCATCGTAAGCTGATAAGTGCCATCGTCCAACAATTCAACCTTTTCAATGGCGCCACAATCAGAGAAAGAGAAATCCCCGGCCATAGCATGAATTTCGTTGATGATAAGGCGTAAAACTGTCAATGAGTCCCGAATCTCCAAGCTGTTAAATTGCGCACGTCCATCAGGATATATGCCACCTCCTTTACCGGCAATTAGCGAGTCGATAAACTCACCAAATTGAAGCAGATAATCGGTACGATCAACTCGATCTTTGTGTATGTACTTATCACCTTCGATATCACCTGCTATATCAGAATAACCGGCTTTGATCTTCTTATTGTTGACTAACAGATATTCTGCGACGTAGCTAAGAAGGTTCAAGAGGTCGATATTCCGGTGCTGGTGGCCAATACCACCTCCGGATCCGGCAAACTCTGCAAGCTGTTGACCAACGAAAGTGGCAAAAGCTTCAGCGGTCGTGATACCCCATTCTTCGGAGTATGGGTTTTGAATTGGAAAAAGTGCCCCCTCGGAAAGTGGAAGGCGAGGAAATTCAGCAAGCCGAGGGGGCACTGTAAAAGAACCGACTTCAGGAACAGTGATGCTGAGAACATCTGCTGGAATATCGGTTCTGGGGAGGTTTAATAAGGGACGGGCATCAGCATATTTGAATGTAAATGTGTAATTGGAAGGAAGAGCACGGTCAGTGTAGCTGACATTGCTTTCTGTTACGACAATCTGACGCAGGTAGTTACCGGCATAAAGATACTTAGCCTGGGAGGGGAAAAAGTCAAGTAACCACTTGCGCTCATCCTGATTCAAATGGCCGGTGTTTTTTTGAAACTTTCGTTCGGTATCGACACGGTACTCTTGAGAAATTTCGTCAATTTCTGCCAGGTTATGTGTATGCTCACCGCTGAATGTTGTAGTACCGTAGGCACGGAAGGTGTCGAGACCTCCGAGGGAATTTTCGAAGAGGATCCACTGCTCTTGTTCGGTACGCATGTCTTCAGCATAATAACGCTGTATGTATGTGAGACGCTGACCGGTTAGGTTTTCAACCCATATATCATAATAGGCTGGCAATTTATGGCCAAGCCAACCGGCAACTACAGAATACTGCAGAGGTATAGTGTATGCGATGCCGGCAACCATTTCAGCAACTGTGTAGTCGGTTTGTGATATCACGGATCCGGAAGTATCAGTGAAGTATGCGCGAAGCTTTGCCACACAAGGTATTGTGGCATAGTAAGTCAGGAACTCCGGAGAATAATAGGTAACCGGCTTTATTGATGGCTGCCATGTGAGGAAATTCTGCGTGAGGAAATTGGCGGCAGAATCGGCCAGGCGGTCAATACCGGAGCGGATGACACGGAAGGTTAATGTAGTGTCATTAATCATGGCTGTAAAATCTGAGGCAAGTGAGGATTGCTCATATACTTGTCCTGATTCGATCAGCTGGTAAGATAGCCGGGCATGGACGATATCACGCAGGTTTATTGTGATATGTCCATCTGCGGAAGGATCGTAACGCTGAGATAAGATTTCCACACCACCTTGTTTCAGAATAAAGGAAACCTGGACATCTGAAGAGATGTGGAATTCCTTTAGATTCTGAGATAGCGATAAAGCATCAGGTTGCTGCAGTATAGTCATATTGATTTCTTTTTATGCCAAAATTAGAGATAGAGAGGGGTTAATTAAAGGACAAATCAAGTAGGAGTTGTCGTTGGGCGTGAAGGACGTTCATTGGGATCCTTTTCTGAGAATAACGCTGGACGCAGGGATAAATCTATGCGATAATAAACTTTTCCACCTGTTCGACTTGTATAATATATATAATAAGAACGATGATAATAAGTACCTCCAGCATCGTAAATAGCCTTGGTTGGTGGTAAAGGATAAATGGCCGGAATTGTATTCTGATTTCTTTCATCTTCACTGATAGTATACCCGGCAGCAACATATTCATCTTCACTGACTTCTGTAGTAGAAGAAACAATCATCCATTTGTATTCTGTGTTCCGGACCATACGTTCAGATTCAGCTTTGGCTAAGGACAATGGCTCATAGAGTGAAGTTGTCATCAGTTCGGATGTAACCGGTTCCGATTTACCACCAATGGTGTATTTAAAGATATTGAAAAGTAATTCAACTCCCTGGAGAGAAACTTTGTGATGAACCTGCAGAGAGTTTTTCAGAGAGTTTGGGAGCAATAGATCAGCAGAAACCTTATGCATAGAGTTCCGAAGCATGTTATCGAACTTCCGATAGAATTTCTCAAAAATTCCAATAGGGCCATTGTATAACAGGGAATATCCCCATTTACCCAATAAATCATGATTGGTCCCGATCGCATAATTAGAACTATATTGCACGAAAGCTAAGATCGGTTTCTGATCCGGATTGTTCGCTACAACATCATCATCTGATGCTGTAGCGTCTTCAACGGAGCTTTCTACAGGGACACCATCAATCGTTGAATTGAGTGTGCGGCCATCACCAATATAAGGTGCTGTTTCTCCTCTTTTCATATTGCCCCTGTTGGTTGTTGGCAGACCTGGAAAGGCAAGATATGATAAACAAAAAACACAGTCCGGTACTTTAACTTCATAGGCCTTGAGAGGACCGCCGGCATAATAGGGTATATTACCATCGGAAAGCCTTTCTTCAATAGTACTATCTGCATATCCTGTACGACAATAGCTACCATCAGCCTCTTTGTACCAGGCCTCAGGATATTTTGCCTCCAGTTCGTATGTAGCATCGTAGGTATTGCCTTCTGTAATAACAGTTTCTGAAGAGAGTTTGAGCTGTTGATAGCCGGGAAAAGATTCCTCTGGTTGGGATGCAAGGTAGGGTGTTAAATCGACTGTTGGCTTTGAATCTATGATGTCGTTGAACAATTCTATTCGTACAGTACGTGCGACTTCATCAGGTATGAACTCGCAGCAAAACTTTTTGCGATACACATCAAGAATGGTGTTGGCCATACAATCGGGAACCAGGTGCGAAAGCCTTATAGTGCCATTAACTAAAGAGTCTATGGTGTTATTGATGAAGACCATCTTACTGAAAGGTTCACTCGTGGTAAGAAAATGATCAAGCAAGGTATAACCGAAGTAAGTGAAGATACGACGTAACAGGTATGCAGCACGAATGAATGGTGAAATGTAATAACCTGGCTCAAGCTTAATAATACGATTATTGACGGTTTCTTTTCGTTCGAAAGAATTGTAAAAACGATAGCTCCCTTGGCCTGCATTATTGGCTATACAGGTTCCTTCAGCATTCATATAGTTGATGCGGTTGACATATCGACGATCGCCGTCCAAGTTGACTGTTATTGGGAAAATAGCATAATCAGGATGGGAATTATCGCGAAGGGACCAGCAGAAGTCAATTCCTTGCTGTACAGTAGTGATTCCTGGAATAACTTCATCGCCAAAGATATCGGTTAGGGCAACGTCTGATATCCTGGCAAGAAAAGAGCCTTCATTCATGTAGAAGGAAGTAGAAATCTTCTCATAGCGTTTTGCTGATAAAATGGCTTGTCGGCAAGGCATGAAGTAATCTCCATCCTGGATGCTACAGTCGATGTTGGCTGAAGGTTTGTTCTTGTTGGCCATACAATCGGGATAGTTGGTAAGCTGACGGTTCAAGTCCGTATCTGGAAGATCAGTTGGCAAGGATTGTTCACCCCATTCGTTGAAAAAGAGGTTAGGACGTTCGATTTCAAGTTGAGTACCAGGAGTGAGGTGATAAGCTTGACCAGCTTTAGTATTGACTATTTTCATGATGCTTGTTTTTTGGATCCAATGGAACGAGAACGATTGCGAAGTTCTGTCTTCCGCTCGATGTCGGAAAGAACAACTGAAGCCGGTACTCCATACTCATCAAGATGGATGATGGAACGAGCCAACTTCTCCATGAGTTCTGGCGGCAGTGCAGTGCCTGAGTTGCCAGCAGGTGTCGGATCCGGAGTTGAAGACGTCTTACTTATTGATCCCCCGGAAGCATAACCGGCCATGCGGGCACGGATAGCCTGGTTAAGATCGAGTGTGCGGATGTTGCCAGCTTGCTGGGATTTATCCAGGATATCCAGGATAGGTGCTACAGTGGGATTTTCGACGGCAGCATTGCTGGCTACCCATTCCTTTGATTGGCCGGCAGGCCCCTCTCCCACTATAACGGTAGGATGATCTATGAAACCACGAGCGTCCGGATCATAATCCGTATCCGGAAAGAGTTTGCCGTCCTGGGCACGACGGACATCTATTTTACCACCTTCCTGACGACCGGTGGCGACGCGGGCACCGGTGGAAGCTCCGGAAGATGTACTTCCGGAGAGAGTCATATTCTTGACCTTATCGCGTTCGGCCTTGGCACTGGCCAATTGGGCAATACCGGTGACGCCCATGAGTGCGGCTGCAATGGATCCGGCAATAGGTCCAAGATCGGCATAGGCTTTCATGATAGAGACTGCAGTATCAGCAATGATCTGGGAGGCCTTGATTGCAAAGTTGACATCGGCATACTTTTTCTGGATATCGAGTTTCTTCTGAGCCTTTTCATTCTCCAGGCGTTCGACTTCATCGGCATCGCCTTTGGCAGCTTCGATTTCGGCATCGTACTTGGCGTCGATCTGGTCCATTTCGGCTTGTTGCAAAGACTGAATGGCTCCGGAGAACAGGTTCGCATAATAATCGAACTGTTTTTTATAGCTGTCTCGCTTAAGGTTCTGGACGGCCTGTTCGTACTCTTCCTCAGTGAGTAGTGCCTGATCACGTGCGAGCTTCAATTGCTCTAACTCTGCATTATGACGTTCCTGCTGAGTTGTGAGACCATATTGATTACGAATAGCCAGGATACGTTGCTGATATTCGGATTCGAGTTGTTCCTTGGCACGATAGTAAGCTTTGTCAAGTTCAGTGGTATCGAGGTTATTCTTTTCGGCCATTTCCTTCCGGGCCTGATAGGATGCCTCGAGCACCTTAAGTTGCATCGCATAATCTTCATCGACAGTAGTCAGTTTGAATTGGTCCTTAAAACTTTTGATAAGTTCATTCAACTGTGTTTGCAGAGCGGCACGGGTAACATTGGCTTCTTTTTCAGCATTGATAACACGCTGATTGGACTTTCGGACGATGTCTTCCTTCGTGTTGGCATCAGTAAGTGCCATCGATTGGGCGTCGGAATAGTAGGACTGCTCAATCTTGAGACGGGCGTCAGCATTCTGTTTGTTCAGCTCCAACAGCATCATTTCGTACTGCTGCTTGGTGAGTTTGCCGGTGGACTGGGCCGAGTTCAGAGCGGCCAGAGAATCGTTGTACGTCTTCTGCTGATTCTGCAAGTCTTCTTCGCGGAGAGCTTCGAGGGATTTCACAGCTGCTTGCTCAGTAGATACTTTATCCCGCTGTTCTTTCTCAGCTGCAGTCCGAGCTTTATCGGCTGCTGCTTTTGCTGCCTTAGCTGCTTTTTCCGCTTTCTTTTTTGCGGCTGCCGGATCTTCTTCAGGAAAACGTTTGTTGTATATTTCCTGAGCGACTTCTGCGTATTCCTTATAAGTGTCTTTATTGTTTTTTATCCAGGCTTTCAACTGTACTTCTTCCATTTTGTTGAAGTTCTGGCGTGCCTCAAGCATTTGTTTTTGAGAGTGAATGGCATCCTCGACCGTCTGGCCGTTCAATTGCTTCAGCTTTTCTTCAGCACCCTGGATCAGCTCACCATACTTCTTGATATTTACCTCAATCTGCGGCATAGTGGTGGTGTCGATATAGGAGGTACTGCCTCCAAACTGACCATTGGTCTGAGTTATAGTTGCGCCACCTTGCTCCTGTTGTGCAATAAGATTCTCGTAGGTCTTACGATACTCTTCAAGTTGTTTTGTGGTCTCTTTGATTGCATTTTGGTTTTCGAATTTAAGCAAGGCACGTTGTTTCGCTAAGAATTCTTCGATTTTTTCGCTGGAAATGGCAATGGCATTACCGTAATTATCGAAAGCTGTAGCAGCACCGGGAACCATAGCCTGAATCTGTGAAATGACGCTGGCCAACTCTTTTTGTTCTTCGGCAGAGCGTGAAGACTTGCCGGCCAGCTCTTCGTAACGAGAAACTAAACCAGGAAGAGTACCTTCGAGCTGTACCATTTTGTCGAAATGCATGTCATAGGTTTCGGTATAGGATGTAAGTAAATCACTCATAGCACTGAAAAAGTCATTGGCTTGTTTCATTGCCCACTTCCAAAAGGGCTCTAACTTTTTACCCACTTTGTTGAAGAAGGCATCCATCGTATCGCCGAGGTTGGACTGGATACCTTCAAGTTCCTGCATTTGTACAGCCATAGAACCGGCAATGCCATCAATGCGGCCAAGTGAAAGCAGGTAGTCTTTAATGGCATCCTCTGAATTACGAACTTCGGTAGTAACACCACGGAAAGTGTACTTGGTGGTTTCTCCGGATTTGGAGGCCTTGATACCAAACTCTTTGAGACGCTCGTTTTCGCCAGTCATTGCATCGAGAATGGCTTCGATAAGCTGATCGACGGATTTACCCTGGGAGGAAGCCAAGTCACCCATATTGATGAGTTCCTGGCTGGTGGGCTTCAGACCTCGGTTAATGAGTTTAATATAGGCTTCTGTCCATTCCTGCATGGAAGATGGCGTGTCTGCAGCAAGTTGCTGGAGCATCTTCATTGCGTCGTTGGCTTTCTTTTGGGACTGGAAAGTATTGCGAAGAACGGCTTCGTATTTAGCAAATTCTTTGCGGGTTTCGTAAGCCTGGTCATGTGCGGATTTGAGCCAGCCAACAAGCTTTACTGCTATAAAGGCTTTGACGGCAAGTTTCAGTTTGGACATCAAGGCTACACTCTTATCAGATTCCTGATTAACTTTCTTACCGGCATTGCGTAGTTCACCCATGCGATTGCGAACATCAATGAGCCTGGAGTTCAAGCGTGCATATTCTTCTGGATTAGCTGATTCCGAAAGATCATCCAACACTGCAGTAAGTTGCTTGGCTTCCTTTTTGAGTTGGCCCATAGTCATATCATTGATGTTCATACTACGGTTAAGGGCACTGATCTGCTTATTATTCTCGGAAATGCGTTTACTGTATTCACTACACTCCTTAGAGAGGTTCTTGTACTCTTTCGAGTTCTTTTTTCCTTGAGCTTCGAGCTCTACCATAGCCTTGCGGCGTTCACTTTCCTCTTTCTTAAGGGCTTTGGTATCCTTAGTGAGGGTATGGAGCTCTTCCTGCAGTTTAGAGCTGTCACCGGATATGATGTACCTGATTTCGTCTTCAGAGAGATGTTTCTTAGCCATGTCGATTTAATTAGAGGGTTGTTCAAGAGCTTGCTCCAGCTCCTGGCGGATGGAGCTTCGGATTTCCTGAGTGTAGCCGTATTTGATCTCCGGAAAAGTTTCGTGATAGAGTACTCCCCAGACTACACGGTTGTAAAGTGCAAGATTGCTACGAATGTGACGGGAGATGCGATCGGATCCACGACGATAGTTGATATCCAGGAACCGAAGGTACGGGAAGATGCGCATGTAATAGACTTGATTATTATCGGTGCCTTGAGAGGTGAAAGGCCGACGCTGAAGGTGTGCTACCAGGTCTCCGGAACGAGTGTTCAGATAAGTACGAACCACGTTCTCTTGTGTCTCGTAAATCTTATTGATGCCCTGGGACATGACATCAGCTATAAATTTGTTGCGGATTAGTTGGTCTGTTATCATACTCGCTGCTTATTTCCAGCGAATGTAGAAAGAGGGAAAGGATAAGGAAAGGACAAAAGTAGCCCCGGGAAACCTGGTATTTTTTGTGTAACTAATACGGTGGAGGTTTCCCGGGGCCTTACTCTATTTTATTTCTTTCGCCTGGAGCATCCAGCGGAAGTCTAAGCCGGCGGATCCGGGCCGGTTCTGGTACCGGTAGCCGGCATCGTGCATGGCTTGATGAACTTGATCCTTGGTGATCTGAACACCTGGATCAATGCGACGGATGGCGTCGAAGACTTCATCGGTGGTAAACCAATGAGTCGTATGACGGGCATCGGGCGCCGGCTTGAATGATGCAGACAAGGCTGCAACGTGAATACTAATATCTGTGATAGTTTGTTCTTTATCTTTCATCGTTATCTAATTTAAAGGTTGATAAATGGCGACTGATTTCACGGAGATTGCGAACGATATGCAGACGTTGAGTATCGGCATCTTTACCGTATGGAAATGTTTCTTCCAATATAATATCAATTACTTCATTGACATTGGATATCATAGCACAAACATAGTTCTGATCTTGCATGAACTTGATGGACTCAATGGAAGAAGAAGAGATTTGTGCTCCATCAATATTAATAGGATAGAGTTTATTGTCCTCATTGGTAGTCATTGCTTACCTCCTTTCGAATTAATGCAATGCTCAGTGGCAGGATCAATCGATATCTCCGGATCCGCGCAATGGGAACAGATGGTCTGAGACTCATCGGCCCACCAACAGGTTCCATGATCGGGATGAAAGCATGGATCATTTTCAGTGCATCCGCAGATACGGCAGACACCTGGAGTTACAAGAGTTTGAGTTTTGAGCATTCCTTCGCCAAAGCTATAATAACCATGAACGGAAGCGTAAGAGATGAAGCAAACAGACTGATTGTCATCGTTGCCTACCCTTACACTGAACTGACCATCTTGTGAATCGAAGACACCGGCACTAAAGGTAATAGCTTTTGTTTTGGGGTACTTCTGATTGAGTTCATTGACTTTTGCTTCAAAGGAACACTTCAAAGAGTCCAGAGCACATTGATCAGTGATCAACAGACGATCGAAAGCTTTCGCAAACTCGCACATTTCCCGCCCCTTTTTGTTGACGTTGGAATAGGTTTGCACATGATGGATGAAGAACATCATTTGGAACCTCCTTTCTTTGATTTTTGCGCCATAAGGTAGCAATAAACTACAACTAAGATGCAGGGTAAACAGATAAATGTAGCGCAGATGCTGGCAATGGTAGCAATGTACCAACGGTCGGAAGTGGTTTTAACTTCGCAGTCACATAGACTACGGTAATAACGCTCTTGGAGCGTGTTACAATCCTGCGTTGAGCGGAATGTAGGCACGGAAGGCGTGCCTTGACCTAATGTTTTCATATACGAATCGTTTGGTTTGGCATTAATGACAAGTTTTCGAATACACGAACGGCTGTCATTTTCCCGTTAAAGTCGCCAAACCAAACGATTCGTGTTCCCGAAGGTCCAAGAAATGGAAAAGACAGCCGTAAGTTTCGTATATGAATTTGCATACAACATATATATGTAGCAAATCTATGGACATAAAAAGAGCCCAATTTCGTATTGAGCGTCTACCGGACGCAACGGGATAGATTACTATCGTTTGATTTGGCATTGCAAATATGGGGATTTTATTTTGATTGACAATAAAAAAACGGAGTTTTTTAGGCTCCGCTTTTTCATTGTTTTTCATATTGGATAGAAGTCACTTTTCCATTCTCCAAATAGATAAATTTGTCATCATAAACCCATTGTTCATGTTTACCCCATTCACCTTCTGATACATTCTTCTTTATGGGTGAACCACATATAATTTCACATTCACTTTCATTTATGCCCAGTCGCAATTTACCATATTTAGTCTCAATTTCATTTTCTTTCTGTCTACTTTCATACACTGTTCTACCAATGGCATCTTCATTAAAAAGAAGATCCCCAACAACTCTCGTTGTATTATCATCAAACTTTAATATTTCACTATAAGTGAGATCTTCTTCAATATAGTAATCTACACATTTCTTAAGTACTTTTCCAAAATCAAAATAAAAAGTACGACCAATCATTTCGTTTCGAGTTTTTTCATAATAGCCTTGAACTATAAAAGGAAAGATGTCCTTTCCATAATCATAATAAAGTTCATCCCCAGTTTCTCTCTCCCTTAAATGTATATATACATCGTTTTTATATGCTCTTGTATTTCTTTCAATACCTATTACATTAAAATACCTTCCTGCAATAGTTTCGTATTTGGTTTTTGCGAATGTAGTTTTATTAGTAGGTTTAAATACATTCCCTTTTATATCTTTCTTAAAGCCTGAGAAACCTTTTTCAAGTTCCATCGTAGTTTTAGGTAGATAAAAAATCTGACCTATATATTGTTCAAGTTCACTTTTACTTAAACAGTTTCTTGTACTATCATAAGGCAAACTTATCTCTTCCACTGTTTTCGGCATAGTTTTTATTTGAGCAAATAAACAATGGTTAATAGTAATCATTGAAATGAATATAAATATCTTCATTTATTTAATATTATAATCTTCATTAGTTATTGGTCTATAGCCTAAAGTACCATCTTCTTGAAAAAAAGTAACCTCTTGTTCTATTACCGAAATATTCTTTCCTTCCTTTACAACGTTACATTTTGCAGCTCCAAAGAATTTTAATTTCTCATCAGCCGCTTGCGGTTTTATAGCTACATTCATTCCCGCTCCACCAATTCTAACACTTGGATATATAACACCATCGTAATCACCATCACATACAATTTTTGAGAACCAGGCAGATATCATATATTTATAATCTTCATTATTGTGAATATCTTCTCGTGCAAATTGTGATGCAATATAATTCATGAAATCTCGTCCAGAGAATTCACTAAAATATTTTTTATACTGTCTTTGAAGTAACAACACTTGTAAACAAGGAGCTGGATAATCTTCACTTTGAATTATTGCAATTAGATTTATAGGCTTAATTACAGTCCATGAACTAAACATTAATGTTTCTTTAGGTACTCCCTCTCTATAAGTTCTTCCAATTTCAGCTAACACACACATTCTTGCATTGGGTTCTTCCTGAATATTGGAAGTAATACTTCCATAAAACATGGTATTTTGAGGTATACTTGCCCTTTGATAGGTAGTATTAAGATGTTTAGGTTTATATGAAAATCTGGATATTTGGGAGAAATTGTCAGTACTGTTATAAGAAGTTCCTCTTACTACAATCCGTCCACACTCAAGCGTTGCTGCAACTGTAGGAACAATTGTCCGTAATCCCTGAAATGAGGATAGTATTTCTTCTCTAGGATATGTGTTGAGTTCTAACGAATTAAGTTTGTTTACAATGACTTGAGTATTATCTGTTTCCATAATATAGTAAATCTCAACTCCTCATATCGTGTGCCAACCGGAACCACCCGGAACCCGATTTTACGGATTACACGATATGAGGAGTTGATGGAGTGGTTTATTTTTGGCAAAGGCAAATGTAGTGAATAGTATTTAATTAACAAAGAAAAAGGCTCCCAACTCGTAGAAGCCCTTTAAATCAGAGGGAGAATAATAGTATTCAATAAATACTCAGCGTTCTTTATACGAACTTTACCCTCAAATTTTGGTGTTTTTAAAAACGATGCTCCTTTCTAGGATGCATTGTTACAATACAGCACTCATAGCGCTTAATTTCTTTCCTATATCATTTAATGCAGCAGACAATGTACTCAATTCATTAGGAGTAAAAGTAGCTTCTTTGCCATTTACTTTGTTACCATTGAGGCGTTGATAAAACCAAGAAGAGGATTTACCAAAGTATTTACGGGCAATGTATGAGACGGATATTGCTGGCAATACTTCTTTCATTTTATCACGCAATACTTCTTGCCGAACATCCTCTAATTTATTGTGGATATTTGCAAAGTCTTGTTTGACGCCTTCCAAAAGCCTTTCATCATCTTTTGTATCCATTGATTCCAGCAATTCCGAAATTTCTTTGTCAATTTCAACACGATGGGCTTCATCACTTTTTTTCCAAAGCTCTTTCAACTCAAAAAAACGTTCAGTTTTATCCATATAACAAAGTTTTAAGTCCAACGAAAGGAATCCCGCCCTTGTGGCCAACAAGGGCGGTTTTCCTTCTGGTCAATACAGCTTACCACCCAAACTCTTGATTTCCTCTTCGAGTCGTTTGATTTCTGCTTCAACCACCGCTTTCATGTTCCTGCTTCTTGAAGACAGTTGATGATGTCTGCGGAGATAAAATTGCAGGTCTTCTTCCAGCTCTTTTATCCGAGCCTTTAGCTCTTTGTCATTACTCATTGAGATCTCTTGTCTTAATGACAATGCAAAAATAACATTTTTATTATTAGCATCCAATTAATTCAATAACAAAAATGTTATTAGATTGATTATTTAACATTTACGTAACCATAAGTAGACAAATCCTCCAAAAAGTGTTCTGGGGAATCGGCTCGGATCACATGGCCGGTCTGATCGTGAAATCGGTCGGTAAAATGGTACATGTATTCCTGGTCGGTACATTCACTATCGAAGCGGCTGCTTTCGCGTAACTTGGTTACAAAATCGGCGGCGCAGGTGGCGGTAATTTTACCGCCGTCCTGCAAAGTGTAGGTTGTTGTCATTATTATGCTAACTTTTTAGTTCTGAGTTTGAAAAATATTTTTTGGTCAGCGGTTAAAAAAGGAATGCTTGATAGTTGGCATCCTGCGTTAACCATACCTTGTTGTGCAAAGGTAATCATGTTTGCGGCAAAGCGTATCCAATTCTCCATTTTTGTGAAGTTGGTCGTACCGCCATGCTGGCGAAATTCAACCGTGCGGTGGCGGGCGTAGGCTTCGAGGTTCAGCTTGTGGTAGCGGGCGTTTCCAAAGACTGAGCGTAGCTGTGTGATGTTTTGAGCTTCCCGAATGCGACTTTCAGATATACCGGAAAGAGTTTTGCAGTAGGTGTTATTACGGCGGTTGCTCGGCATAAATCCGTCGATTACCGGCTCGAGGCGGCGGTAGGTTATTGCCAAGTTGCGCCAAGTCTCGATGGTAAAGTCTGCAGCGTCCATGTGGATGTGTAGGCCGCAGCTGTTATTCACTTTTACATTGCAATACTCAAGTACCCAGCAAACCTTTTGTAACTCCTGTAGTCCGGTCTCTCCTTGCAGTATCGGGCTTACCAACTCGAAAGTGTTGTTTCCGCTAAGGCTGGCGTCTGTTACAAGCTTCCAATGGTCGCGCGTGTCATGGTTGTAACCCTCAACTACTACGTTGATTCCGGCCTCGCGAAGCTCGCAGGCGAGGTGATGTTTATCGCAGTTATAGGCTTCAATCTCGATGCCGAAGCGGCGGTTAAAAGTGTAGTCTATTTCAGAAAGAATTGCAGCTGCAGGTTGATGGTTAAAAGTGCCTGCCTCAAGCATTTTTTTGTAAACGTTTTGCACGAAACCGTAGTTTCCGTTGGTTACCAAGTCGGCTACCTGGCGGCGGGTTAAACCTAAAAGAAGGAGCTGTTGTATTTTCGCTGTCTTCGTTATGTTCTGATTGAGAATGTTTGTAACTTGTTCGTTCATAATGATTTACCTTTATTATTGTACAGCTAAGGTAACACTATTAACGCACACAACGTAGTAATATCTTCTTTATTATCAGCTACTTAGCTTTGTTTAGCTTGAGCTAAAAAGTGATTAGTTTTTGCGACGGAAGTAATAAATAGTGGTAGCCAGGAGGATTAAAACAAGGTAGGGAATGAAGGGCTCGTACCAAGACTGGGCTTTCACTTGATAGGTCGTTTCTGTCTTTGCTATTTCATGAGATTGCTCCGAGGTGGTATCGGAACTGGCGATAAACTGCTTCTGACTGATTGTGGAATTGGACTTGCTTTTGGAAGATAGATCGATATCGGTTACAGATTTGACCGGACCATGTGAAGCAGTGTCACCAGTTTCCGGAGGGAAGTACTCCACGATCCGGACGGCGAGGTTAGATTCTTGCTCATGCAGGTAGCAGGCAAACTTTGCATTGAAGTCTATGGAATCTTTCCGGGTTTCTTTGAGGTGGGTAGTTTGGACATCGGAATGTGAGGTTCCTGATCGCGAACTTCGACAGCCCACGATCAGGAGTAAGATAAACAACACAATCAATATATTATGAACAAAATTCATGATAACACTATCTTAAGAATGGATTGTACGTGAATTTCAGTAATAGCCTTTTTACCTTCAGGAGAAAGAAGAAACCGACAATCTTCCTGATTATCCATGAAAAGATTTTCAGTAAGAATGGCCGGACATAAAGTTTCACGAAGGATACCAAGGTTAGTGTCCCAATCCGGATCATCATCGGAAAAGTCTGCACGCATTGGAGTAATATCCTTCAGGATATCGTGAGCCGTATTCCAGAAAATAGTAGCATATTCATCGGATTTGGACTTACCAAGATAAGTGTGAACTTCCCAGCCACGGGCTTTACCATTGAAGGCATTACAGTGAATAGATATTAGAAAACAATTACGAATACCAACTTTCTTACAAATACTATTCACGCGTCGAGCTCGCTCGCGAATAGGTACATCGATGGATTCTCGAACAATTAGTTCTGAGTCAATTCCGAGTTTTGTAAGTTCTGAAAATATTCTACTCGTTATTTCACGAGTATAGGCCCATTCAAATAATTGGCTACCATCCGGCCAAAGTGGTGAACGTTTACCTGCTGTATTCTCTCCATGTCCATTGTCAAGTAGGATTTTCATCTTTTACCTCCTTTTTCTTAAAGATTCGTACCTGGTATCGGTAATCAACTCCAAAGAGTGCTCCAGCGAATGTGCTGACCTCACCAAAAGCTACCAATACCGAATTGTGTATCTCACCTCGAGGTGAAACCCAGAAACCACTAAAAATAAGTACCATACCTGAAACTGTAAGGAAGACAGCGACAGCTAATTGTACCGTGAGTTTTTTCATTGCTTTCATTTTCTTGCTAAGATATCGGGGATTTACTATTCTCTAAAGGACGATTTAGTATCGAAAAGATCAGCTGCAGAGGAACTGAACATGAGTGTCCAGCCTATGGATTTAAACTCCGGAGAAACAAAAGGAACGATATCGTGATTATCGGATATTTTATCCAGCCAAGGGCAATTTTCCGCACGAGAGTCCAGGATAAGTTTCTTCCGGAGAGAAGCAAGAAGGGATAAAGTGATATCCGAGGCAATGGCGACTTCGACCATATCGGCTGAGTCGGTAAGTTTCATGGCGATAGTAGCCGCCAGCTTCTGTTGGTCTAAAATGGAGTTTCGGGAATCCCGGGACGAGGAGAATTCTCCAAAATCAATGAAGAGATAATTACCCGTGATTTCATTCACACGCCTTTTTACATCATCGTATGATTGCCCGAAAACAAGATTCTCAAGTGCTGGCATGAGTGGTGCCGGAAGTCCTTTCACGTACTCAAGCAGAGCGGAGTACTGTGAGAACTGGCTTGCCCCATTGCTAAACATAGAGATCACCCCTTCTTTCTGAGGGTATTGAGCGAAGTATTTTAATAATTTCAAAATCATAGTATATCATTTATTATGTAAATGGGTAAGCCGGTTTCATTCGCAATGTCTATCTTTTCCATCTTAGCTGAGTGAAGGCTTCGGACGGTATCAATGAGTTTCTTACGAAGAATGGTCAAGTATTGGAGAATATTCATTCGCTCGACGGTATAAACGTCGCCAAGACCATCAGAACTCAAGTTATACAGAGACTCAAGAGCACCGGTAGAAATGGCAGACTCTTTGGTATTCTTAGCCTCTGTAAGTAACTTGAATTCGGTTTTGGTAAATAGATAATTAACGAATGCCTGAAAGTTAAAGGCGATAGCCGTCAACTCATCCGTCGGCAGATTTACAAACTTGTGTGCAAGGGCATGAGCTCCATCAGAAGAGTACTGCTCCGGATAGTAAAGGATAGCGGCCAGAAGTGGAAGTTGATCCAGTGATCCGCCGATTAGGGAGCGAGCCTCGATAAACTGAAGAGCTGTCAAAGAGCAAGTGAGCCGGTTGAACGAGGTATCTATATTATAGGCTGAATACAGCTCGTCGTCATCGATGCGAATTGCCGGGATCTGCTGTTTACAAAAGCATGGTTATAAGGCTGCTTACTCAGATATCTGGCAATGGTGATGCCTGTTAGGAGGTGTGGAGGAATGCGCTTACATAACTTTCGTGTTTCAAAATCGAGGTCCTGAAGAGCAGCATCGTTATCCGGATAGACAATTGTGAATGGAAATGTTACTTGCTCAGCCAGCCAGGTTAAGTTAGCCAATCCATCAGAGTCCTTTATTTTTTTGAGTTGCCACCCCATAACACGACACACATAGTTCACGCGGACCATAGCAATCGAGAGTTTGCCTTGGGCCATCAAGGATATATCATGGATCAGTGATCGGAAAAGATATGGAGTAAGGCTTTCCCAGGTATTAGGAATGCTATATTGAACTCCTTTCGCCATAAAGTCAATGGTAGGATTTAGCATGGCATCACTAATATTATGTCATCAGGACGGTTAAAAGAAGTGTTAGTATCAACGGATCCGGAAGAATCCGAAGTGAGTATCAGGTCGATATTGGCTAATTCTTGTTTCACTTCATCCATTAATGAGGCGGATAAAGCAAGCATGCGTTCCTGCTCATCTTTTCCGGATCGACTTGCTTTGGAATCATCGAACAGGCTCCGGATCGTAGGCGGAAACTCAATGATATCAAAACGTCGGAGTGCAATGGCAATGGTTTGTTTTGCCAGGCATCGATGAAGCATCCGCAATACATCCTCTTTACCTTCTGCTCGTTCAAAGTAGGCGGATAGGCCATCGTCCAGAGCTTCTTTCTGAATAGGTATTGTCCGGAAGAAAAAGAGATAAGAGAGGTCGATGGAGTATAGCATATCGAAATCTTCGGTACTTTGAATTCTAAGTCCATCAAGAAGTTTCTTGTAGCGGGTTTCTTTCCAGGAAGGGAATTTATCTTCAGTATCGAGCAACTGGATTACTGTATCCATCGCATTGAAGTAGTTTTCAATAAATGAGCGACGCATGGTTTCTTGCTCATGCTTGTAGATATCAACATCATTCTTACGCTTAGAAACGATATCGAATATGAGTTGCTTTGCCATTGTCAAATTGGCCATAGCCATACATAAGGCCTCCTTTAGCTCTCCATCAACCTTCACAATTTCAGAATAGACATCTTTCGTTAGTATAATAATCATCATCTTTTTGGCTGAAACTGCTGATGAGTTGAGCTGATCGAAAGTTATATTACTTTCGGCATACGGAGCGTATTTGCGAAACTCCGCGATGGTAGGAAATAGTTCTTGTAATATTGTCATGACTGTTGCTTATTAAGTCTATCTTTGGGTGATACTTCTTCTTGGCGGGCCGGAACTTCACGATAGAAGCCAAGGCGATATCCCTGACTGTATAAATCGGGAAAGTTTATCTGCAGAGCCTGGTTAAATGGTTCTGTACAAATTTCGTCTTCAGAGGTGAGCGACATAAT
>OLRF01002249.1_pt1 | contig 17415 bp, 15 predicted proteins | sample 1672061 | NCBI WGS metagenome assembly OLRF01 (sample SAMEA3136641, study PRJEB25190) | human gut metagenome | reverse complement strand
TATTTCCAGCGGCAGGGCTGGGCGCACTGGCCCCGGTTGGAGTCGCGGCCCGTCAGGTAGTTGGACAGCAGGCACCGGCCCGACACGCTCATGCACATGGCACCGTGGACGAAGGCCTCGATCTCCAGTTCCGGCGGGGTCTTATCCCGGATGGTGGCAATGTCCTGCAAGGTCAGCTCACGGGCCAGCACCACCCGCTTGGCGCCCAGGTTGTAGGCCGCACGGGCAGCGGCCCAGTTGGTGATGCCTGTCTGGGTGGACATGTGGACATCAATGTCCGGCGCGAACTGCTTGCAGGCTTCCAGCACACCCAGATCTGCCACGATGAAGGCATCCACGCCCGCTGCGGCCGCACTCCGGATGGCGTCCGGCAGACGGTCGGCCTCTTCGTTGGTGGGCAGGGTGTTCATGGTCAGATAGACCTTGCGGCCGCGGGCATGGGCATAGATGACGCCCTCGGTCAGCTGTTCCGGCGTGAAGTTGGCCGGGGCTGAGCGCATGCCAAATTCGGGCAGGCTGCAATAGACGGCATCTGCACCGTAGTTGATGGCGTAGCGCAGGCGCTCCAAATCGCCCGCGGGGGACAGAAGTTCCGGGATCTGTAACATAATCATTCTCCTAAACGAGCTTACCCTCTCCCAAAGGGAGAGCCCCTGGCCAACCGGTCAACCATTGTATTTTCTGTCCGGCCCAAGGGCTTCGCTCTCATTTTTTTGCCGCAAGCGAACGGTTCACATCCGCTGCCTTCTGGCAGTTGGTCTGATGCTCCGCATAGGTGCGGGCGTAGTAATACTGGCCGCTGAGGTCGGTCACGAAGAAATAGCAGTCCTTGACTTCCGCATCGGGCTGGGGGGCCAGCGCAGCCCGGATGGCGGCCAGACCGGGGTTCGAGATCGGCCCGGCGGGCAGGCCAGTGCAGGTATAGGTGTCGTAGGCATTGCGGATGTTTTCGGGAATCTTCTCCCAGCCGCCGTACCAAGGGGCCACCCAGTTCCAGAGATAGTTGTTGTCTGCATCGCTCTGAACATAGCTGGACGTGTTGCTTTGCAGCTTGGGGTAGGGCGAGCCTTCTGCCAGACGGTTGCGGAAGACCTGGGCCACATTGTTGTCCTGGTCGTTGCCGGCCTCCTCCTGCACGAAGGATGCCAGCGTGATGACCTCCGAAAGGCTCAGGCTCTGCTGGTCCAGCTCCTTATACATCGCGTCGGTGAACTGCTGGTCAAAATGCGAATAGAACGTTGCAACGTAGTTGTGCACCGTATCATCCGCGAGGAATTCGTAGGTATCCGGGAAGAGATAGCCCTCGCACTTCAGGAAACGGTCCGGGGCCTCCGTGTCATCGGGGACATACTGCCAGAACGTGTATTCGCTGAAATCGCCGGTGTTGGCCTCTTCGAGAAACTCCTTTGCGGTGCACAGCCCGGCCTGTTCCATCTTCTGTGCGATGGCAATGGCCGTCGTGCCCTCCGGGAAGGTCAGGCGGACGCTCTCCGCCTTGGCATAGGCCGAAAGCGCCTCGATGAGCGCATCGTAAGAGCTGCCGGGTTCCAGCGAAAATTCGCCATACTGGAGCTTCGCCGCCGCGTCTTTGCGGCCGACGTACCAGCGGAACAGCTGCGGGAACCGGATGACGCCCGCTTCCTTCAGCTGCCGGGCAATGGTGCTCACACCGCTGCCCGGCGCGATCTCCACGGTCACGGCGTCCTGCCGGGTGCCGCCGTCGATCTCGCGCTTTGCCAGCAGGAATGCGCCGCCCGCCGCCGCCAGCACGAGCACCAGCAGCACGAGCAGGATCTTCAGCGCACCGCCTTTTTTGCGGGGTCTCGTATGGTTAGTTGCCATCTGCATGTTCCTTTCAGTCCAACATCAGCCGCATATAGCTCTCGCTCACATCAAAGGCTTCGCCCTCGAAGCGGATCATTCCATAATCCTGCCGGGTGCCCTCGCCAAGGAAGAGGTTCTGCGCAGCACCCACGGTGATGACGGCCTTTTCCACAATGACCTCTTTTTCGCGGGCCGCTTCCATCAGGATCTCTGCGGCGCGGTCGCCGGTGGCCATCATCTCCACAAAATAAAGGGTGTCCTCCTTGCGGAAATATATTCCGTAGCCGTTGTCGTTCGAGACGATGGTGGCTCCGCGGGAGTACAGATCCCCCAGCACCACGGCCATCTGTTCCGGCGGCAGCTGCACGGTGTCGGGCCAGAATCTCGCCCGCAGCTCACAGAGCTTTTTGGCCGTGACGGTGTCGAACTCGGCCTGGCTCCACAGGTTGCGGTCCACCTCGCGGGGCAGGCACCGCAGCGGGAAGGCCCACTGGAAGCCCTTATCCTGCAATAGCGCCGCCTGCTCGTTCCCGCTGGGCACAACGACCACGAACCCAGCTCCTTTCAGTTTCTGCTGGGTACACAGGTGGTCTACCAGGCCCGCCAGGATCAGGCTGCCCTGCCCGGTCAGGCCGTACAGGCAGCAGCCAGGCCGCCCCTGCAGCGAGACCGGCACCGCCATGGCCACGGCCTCGATGTGGTCATTTTCCTCCGCTACATAGACATTCTGCTCCCCGGCAAAGCGCTCGATGGCGTTGGCGAGGAAGGTTTCGTCCTCCCCATGTTCGCGCTGCCACAGCGCTAGGATCTCCGCCCGGTCGGACGGCTGCATCAAACGGTACATAAAAACACCTACCTCCTACGCATGGGTATCCCTGCGCCTGCCCGGCACAGGTCGATTGTGCGTTATTCCGCAAGGGCCGCGTCCACCCGCCGGCGGACCTCCTGCCCGATCTCTTCAATGCTGCGCATCCCGTCCCCGCAGGTGCAGGGCACGGTCTGCCAGCCCAGATGCGCGGCGCAGAACTCAGCCGCTCTGCGGCTGCGGGCCAGATACTCCACATCCTTTTCGTGGACGTCCTTTTTGCTCTCGTCGCCGTGGTAGCGCTGGGTCATCAGCTTCTGGCTCACGGCAGGGTCCACCTGTAAATAGATCACGCAGTCCGGTGCGGGCAGACCCAGCAGATGGAACTCGTAATCGAACAGCCAGTGCAGAAACTGCTCCCATTCTTCCGGCGGCAGCTTCGAGCACTGATGCACCGCATTGGAGGTGGTGTACCGGTCGGCGATGAGGATGCCGCCCTCTTCGTAGAATCTCCCCCAGTCGGCTTTGTAGCCCGCATAGCGGTCCACCGCATAAAAGCTCGATGCTGCGTACGCGTTCACGTCGTCGGGTCTCGCGCCGAACTGCCCGGCCAGATACATCCGGACCAGTGCGCTCGAATCGCTGGCATAATTCGGGAAGGTGATTTCCCGCACCAGCCTGCCCTCGGCGGCCAGTGCTGCGGCCAGACGCTTGGCCTGGGTGGCCTTGCCGCTGCCGTCCAGCCCTTCCAGCACGATGAGTTTTCCGTGGCTCATACGGGTTCCCCCTTCAAAGCGGCATACTGCGCCCGCACCTCGGCGGTCTTGCCGCAGCACATCCTGCCTTCCGGGCAGGGGCCGGAAACACACGCCGGGCCGGCCGTGCGGAAGAGATGGGGTGCCACCGGGTAGACCAGCCGCAGCATCTCTTCGGCCAGCGCCCGGATCTCCCACTGGGCGCGGCTGCAGCACCGCAGATGGAAGAAGTTCTGCAGGCTGCGGGCGTTCATGGTGACGACCATCTTGGTCTCGCAGGCATTGGGCAGCACGAAGCGGGCGTCCTCATTGGCCTGCTTGGAAGCCTTGGCACGGGCCTGTTTTTCGGGCATTCCCTCCGCCATCAGGCGGGCGGTGTGGCCCTCCTCCAGCTTTTTCACGAGGTCAAGGTAGCGCGCCGCGTCCTCGTTCATGCTGGCGAGAAAGGCTTCCTTCGCTTCGGGGATGGCCTCGATCTCCGGCGGGATGACATAACGAAAGTCGTCCAGCCGGACATAGCGCTGGCTCTGCACACTGAACGATGCGATGCGGTGGCGGGTGATCTGGGCCAGCAGGGTGCGGCTGACGCCCTCGATGCCAAAGGTGAAACTGGCATGTTCTATGGGGCTGGCGTGGCCAAGGTCGCTGAGCATGGTCAGGAAGCTGGCCGTCTTCTCCTCGGTCAGGCCGTCCAGCAGGTCGGTGATGTGGGCGTCGGAATAGCAGAGCTTCGCCGCCGCAGCCACCACCTTTTCCGGCTCCGGCGTATGCGCGATCAATCGGACTGTCATCATCTGTCATTCCTCCGTTATTTTTGTCAGCGGCGCAAAGTTTGCCATGGTCTTCTTCACGCCGACCTTTTCAAAGTTGATCTCTACGATCTGGTCGCCTGCGGCAGGCTTGACCTTGAGCACCTTGCCGCGGCCAAACACTTTATGCTCTACGATATCCCCCGGCTCGTAGTGTTTCGGGGTGCTGGCGGCAGGCTTTGCCGCCGGTGCCCCGGTGAACTGCACCGGTTTCGCCGGAGCCTTGGGGGCTGCGGCGCGGCCATAACCGGAGCCAAAACCGCCCGAACGGCTGCGGCTGTCCATGCTGGCGGACCCGGACGCGCCCCGCCCGGCATAGTCAGACCCAAAGCCCCGGCTGCCGCCGTTGTATTCGGCATTCAGGTAGCCGGAGCGGCTGCCGGAACCGGAACCGCCGGAACGGCTGCGGCCCCAGCCGGAGGCACCGGAGTAGCCCGACGCGCCGCCCGGCACGGTATCGCTGTAAGCCGAACCCCAGCCGCCCAGCTGAGAGCGGCGCTCCAGCGCCGGGCTGCGGGTCTCCTCGATGTACTCCGGCTCGATCTCGCGCAAAAAGCGGCTGGGCTCGTTGCGCTGGGTGCGGCCATAGAGCATCCGGGTCACGCTGTTGGAGATATAAAGATCCTTTTTGGCGCGGGTGATGCCGACATAGGCCAGGCGGCGTTCCTCTTCGAGGTCTGCCTCGGAGTATTTGCTCATCTCGCTGGGGAAGACGCCCTCCTCCATGCCGATGAGGAACACATACGGAAATTCCAACCCCTTGGCCGAGTGGATGGTCATCAGGACCACCTGGTCGCTGCTCTCGTTGTAGCTGTCGATGTCGCTGATGAGGGCGATGTCTTCGAGGTAGCCTTCCAGCGTGGCTTCCTCGCCATGCTGGTCGCAGTAGTTTTTCACGTTGTTGACCAGCTGGCCCAGGTTCTGCAGCCGGTCGGCGGCGTCCTCGTGGCCCTTGGCGATTTCCTGTTCGAGCATGGCCTTGTACCCACTCAGCTCAATGACGTCAGACGCGAACTCATCCAGCGTCCGTGTTTCCAGCAACTCCTGTAATTTCTCGTAGATCTGCCAGAATTTCAGGATCGGCATGATGGAGCGGGCCAGCCGCGCATACTGGTCGGCGTGGCTGATGATCTCCAGCATGCTCGTATTCTCCTGCGCGGCAAGGTCTGCGATGACCTCGATGGTCGTGTTGCCGATCTTCCGCGCCGGTTCGTTGATGATGCGGCGCAGGCGGACGTCGTCGCGGGCATTGGCCACGATGGACATATAGGAGTGGATGTCCTTGACCTCTTTGCGGTCGTTGAAGCGCTGGCCGCCCACGATCTTATGCGGGATGCCGGCGCGGGTGAAGTAGCTTTCGATGGGGGCCGACTGCGCGTTCATCCGGTAGAGCACCGCGTGGTCTGCCAGATGCCCGCCCTCTTTGAGGTGCTGACCGATGACATCCGCGATGTGCATGGCCTCATCCTGCTCGTTCTCCGCCGTGTAGACCTGCACCTTGTCGCCCTCGCCGTTCTTCGTCCAGAGGGTCTTGCCCTTGCGCTCGGTGTTGTGCTGGATGACGCAGTTGGCGGCGTTCAGGATATTGGAGGTCGAGCGGTAGTTCTGCTCCAGACGAATGGTCTTTGTGCCGGGATAGATGCGCTCGAAGTTGAGGATGTTCTCGATGGTGGCACCGCGGAACCGGTAGATGCTCTGGTCATCGTCGCCGACGACACAGATGTTCTTTTCCGGCCCGGTGAGCAGGCTGACCAGGCGGAACTGTGCCACGCTGGTGTCCTGATATTCGTCCACGAGCAGATAGCGGTATTTGTTCTGGTAGAACTGCCGCACTTCCTCATGCCCGGCCAGCAGCTGGACGGTCTGGTAGATGAGGTCATCGAAATCGAACGCACCGGCGTCCTTCAGCTTCTTTTCGTAGGCCGCATAGACCTTTGCCGCCAGCGCCCCTTTCGTATCCCGCACCGGGGTGCGCAGAGCCTCTTCGGGGCTGACAAGCTGGTCCTTCCAGCGGCTCATCTGGTTGATGGCGCTCTTGACCGGAAAGAATTTGTCATCGATGCTCAGCTCTTTGTATACGCTCTTCATCACGCGCTGGGCGTCGTCGGTGTCGTAGATGGTAAAGCTGCGGGGGTAGCCGATCTCCTCGGCCCAGCGGCGCAGGATGCGCACACAGGCCGAGTGGAAGGTGGAGGCGAACACCTCGTCGCCCTCTTCGCCGCCCAGCATATTCCGCAGGCGCTCCTTCAGCTCCCCTGCTGCCTTGTTCGTAAAGGTGATCGCCATCACGTTCCAGCTGCGCACCGCATCCTTGCGGAGCATCCCGTCCAGCCGGGAAGGGGCATCGGTGTTCGTCATGATCGCCATCCGCAGCGCCTTGACGTCGTCCTCGGTCACTTCGCAGGGCACCCACTGGGAGCCGTGCGCCGCACCAAAGCGGATGAGGTTCGCGATGCGGTTGACCAGCACGGTCGTCTTGCCGCTTCCGGCGCCTGCCAGGATCAGCAGCGGGCCGTTGGTGGTAAACACAGCCTCCCGCTGCATCGCGTTCAGGCGGCCGAACTGTTTTTCAATGTAGGTATCGCGCAGCGCGCAAAATTCCTGCCTGAGATCAATTGCCATTGTTTCACCTGTTCTTTAAGCTATTTTCCATGAATCACTAAGGTATAGTATATCACATTTCATCCCTATTGCACAGAGTTTACCGCATAAAAAACCGCCCATCTGCGGCGCAGTGCCGACAGATGGGCGGTTTGGAATCTTCAATTTGCCAAAACAGGGCTTAGCCGAAGATGTTGATCAGAATACCAGCAGCAACGGCGGAACCGATCACGCCAGCGACGTTGGGGCCCATGGCGTGCATCAGCAGGAAGTTGGAGGGGTTCTCGCTCTGGCCGACCTTCTGAGAAACGCGGGCCGCCATCGGAACAGCGGAAACGCCTGCGGAACCGATCAGGGGGTTGACCTGGCCGCCGGTCAGTGCATACATGACCTTGCCGCACAGAACACCGGCTGCGGTGCCGAAGGAGAATGCGATCAGACCCAGCACGATGATGAACAGGGTGCGGGTGTTCAGGAAGGTGTTGGCAGAGGTGGTGCAGCCAACGGACAGCGCCAGGAAGATGGTGATGATGTTCATCAGCTCATTGCCGGCGGTCTTCTGGATACGATCCACGACACCGGACTCCTTCATCAGGTTGCCCAGCATCAGCATACCGACCAGAACGGCGGCATCCGGAACGATCAGGGAGACGATGATGGTGACTATGATGGGGAAGACGATCTTCTCGGTCTTGGTCACGGTGCGCAGCTGCTTCATCACGACGGTACGCTCTTTCTTGGTGGTCAGAGCCTTCATGATGGGCGGCTGGATGACAGGCACCAGCGCCATGTAGCTGTATGCTGCCACGGCGATGCTGCCCAGCAGCTCCGGTGCCAGACGGGAGGTGACGAAGATCGCGGTCGGGCCGTCTGCACCGCCGATGATGGCGACGGCAGCAGACTGCTTCTGGGTAAAGTCCACCAGGCCGGTGGCTGCCAGCAGGCGGGCGCCCATGTAGGTACCGAAGATGCCGAACTGGGCTGCAGCACCCAGCAGCAGGCTCTTGGGGTTGGAGATCAGGGGTGCAAAGTCGGTCATGGTGCCGATGCCCAGGAAGATCAGCGGCGGGTAGATGCCCAGCTTGACGCCCATGTAGAGCATATCGGCCAGACCGCCGTTGTTCAGGATCTCGACCCACATCGGGTGCTCCAGACCATCGCCGACGAAATACTGCATGTGGATGATGCCGCTGCCGGGCAGGTTGGCAAGGATCATGCCGAACGCCATGGGCAGCAGGATCAGGGGCTCATATTCCTTCACAATGGCCAGGTACAGCAAGAAGCAGCCGACGCAAATCATGATTGCGTACAGGTAGCCGCCCGGCTCGCCGAAGCGGGCAAAGCCAGAGCTTTGGAAAATACCGACCAGAGTGCTGATAAACTGTGTCATGTTCTTCCTCCTGTGTTAAAAAGGTGCGGTAGTGTCGTTGACACCGGCCTTGCCCCAGCCATTCTTGCTGCGGCGCACGGCCTTGAGGGTGTACTTTCCGTTGCCCATTGCGTGGATCGCTGCCATGATCGCAGCCACCACATCGCCGGGGATGCCCTCTTCCACCACAGGAGCAGGAGCAGCAGCCTGCTGAACAGGTGCGGCCGGCTTTGCAGCGGGAGCCTTGGGTGCAGCCTTTGCTGCTGCCTTCCTGACATTCATGCCGTCGAAGATCTTGCCCTCCAGCGTGATGATCGCCATCAGCAGGACAAGGATGGCAAACACCAATACGATACCGGTAATGGTGATAACCACATCAGAACCCAGATTCATGTTCTTCCTCCTAGTCATTTATTCTTCTGCGGCCAAAGCGCATGGCTCCGCCCGCAAAAACCGATTTGAAAATATTATACAATATTTTCCGGCCCGATTCAACAACGATGAACAAAAAATATCGCAATTTTTTCCAAATCGTGAAGTACGTCTTTTCGCTCAGCGGCGGCCGATGCGGGGGGTCGCGTCCGTAAAGCCGGTCTCCAGCCGGTCGCGCACACTCAGGCTCATGGCCGTGCCCAGCGCCACACAGTTCACAGGGTCGGGCGAGACCTCCACGTTGACCTTGAGTTCCTGGCTCAGGTACTCCGGCAGGCCGTGCAGCTGGGCACCGCCGCCCGTCAGCACCACGCCGTTGCGGAAGATATCGCCGGCCAGCTCCGGCGGGGTCTTTTCCAGCACCTGATGGGCCGCCGTGCCGATCTGCTCGCTCAGCATCATGACCGGCTCGTACAGGTCGCTGGTGGAGACGTTCACCCGGATGGGCAGGCCGGTCAGCAGGCTGCGGCCCTTGACCTCCATCGTCTCGTTGAAATCGGCCTTCTGGGGGCAGCAGGCCACGTTCTTTTTCAGCTGTTCGGCGGTGCGCTGACCGATGGCGATGCTGAACTTGTTGCGCACATGCTTCAAGATCTCGTCATCGTAGTGGTTGCCCGCCACGCGGACGCTGGTGGCCTTGACCTTGCCGCCCAGGCTCAGCACTGCGATGTCCGTGGTGCCGCCGCCGATGTCGATGATCATCCGGCCGTCGGGCTGGGTGATGTCGATGCCGGAGCCGAGGGCTGCGGCGATGGGCTCATCAATGAGGTAGACCTGACGCGCACCGGCTGCCATGACCGCCTCGACCACGGCATCGCTCTCGATGCCGGTGATGGCCGCAGGCACACAGACCGCCACGCGGGGCTTGACCATGTGGGAGCTGTACACCTGATTGACGAACCGGCAGATGAGCTCGCGGGTCATGGTGTGGTCGCTGATGACGCCGTCCTTCAGCGGGAAGATCGCGGAAATATAGTTCGGGGTGCGGCCCACCATGGCCAGCGCCTTGTCGCCGACCTCCAACACCGAGTTCTTGCGGGTATCCACCGCCACCACGCTGGGCTGATTGAGCACCACGCCGGTGCCCTCCTGCGCGATGATGATGGTCGTGGTACCAAGGTCGATACCGATATCATTCTGTGCCATAATACGAAGATCCTTTCTCTGCTTTCCCTGTTCCTATCTGAATGCCGGGCTCCCCGGCCGGGTAATCAAACACATTATAGTATAACATAACCGTGCGGAAAAGTACACCCGCGTTCTTGCACAAAGCAGCGGTTTCCTGCGTCATTCCTCAAGTTTCTGCTGTTCAGTGGGCAGGGCCTGCTGCAGCAGGGTGCACAGGCCGCTGTACCGCAGATTCTGGCGCACATTGCCCATCATCCGGTTCACGACATCCCGCCGCCCGGTCACGATGCAGAGCTTCCGTGCGCGGGTGACGCCGGTGTAGAACAGGTTCCGGTAACACAGCCGGGGCGGCACCTGCGCCACCGGCAAGATCACCGCCGGGAACTCGCTGCCCTGGCTCTTGTGCACCGTGATGGCGTAGGCGATCTCCAGCTCGTTGAGGTTCTCCGCCGGGTAGAGCAGCCGCCGGTCGTCCATCCGGACCACCATCGAGCGCTCCCGCATGTTGATGGATTCCACGATGCCGATGTCGCCGTTGTAGGCGCCCACGCCCTGTTCCCCGCCGACCCGCTGCCAGACGATCTCGTAATTGTTGCGCACCTGCATCACCTTGTCTCCCACCCGGAAGACGCGGGCCGCGCTCTGCAGCTGGGGTTTGCCCTTCTGCTCCGGGTTGAGCAGGTTCTGCAGCTCCACGTTCAGCGCCTGGGTGCCGGTGGGGCCGAGCTTGGTCGGGCAGAGCACCTGGATATCCCGGACGGGGTCGAAGCCGTAGCTCCGGGGCAGGCGGGTCGTGACGAGGTCGCAGACCAGCTTCTGGGCTGCATCGCCATCCGATTCCAGAAAGAAAAAGTCGTCGGTCTTGCCGCCTTTTTGCAGCGGCTCACTGGAAATGATATGGTGGGCGTTCTCCACGATGAGGCTCCGCTTGGCCTGCCGGAAGATCTCGTTCAGGCAGACGGTGGGCACCCGCTCGGAGCGGATGACCTCACCCAGGATGTTGCCGGGGCCGACGCTGGGCAGCTGGTCGGCATCGCCCACCATCAGGATGCGGCAGCTGTACCGCAGCGCCGCGATGAGGGCCTGAAACAGCTTGACGTCCACCATGCTCATCTCGTCGAGGATGACGACATCGCACTTGAGCAGGTTCTTGTCGTTGTGGATGAAGCTGACCACGCCGCCGGTGTAGTCCACTTCGAGCAGGCGGTGGATGGTGGATGCCTTCCGGCCGGTCAGCTCGCTCAGCCGCTTGGCCGCACGGCCCGTAGGGGCGCAGAGGGCCACCCGCTCGGCCTGATGTTCCAGCAATTGCAGGATGGCGTTCACGGTGGTGGTCTTGCCGGTGCCGGGGCCGCCGGTGAGGACGAGGCAGTTCTCGGTCATCGCCTTGCGGATGGCCTCTTTTTGCAGCGGTGCATAGGCAAAGCCCTGAGTCAGCTCCAACACCTGGATGTTCTTATCCAGGTCGCGGACGGTCTGCTTCTCCCGTTTGGCCAGCAGAGCCAGCCGGTCGGCGATGTCCTGTTCGGCGGCCAGCAGGTCGGGCAGGTAGATGTAGGGTGTGCCCTCAAACATCCGGACGCTGAGTTCGTCCGTTTCGATGCACTGGTCCAGTGCTTTGGCCAGCTTTTCCGGCGGCTGGTGGATGAAATTGGAGGCCGTTTCCAGCAGCTGCGCACGGGGCAGGCAGGTGTGGCCGTTGCCCGCATTGTGGCGCAGGGTGCGCAGAAGGGCGGCTTCCAGCCGCTGGGTGCAGTCCCCTTCCATGTGATAATACTGGGCGATGCTGTCGGCGTGGCGGAAATCCAGCTGCAGCGGCTCGCCGCAGAGCAGATAGGGGTTGGAGGAGATGGCGTTCATGGCGCTGGGACCAAACACCCGGAACACCTCCATCGCGCGGCGGGGGCTGATCTCAAACTGGGCCAGATAGGCGATGAGCTCCCGCATCCCGAACATCCGCTTGAACTCCTGCTGGATGCGGTCGGCCTTGTCCGCCGAGATGCCGGAGATGGTGGTCAGCTGGGCCGGGTCGTTCGCAATGATCTCCAGTGCCTGTGCCCCGAACTTGTCGAGGATCTTCGTGGCCGTGCGCGCCCCGATGTAGGGCAGCGAGCCGCTGGCGAGGAAGGCATAGACGGCTTCCAGATCCTTGGGCATGTCGGTCTCGCACTCCTGCGCATGGAACTGGTGGCCATAGGTGGCGTGGTTTTCATACTTGCCGCGGCAGACGACGCTCTCGCCTGCATGCAGCTCCCCCACCACGCCGCACACCACCGTGAGGACGCCGCCGCCGGAGATTTCAAAGACGGTGTAGCCGTTGTCCGTATTTTCGTAGATGATGTCTTCGACCGTACCCTCGATCTGTTCCAGTTCCTGCTCCATCGGCTCCACCGCCCTTTCTGTGGCATAATTATAATCAGTATAATATAAAAAGAAGCGTTTTGCAATGCAGTCATCGCAAAACGCTTCTTTTGAGTCTTACAGGTTTGCGTGAGGCACCAGCTTTTCCTTTTTCAGGCGGCGGTACACCACGATGTAGGCCGGGATGAGGAAGAAGCAGGCAAAGAACCAGGCCACGGGGTTGGCGATGCAGGCGGCAAGGTACCCCCACAGCGGCACGAACAGGAAGCCCACCAGCGCACGGGCGACCATCTCGGCCACCCCGGCGAACATGGCCAGGCTGGAATAGCCCAGCCCCTGGATGGTATAGCGGTAGATGATGAGGACCGCCAGCGGGATGTAGAAGACGCTGTTCCAGAAAATGAAGCTCTGGGCGTTGGCCATGATCTCGGTCTGGTCGCTCTCCAAGAAGAGTCCGATGAGGGGCTTATCCGCCACGCGCAGGATGAGGAAGGACGCGATGCTGTACACCACGCCGATGCCCAGCGCGGTATTGACGCCCCTGTTCACGCGGTTCAGGTCGTGTGCGCCCATGTTCTGGCTGGCGTAGGTGGTCATGGCCGTGCCGATGCTCTCCAGCGGGACGGAGAGGAACTGCGCCGCCTTGCCGCCGGCCGTCTGTGCTGCCACGATGTCACTGCCCAGACCATTGACGGCACCCTGCAGCACGACGCTGCCGATGGCCGTGATGCTGCACTGCAGGCCCATGGGGATGCCCATGCTGCAGAGCTTGGCGCAGTGCGTCCTGCTGAGTTGCCCTTCTTCTCTGGACCAGCGCAGCTCCCCGTAATGTTTGAGGATATAGAGCAGACTGCCCAGACCGGCCACGGCCTGGCTGAACACGGTGGCGAACGCCGCACCGAAGGCACCCATCCGGAACACGATGATGCAGAGCAGGTCCAGCCCGATGTTCAGGAAGCTCGCCACCAGCAGGAAGTAGAGCGGGCGCTTGCTGTCGCCCAGAGCGCGCATCAGGGCGCTGGTCATGTTGTACAGCAGGGTGAACGGGATGCCCACAAAGATGGTGCGGATGTAGACATCCGCTAGGTCGATGATGTTGTCCGGGGTGTTGGTCCAGACCAGGATGGAGCGGGTCATGGCCACCGTGACCACGGTGAGCACCGCCGCAAAGAAGAGCGACAGCCAGACGGCGTTGGCGGTGTAACGGCGCATCTCACGGTAGTCCTTTGCGCCGAACGTCCACGAAATGGGGATGGAGAAGCCGCAGGCGATGCCGTTGACGAAGCCCAGCACCAGATAGTTCAGGCCGCCTACGCTGCCGACCGCCGCCAGCGCTTCCACACCGACGAACCGGCCCACGATGATGGTATCGGCCAGATTGTAGAACTGCTGAAACAGACTGCCCAGCATCAGCGGGACCGCAAAGGCGAGGATCAGCTTGAGCGGGCTGCCCTGTGTCATATCTTTTGTCATGTCAGTGCCCTCCTTTGGGGGTCATCAAAAGCAACAAAACCGATTTTTTGCCGACAAAAACGCCCTGCCGGAAAAGGGGCAGGACGTTGTGGGTTTCACGAATGTGATTATATCAGATTGCGGTAATTTTTCAAGAGTCTCCTTTTGATAAGCTTCAACAAAGATTCCACGCAAAAATTAGTGATTCTGCTCATATCTCAGCGAGTCAGCTGGCGGTAGACCCGGACCGCATCTTCGATATGGTAAGGCTCGGTGCCGTGGTTCCCCTTCGCACCCGCCGTGACGAGAATGTACCGTTTCCCCTTCACCTGTGCGGCACTGGCCAGACAAAGCCCCGCCGCGCTGGTGTAGCCGGTTTTGCCGCCCAGGAACTGCCCCCTCCGCAGGGAGACATCGCCCAGCTCTGCCCAGAAAGTGCTCGTCATTGTAAAGCCCTCCGGATGCAGGTCCGTCGCCGGGACGGCATAGCGCCCGGCGCTCAGGATGGCACGGAAGGTCTCATTCTGCATCGCAGCCCGCAGCAGCCGGGCCATATCCCGCACGGTGGAGACATGCTCCGGGTCGTGCAGGCCGGTGGGGTTGCAGAAGTGGGTGGAACGCATCCCCAGCTCTGCCGCCTTTTGGTTCATCAACTCCACAAAGGCTTCCTCCGAACCGCTCACTTCCCGCGCCAGCGCCTCGCAGCACTCCGCGCCGGAGGGCAGGAGCGCACCGTATAACAGGTCCCGCACTGTGGCCGTCTCACCGGGCCGAAACCCCGCCATTGATGCGCCCTCGGCCCGCAATTCCGGGAAGATATCCTCCGGCAGCGTCACCGGCTGTTCCAGGTCTGGGTTTGCCTCAAGGGCCAGAAGGGCCGTCATCACTTTGGTCATCGAGGCCGGGTAGATGCTCACATCCGCCTCTTTTTCTGCCACTGCCTCTCCGCTGTCGGCATCCACCAGAATGGCATACGGGCTGACCAGCCCCTCCAGATGGACCGTCCTGGGCCATATCAGCAACAGTGCCAGCAGAGCCAGCAAGATCAAAAACAGACACCGCCGTGCCCGGCGGTTCCGCACAGAACGCTTCCGTTTCATCGAGTTCCACATCCTTTCACTCCATAAAACGGTCGTCCGGGCGGTTTTCCTGCATGGAGTGCAAAACCGCCCCCGGAAAGGCAACCTCTCCGGGGGCAGATGTGGTCATTTTTTCTTCGGTGCACCAAATTCATACTTCCATGCCGGAACGATGATTGCAAATGCCATGCTCACCAAATATACCAACCAGATCATCAGGCAAAGTTCTTTTCCAACCATCTTCCCTGCCCATGTGCCAAGCGCAAGCAATAACGGCATTGCCACCGCCGTCACGACCGTCCAAATACGTCCCCATCTTAAAATGACCGGCCAATTCCGGTTGTTAAAATAGACCCCCGGAATATTCATTCGGAAAATTCCTTGTGTAACGTAGTTGATACGGTTTTCATCATAGTAACCCGGAAGCACTTCCTCTGTAAAGAAAAAGTACGCCCCGAAAAGGAATCCAAAACCGCAGCTCATCCACAGCAGCATTTGCATCTTTTCCTCCATCCACCCCAGATTCCAGACCATCAGTGCTTCTACCGCACCCAGCACGTTGCAGGCCAGATACGTCGGCAGATACTTTTTCACCCGTTCCTGTTTCACTTCCGCCGGTTCCGTTGGGAGGGTCAGTGCCTTTTTCACCAGCACTTCCACCTCGTCGGCCGGGATGGCCGCTTCTTCCAGCCGCCGCCCCTCCAACAATTCTGTCACTGAGACGCCCAGCAGTTCGGCCAGCGGCAGCAGCAGCGAAACGTCCGGCACACTCAGGCCCGTTTCCCTTAATTAAAGATACCACTTACTAAGTGTAACCCACGCTTACAATATTTGACATGATATTTCACAAAAAGCTTTTCTATAACCTGTTCAATGTCACAAAATTCAAAGACACGCTTTATAAACTCTTGATTACTATTACGGTTAACGATATAATTAGCTTGGACGAATTAATGTGTACGATTCTCCATGCCGAACGGTTTCGTGAAGCATCAACCTCATCGTAAATGAGCTTTCATAGTGACTAAGCCACATAGCATAGCTGCTTCCTATGAATAGTTTCACGCACAAAAAAAAGGAGATTTCTCATGGAAACTGAATACCTCGGTAATGCGTATTTAGCCGATGTGACAATCAATTTGGATAAAGGGCACATATTCGAAGCGGAGGTTCTATGAAAGACTATGTGCAAGGGGGAACCCTTACAGAAGTTACAGATTTAATACTTTTGTCCCTTTATGAACCACGGCATGGATATGCAATCATTCAATTTGTTGAGGAAGTAACAAACGGAAGGGTATTATTAGGAGCAGGGACATTATATGGTGCTCTATCCTCGTTAGAAGAAAAAGGATGGATTAAATTACAAAGCACTGAAAGTACAAGCAGAAAAAAAGTATATTTAATAACACCTTCTGGAAAGGAGGCTGTCCAAACCGAAATAGATCGACTTCATCAATTAATCGACTTAGCGGAAAGGATTTCAAAGGAGATTTAATATGCGCTACAAAAAGGTACGTTTTTTTGGTTGTCTATTATCCTTACAAGAGAAATGGCTTAATAGGATGTCCCAACAAGGGTATCACTTAATAAATACATCACGGGCTATCTATGAGTTTGAAACATGCACTCCGGGGGAATATCAATATAAGATTGATTATATTGGTCACAAGAGTCGTGAAAGCTCAGACAAGTATGTTGAATTTCTTCAAAGCTTAGGATACGTTGTTTTTTTCAAGAACATTAATCTAAACTACTCTCTTGCCAAAGTACAATTTCGTCCGTGGGCTGAATCAGGTGGAAAGCTATCAACGCCTAAGACGACACTTAACAAAGAATTATTGATTGTCGAAAAAAAGAATGATGGAAAGCCATTTGAATTATATACTACCCTTGATGATAAATTAGCTTTGTATAAATCAGCACAGTCGCCGTGGATATTCTTTTTTTTCATCTTTATGATTATGGCTGTGCTTATGAAATCTTTCATCTATAGTGCGTTAGCAATCACATGTCTTATCATCGTTATTGTCTATTGGTTTCCAATTTATAAGATTATTAAAGAGCGTCGAACAAGGGAAGATTAGCTTTTGTTCTCTATCGTAATTCACTCAATTTAATACAATCTCTCTGCCTATTCATATAAACCACCACGGCAGTTCCAACCACAGGTTATCCATAGCCTGTTCCTCCGTCTTTTTGGCGCGGCCTTTTGTCAGGTGAAAGTATATCGCCGTGCCGATCAGCGGATGTTCCTCGCCATCGGTGAAGCCATAGCGGTACAGCAGATAGGTCTGCTCCCGTTGGGTCAGCCGTTTCAGGCCATCGTACAGTTCCCGGCGCGATTCCTGCTCCTCCATAATGCTCTGCGGCTGCATGGCGTAGGGGTCGGCTATGGCTTCGATGCGCCGCAGTTGTTCCTCTCCCGGCAGAACATCGTCCAGCGAAACGCGCTGGCAGCACTTGTCCTCTGTCACCATCCGCTGCTCAAAAGCGGCAAAGGCATCCCGCACCATGTCCATCATAGCATTACGGATGGCAGGAGCCGCATAAGTCAGGAACTTCATGCCGCGCGCTGCATCGAACTTTGGCACGGCCTTCCATAAGCCAAGATTGCCCGCCTGTTTCAAATCGTCTATGTCAAGGTTCAAGCCAGACTGTGCCAGATTCATGCTGCGGAAGAGGTCGTTTGCCACCTTGCCGATAAAGGACTTGTTGTTTTCGATCAGGCTGTCCAGTGCGGCGGCATCGCCTTTCTGTGCCAGCGCACAAAGCCGTTCATTCGTCTGCTTCATGGGCG